>OIZI01000998.1_pt1 | contig 12894 bp, 12 predicted proteins | sample 1588441 | NCBI WGS metagenome assembly OIZI01 (sample SAMN03283284) | human gut metagenome | biome: human-associated habitat; material: feces | host: Homo sapiens | place: Peru | collected 2012
GCAATTGGCGTAAGCATGTGTTCGCTCAGCGATATTGATGAGAATGGGCTTCTTGTTACGATCTCCCCTGTTGGTTCGCCAGCCTCAAAGGAAAGCTACTGCGGCGAAAGCACCTATACACGAATCATTGAATTGTTGGAAAAGAAGATCGCGGATAACCCGGAAACTCTGCCGCAGGGCAAAATTACTGGTGTTATCCCCTGTGAAATCGGTGCATATTCTTCATTTGGCCCATTCCTGACTGCTGCAAAGCTTGATATTCCCGTTGTTGATGCCGCTTGTGATGGGCGTGCGCATCCACTTGGGACGATGGGCTCTCTCGGATTAACCGGAACCGTTGTCCAGCTTGGCTGCGGAGGCAATCCCGAAAAGGGAATGTATACCGAAATCGAAGTCATCGCGGCTGTTGACAAGGCTTCTGATTTGATCCGTACCGCATCTGCGGCTGCCGGCGGGTTGATTGAAGTCGCGCGCAATCCTGTAAAAAAATCCTATCTTGAGACTACAAGCGCCATTGGTGCATACGAATATGCAAGAAAAATCGGCGAGGAATACGCTAAGGGGAAAACACAGGATGAGCGTATTTGCAATGCGGCCAACGCTGTGAATGGCACGGTCTACGCCCAAGGTGTAGTTGAAGAACTCCATCTGGAAACCAAAAACGCCTTGGACTATGGCTACTTTACCGTTCGGATTTCTGAGAACGAGGCATATAAACTCACTTTCTGCAATGAATACATGGCTATGGATGACATAAACGGAAATAGACTTCACACTTTTCCTGACGCAATGATTACTGTTGATGTGAGAACGGGAAAACCCGTATCAACTGCGTTCATCGAAAACGGGATGAACGTTGTTCTCATCACATCACATCGTAGCAATATGCTCCTTGGAGAAGGTGTTAAGCATCGCGCACCTTATGAGCGACTTGAGGGAGCCCTTGGCATTGAGATGATTCGACACATCAAGGATATACTGAAGGATTGATCTCTTTGAAAAGAGTGTCTGCCAGATAGGAGGAATTTGAGATGTCGAAGAAACTAATAGGGGCGTTGACGATCGGACAGTCGCCACGTCCGGATATTATGTGTGATATAGAACCGATCTTAAGCTATAAGGCGGATATCCTTGAGGCGGGGGCTTTGGATGGACTGACTGACGAACAGGTCAAGCAGCTTGCCCCAGTCGGCGAAGAGGAGTTTCTGATTACCAGATTCAACGGAAAGACGGTAAAAATTGCAGAGAGGCATATGTTCAGCAAATTGCAACAGAAAATCGATGAACTGGCAAATCGTGGTGTGCAGGCGGTCTTGATCCTTTGCACCGGCCGTTTTGATTCTTTTCAGTCCACCATACCTATCCTATCACCGGGTTCAATCATTAGCGCCGTTGTTCCGGTATGCAGCAGGAATTCATCCATAGGTGTTCTTGTACCGGAAGATGGACAGATTGATGAGTTGCGAAAAGCCTGGGAGCGGGTCGTCGGCAAGGTTAAATTGATCAGCGCGTCGCCTTACGGCTCGACAGAAGATATCAAGAAAGCAGCTGAATCGCTTGTCGCAGAGAGCATCGATCTGGTTGTGCCGGACTGCATGGGTTACACGCAGGCAATAAAGGACTTGGTGGCGGAAACGTCCAAAAAGCCAGTTATTCTGCCGCGGACATCAGCGGCTCGTATTGCCGCCGAAATGCTCTGATTAAGTGCTGTGAGGGTAATCTCTGTGAATAGATGAAGCCAGATATGCTCGCTTTTGAACAATGCCACACAGAGGGAAAAACAAGCGATTTTCAACCCTTAGATGTGCAAAAGCAGGCGGCACTCAACCGAAGTTGAGCGCCGCCTGCTTTACTGTCCACTCCTGTCCGGCAGATACCGGACAGGAGTTGCGCCTGATGAAAATACTCAAACGACGCAAACAATATATTGTGTTTTTATATTGACATTAAACACAATATACGGTATGATTATTGTGTTACACATTCTCGCTTAGGAGGAGGGAGGCATCACCATGCGCATTGGCGGATTACAGAAACTGACGCTGCTGGACTACCCCGGCAAGGTCGCCTGTACGGTGTTCCTATCCGGCTGTAATCTGCGCTGTCCCTATTGCCATAATCCGGGCCTGGTGCTGCCGGAGCAAAGCGAAGGGTCGGAAATACCGGAAGCGGAGGTACTTTCCTTTCTGGAACGGCGGAAAGGAAAGCTGGACGGTGTCTGCATCACCGGCGGGGAACCGACGCTCCAGCCGGAGCTGCCGGAGTTTCTCGAAAAGCTTCGCCGTCTTGGCTATGCCGTCAAGCTGGACACCAACGGCACCAACCCCGCCATGCTCAAGGCGCTTCTGCATGAGCGCGTTCTTGACTATGTGGCGATGGACATTAAGAACAGCCCTTCTCGTTATGCGGAAACCTGCGGCGGCATCGACTGCCTTTCCAGGGTGCGGGAGAGCGCCGCCCTGCTGATGGACGGCACGGTGGACTACGAGTTCCGCACTACCGTCTGCGCCCCGCTGCACACGCCGCGGGACATGGAGGAGCTCGGCCGCTGGCTGAAGGGCGCGAGGCGCTATTTCCTCCAGCCGTTTGCGGACTCGGGCGCGCTGGTCGGCGGCGGCGTGAGCCCCCTGAGCGAGGACGAGATCAAGGCGCTGCGGGACAGCGTTTTGCCATATATACCGAACACACAGATCCGCGGACAATAGAGAACAGGAGGAGACAAGCATGTACCAGGTCATCAAACGGGACGGAAGAAGGGTGGATTTTGACCTTGCCAGGATCGCCAATGCCATCACCAAGGCGTTTGACGCGGCGAAGATCCCCTACAACACAGCTATCATCGACCTGCTTGCCCTGCAGGTAACGGCGGACTATGCCGGAAAGGTCAATAACAACGAGATCGGCGTGGAGGACATTCAGGACAGCGTGGAGGCGGTGCTGCAGCGCGCCGGGTATGCCGCCGTAGCGAAGTCCTATATCCTCTACCGGAAGAACCGGGAGAAGCTGCGGGAGATGCACTCCACCGTGCTGGACTATAAAAAGCTGGTGGACGACTATCTGCGGGTGTCGGACTGGCGGGTCAAGGAAAACTCCACCGTCACCTACTCTGTGGGCGGGCTGATCCTGTCCAACTCCGGCGCTATCACCGCCAACTACTGGCTCAGCGAGATTTACGATGAAGAGATCGGCGATGCCCACCGCAGCGCGGATCTCCATCTGCACGACCTGTCCATGCTCACCGGCTACTGCGCCGGCTGGAGCCTCAAGCAGCTCATTCAGGAGGGGCTTGGCGGCGTGACAGGCAAGATCACCAGCGCCCCGGCCAAGCACCTTGCGACACTTTGCAACCAGATGGTGAATTTCCTCGGCATCATGCAGAACGAGTGGGCGGGGGCGCAGGCCTTCTCCAGCTTCGACACCTATCTCGCGCCCTTCGTGCGCACGGACAAGCTCAGCTACAACGAGGTCAAGCACTGCATCGAGAGCTTCGTCTTCGGTGTCAATACGCCCAGCCGCTGGGGAACGCAGGCCCCGTTTTCCAACATCACGCTGGATTGGACGGTGCCCGCCGACCTCGCCGATCAGCCCTGTATCGTGGGCGGCAAGCCCATGGACTTCACCTACGGCGACTGTCAGGCGGAGATGGACCTCATCAACAAGGCATTTATCGAGGTGATGATCGAGGGCGACGCCAACGGCCGCGGCTTCCAGTACCCCATCCCCACCTATTCCATCACGAAGGATTTCGACTGGTCCGAGACGGAGAACAACCGCCTGCTCTTTGAGATGACCGCCAAATACGGTACGCCCTATTTCTCCAACTATATCAACTCCGACATGGAGCCCGGTGACGTGCGCAGCATGTGCTGCCGCCTGCGGCTGGATCTGCGGGAGCTGCGCAAGAAAAGCGGCGGCTTCTTCGGCAGCGGCGAGTCCACCGGCTCTGTGGGCGTCGTGACCATCAATCTGCCCCGCATCGCATACCTTGCCAGGGACGAGACGGATTTCTTCGCCCGGCTGGATCGTATGATGGACATTGCCGCCCGCAGCCTGAAGATCAAGCGCACAACGGTAGAAAAGCTTTTGGAAGAAGGGTTGTATCCCTATACCAAACGCTATCTCGGCGGCTTTGATAACCATTTCTCCACCATCGGCCTTGTGGGCATGAATGAAGCGGGGCTGAACGCCAACTGGCTCCGCAAGGATCTGACCCACGAGGAAACGCAGAATTTTGCCGTGAGGGTGCTCAAGCATATGCGTGAGCGGCTGAGCGACTATCAGGAACTGTACGGCGACCTCTATAACTTGGAGGCAACCCCGGCGGAATCCACCGCCTACCGCCTGGCCAAGCACGACAAGGCGCGCTATCCCGATATCATCACCGCACACGAGGGAGGGACGCCTTACTACACCAATTCCAGCCATCTGCCCGTTGGCTACACCGAGGATGTGTTTGCGGCGCTGGATGTGCAGGATAAGCTTCAGACCCTCTATACCAGCGGCACGGTGTTCCATACCTTCCTTGGTGAAAAGCTGCCCAGCTGGCAGTCTGCCGCCGCGCTGGTGCGCAAGATCGCGGAGAACTATGAGCTGCCCTATTACACGCTGTCACCGACCTATTCCATCTGCACGGAGCACGGCTACCTGAAGGGCGAACAGAAGACCTGCCCGATCTGTGGGAAGACCACGGAGGTCTACAGCCGCATCACCGGCTACTACCGCCCGGTGCAGAACTGGAACGACGGCAAGAGTCAGGAATTTCTGGACAGGAAGACCTATCAGGTGGGCGGTGCGCAGGAAGATTGCCCGAAGCGGCGGGAGGACAAGGCGGCCGGAAAGCCGGCCGGGGGATATTATCTCTACACCACCGCAACCTGCCCGAACTGCCATATCATCAAGCCCATTCTGGAAAAAGCGGGGATTCCCTTTGTGGAGCGGGACGCAGAGCAGTATCTTCAGGAAGCGACCGCACTTGGCCTGACGCACGCCCCATCCTTGGTCGTACAGGCCGATCCTCCCATTATCTACGCAGGCGTGGCAAGGATTAAGGAATTTCTGGAGCAAGCGTGATACTGTGTCAGCTTTGCAACGCCGAGGTCTGCGAAGGTCGTCCTGCTTTGAGGATGGGTGGTAAAGCAGGGGAAGTTAAAGGGGAGCGCGTTCTTCTGCGGCTTGTTCCTTGAAAACAGCACAGGATACATCCTGATGCCGGGCAGCAGCGAAAACGGCTGGTTTTCCGGGAAGACGACGCATACCTCGTGGCCGCGCTTCTGCAGATGCAGCGCGATATTCTTGGTGTAGGTGCCGCTCCCTGAGCCCTCCAGCGGGAAGTGATTGATCAGCAATACCTTCATCGTCCATACCACCTTTCTGTAAACTCGGTCCATGCCTCCCTTGATCTCTGATACTGCCCGATCATATCCGGCAGCCATGACTCCGCGGCGCTCTGGATCTCAGGCAGCCGCAGAAATCTCCGGTCCTTCGTATAGCGGCACAGGGCCTTCGCCCCGGCGGATAGCTGCTGATCCCTCTGTGCAAATTCAGAGGCCGTGTGCCCCGTCTTCCAGCGGGAGAACACATTGCGCCCGATCCAGCCTGTGCAGGCATAGTAAAGCCGGTCGCGTACCGCTCCGTCCTTCAAAAGCTCCGGGACGGCGGGATAGCTCCCATAGGTGTCGTGGAAGATCGGCGTCCGGATATCGACACACTTGATGTGATACTGGTCGGCGGCCAGTCCCAGCAGCGTGTCCTCGCCCCGCGCCAGCAGCGGCGTCCTGTCAAAAAAGTAATAGGTGGAGAAGAACGGCGGAAGCGTTGGAAAGGCGCGCATCCGGAGGCCGAGATTTCCGCCGAGGACCTTTGTGGTGGGCGTCGGCTTCCCGGCATCGCCCTCCTGAAGAAGCATTCCGCCGGTCGCCATGCTGCTTTGCCAGAACTCGGCCATGGCCTCCTTGTGCAGACCCCAGAGCAACTCCGTCATTCCGTCAAACCGCGCCGGCGGCAGGATATTGTAGCCGCTGTAATCGCTGCTGGTGATGTCCGCGCCCATCGCCATGCCGCCAAGGTGCGCTCCCACAAAGTCCACCTCGCAGGGCCGGACGCTCCCATCCGGCATACGGCGCAGGACGGACGGGAGAACGTCAGAATCCACAAAGATGAGGACGTCCGCCTCCGTGAACATCGCCTCCATCAGCACCTGATTCCGGTTAAAGCCGTAGGGGATCAGCCCGTGGGTATCGATCAGGGGGCAGAACAGGAGCTCCCGGAGCGATGCGTACGGAACGCCGATCGCCTTGAGGATCAGATAGGCCCGCCCGAACTCCTGAAGCCGGATCAGGGAGAGCTTTGTCCTGCTTTGCAGCACAGCGGCGGCCTCCGGGGCAAGCTGATGGGAATAGGCTACGATCACCCGGTCAATGGGATGACCGTACTTTTCCGCGTTGTCCAGAAACTCCGTCAGCGGGCTTGCCGACAGAAGATTTCTGACTACCATACCGATTGCAATCTTCATTATGACACCTCCTTGCGTTTCTGTCGTCATGGGCTTTTGAGTACGACAGGAGATACCTGCTCCCAATGGCAGGATATCTCCGGCTCTTTTCATGATGCGGATAGAGACCTGCGGTTTTCGGCTTTGGTCTGCCGGCTGAAACGCAATGCAAACCGATCCGTACCCGGCGGCAGAAAAAGAAAAGGCACATAAGCCGACGGATCCGGCTTATGTGCCAACAAACACAAATCGATTTCGACCTCTTCGCACGAAGCCATACCGATACCGCATTCTCACATAGCCGAACCGGGGATAGGGAATGGTAAACATGGCAGACTTCTCCTTTCGCAGGGGGGAATCTCTAATTATTTATTTTTATCTTATCATATGTTTTCTTTTTCCGCAATAGTCTCAGCCTGCTCCCGCCGCTTTCGATACTCCTCCAGATACCGGTCCAGACAGACCTTGTTGACGGTAGCCGAGATCGTGCTGCGCAGGAGATCCTTGGCATCAGACTCGGTTTCACCAAGTCCCTCCACTGCAGGAGCGACACCAAACGCTGCGCCGAGCATATTCTCAAACTCATCGCAGAAGTAGTCATAGGCGGTCTGAAGGGGATAGCACTCCTCCTGTATGCTAAACATCAGTCGAAGCCCCTCCAAGGGAACAACAGGCTTGACCACCGCGATGAACAGAAGCCGCGCAAGATGTTCGGCTGTATACAGCTTTTTTTGAGGGGCAGGAACCAGCTTCTGCTTGACATAGTTGCTCACCATGGAGCCAGTCAGTTCAGGCTCTCCTAACGGTGCCAACCGGGCGTTGATATAGCGCACCACCTGCTCCAGATACAGTCCGACCTCCGGGATCTGTGCATAGCGCGGCAGACGGAAGGCCGCGATGTCCGCCGTGATTCTGTTTTGCACTTCTTTTTCCATATTGTTATTATAAGCGTTTCCTCTGCAAAGTTCAACGGCTTTGCGAAATATTTTTAACGGTTTATTAAAAACCGTTGACGAAGAAATAAAAAGCTGATAAACTGCATCCATCCCTTACCGGAACCGAACGACACTTTTTCAGTTGGAGGTCATCTTATGGATCAGATCCGCATTGCCGCAGACTCAAGCTGCGACCTGCTTACCATGGACGGCGTGGACTTTGTCAGCGTTCCGCTCACCGTCCGTACTGCTGTGGAGGAATTTCGCGATGACGCCGCGCTCGATGTCGACGCGATGGTCACAACACTTCGCGGCACGAAGGGCCGCACCTTCAGCGCCTGCCCGAACATCGCGGACTGGGAGTCCGCCTTTGGCGAAAGCGGCGATGTACTCGCGTTCACCATTACAAGCAGCCTTTCGGGCAGCTGCAGCGCGGCACTTGCCGCAAAGAAACGCTGCGAGGAGCAGAATCCCTCTCGCCGCATTTTTGTGGTGGACACGCTGTCCGCCGGTCCGGAGATCGCCCTGCTCATCGAAAAGTCAGCCGCCGAACTGCGCTCCGGCAAGAGCTTCGAGGAGGTCTGCACAGCCGTACAGCAGTATCAGCGCCGTACCCATCTGCTCTTTGCGCTGGAATCCATGCACAATCTCGCCCAGAACGGACGAATCAGCAAGCTGGCGGCAACGATGGCCGGTGTTCTCGGCATCCGCGCCGTTGGGCAGGCCAGCGAGGAGGGCACGCTTGAGATGCTCGGCAAATGTCGGGGCGCTCGAAAAACGCAGGAGCTCCTGTTGAGTGAAATGGTGCGGCTTGGCTACAGGGGCGGCAGCGTCCGCATCGGGCATTGCCGGAACGCGGCATTTGCATTGGAGCTCTGCACCGAGATCCGGCGGCGATTTCCGGGGGCGGAGGTGAAAAGCTATCCCCTGCGCGGGCTGTGCAGCTACTATGCAGAACACGGCGGGATTATGCTGGGCTTTGCGTCATGAAAACGAAGGTCTCGGACAGGAAGGCGCTGCCGCATCTTGCGGTACGCATTCTGACACTGCCGCCCATCGTCATCGGGGTAACGCTGCTTCTGATGTACGCTCCGGCAGGGCTTCTGACGCGCAGGGAGCTGCTGCTGTGCGAGGTGTTCCTGCTGGTTATCCCATTGGCGGCGTACCCGCTGCGGGAGATCTTCCACATTGGAAAGGACCGGCGCAGGGGGCAGCGCGGCACGGCGCTGGTATGCAGCGCCGTTGGGTATCTGTGCGGGTTTCTCTGGTCAATGCTGACGCCATGCTCTTGGCTCGTCCATATCCTGTTTCTCTCTTATGTCATTTCCATCGCGGCGCTGTTGCTGCTCAACGCGGGCTTTGGCCTTCGCGCAAGCGGACACGCCTGCAGTACAACAGCTCCGGCGTTTCTGCTGACATGGAAGCTGCATCCGCTTTTTGTCATACCGTCCGTTCTGCTGATCGCAGCAGTGTACCGCTCATCCCTAAAGCTGTCGCGCCATACCCTGCCGCAGCTTCTGGCCGGCTCGGCGGTCAGTCTGCTGGCCTGTGTGATCTCGATCGTGGTTTATGGCGTCGGATAAAACGATACTGCGCCGCATCGCCGTCAAATGAAACGACGATGCGGCGCAGTCCTGTCTTTATTGCAGCTTCTTCAATCGCTGCTGTTCTGTTCTGCGTTATATTGATTCTTGAAAAACGCTACCACAACAGCGCCGGGGCCCGCATGGGTTCCGATCACACTTCCTACGGTCGTATAGCGAATTTCTTTCAGTTTTCCCTCCCAGATGTGACGGCTGTCTTCGATATACTTTAGCAGCAGCGCGTCAGAAATTCCACTGTAGCCCAGCAGAACCGGCCTGCTGAAATCAATGCCGCCGGCCTTGTCGATCTCCTGAACGAGCAGATTGTTCCCCATTTTGGAGCCGCGTGCTTTTCCCAGCAGGTGAATCTCGCCGTCAATAACGGAAAGCACGGGCTTGATATTCAGTACCCCTCCGGCGAATGCGGCTGTCTTTGAAATGCGGCCGCCCCGCTTGAGGTATTCGAGGGTATCTACCAGCGCCACAACAACGATTTTTTTCTTCTCTTCCTCCAGTGCCTGCGCAGTTTCCTCTGCGGTCATTCCTGCATCCAAGAGGCGGAACGCAAGCTCCACCAGAATCCCTGTTCCCATCGCTGCGCTGGTACCATCTACAACATAAATGTTTTCATAATCCGCCGCCGCGATCATGGCGCTTTGATATGTGCCGGAAAATTTGGATGCAAGGGTAATAACAACGGCTGATTCGCCCGCCTGCCTTGCCTTTTCAAATTCCTTTATAAAGGCGTCCGGCGTTGCCTGACTGGTGGTGGGCAGCACATCGCTCTCGATGAGCTTTTCATAAAATGTTTTGTTGTCGATGGTCACGCCATCAATGTATTCCTCCTGCCCGAAATGAACGGTGAGGGGTACCGTAGATACCCGTGCTTTGATCTCAGGAACTAAGTCCGCAGTGGAATCAACAATAATCCTTGTTTTCAATTTCGTCAATCTCCTATTCTTCGCTATTTTGAGCGATGGCCTCAAGACTTATGCTGATGGCAGAAAGGCTGCGGTAAAATGCCGCTCGTTCGTCCTCTGTTAAGGTATGGCTGATCGTACCAAGCACTGTGCCGATTTTCTCTGCGATTCTTCTGCCGACTTCCTGACCTTTTTCCGTCAAGCGCAAAGGGCTTCTGTACCGTTTGGCCCGTTCAGAATTCCGGACGATAAATCCGTTACTTTCAAGATGCTCCAACGCACGGGAAATGGTCGCCTTGTCCTCCTCGCAATGCTCACACAGCTCTGCCGCAGTCACGCTGTCCAGCGAATATATGTAGTACAGGCAGGATACATGGACGCTTCTCAGATGATAGGCGGCCATCTCCTGATTTTTTATTCTTCGGATATCACGGCTGATTCGGTTGATCAAAACTGTAAATGTCTCAAATCTTTCCTGCATGGTTACCTCCCGCCTCCTAAGATGTTGAGATTTCAACATGTGGATTCTATCACAAGAATGTTGAAAAGTCAACATTTCTCTTTGCTACATGTGGACTGCATTTTCAGAAACACCGTGAGCCAGAGCGGCAAACCTTCTCCACGGGAAACGCGGCGCGAATCGTGTCGTTGATGTGGGCCTCGCACATGGAGCAGGCCATGCCGAAAACCTGAATTGTTGTTTGGATCATTTTCGTACCTTCTTTCAAAATCATGGTTTTTTCAAAAAATCGCACTTAGCCACGTCACTGCAACGCAGCCCCTTTACATGACCTTCATGCAAAAGTCGCAGCGGTCATCGCTGCGCCGCAGTGCTTTCGTTCGATGCCGAGCAAGCCTCGGATGCAGACTGGCATTGCTGATGTCGATGCCGCCCTACTTTCTTCCCACCAGCAATGTTGAGCCGAGAAGCATCAGGTGTCTGGCCTCCTTCGGTGTCATAAAGCTGCCGTCGGTCGTGTCTATCAGCTCCACACGCTCATAGCCCATGTCCTTGAGCATCTGGACAAACGCCTGCATATCACCGTAAACGGAACGCGGTCTGCTAAAACTTTGTCCATTCATGGGAACTTCACAAGAACGGAAAAGCAAATGAGGCAAGTATGTGATAAAATACAGACCAAGGTGGTGAAGCGAATGGGTTACAGAGAGGACATGGCTCGATGCCGGAACTATATTGCAGAGCATCTGCAGGAGGAATTGACGCCTGCAGACCTGGCGGAGCGGTTCGGATACTCCTTCTACCATTTCTGTCACGTGTTTCGAAGTGTTAACGGCATGGCAGTAGCGGAATATCTGCGGGATCGGCGTCTGTGTGCGGCGGCAAGCCAGTTGCTGCTCGGAAGCAGCGTTACGGAGACTGCGATGGATTCCGGCTTTGATACCATGTCAGGATTCACCCGCGCCTTCACCCGAAAATTCGGACTTGCACCATCGGTGTATAAGAAGCTGAAAGGAGCGAAATTTGTTATGAAACCAGAAATAAAAGTTTTTCCGGCTTTTACAGCGGTCGGATACGTCCTAAAACCCGAAAGCGAAATTGATATCCGTGAGAATGGTGCCTACTGGTTGGGAAAAGATTTCTCTGGCGTCAGCAAGGAGGACTACGCAAAACTCAGTGCTGCTGGCCGCGGTGAGGTCGGATTGTGGATGCACCCCGAGGGAACGGGTGATGAACTTTATTACTTCTTTGGACCGGTGGTCGAGAGCAAAAGCTTTGCCCCAGCCGGTATGGAGACCTTGGATATCCCGGAAGCAGAGTACGCCGTATTCCGGGTTGCCAAAGGAGCGGATGCTTCTGCGCTGCACGAGAATGTAAAAAAGACATGGCGCTTTATTTTCAACGACTGGTTTGACAACAGCGGATACGTTTTTGATCATACCAAGTTTGATTTTGAGTATTACCTGGGGGAAGAAGCCTATATCTATGTTCCCATCAGAAAACGCTGATCTCAAAGAATAAAGCAAAAGTATCGGAACTAGGCTTACCGCCAAGCGCGGCGAACTGGCAATTAAGCTTCAGCAGGCAATTCTGGACGATAACGCCTATGTATTCTGCTCTTTCCTCCAGATGAACATGATCTCCAAGAGCACCGTTACCGGCTACACCGCCCATGCCTGCGACTATTATCAGGTCACGGCTGATCTGGACATCAATAAGTGACCTTTTGCCGCATTCGGCATATCTTACGAAACACAAAACCCCCAACGACACCCGGCAGCGCCCATTTGGCGGCTGTCGGGTGTTTCTTGCGTGATTTGGCCTTTGCGGTGCAAAGTACCGTACACGACCTCTGGCGAGTATTCTTTCATAGAATTAAAAAGCGACTTTATCACAAAAAATTAACCCCCTAAAGACGGACAAGCCCTGCTGTACTGATTTGACAAGTGCTGTGATGCAGGCCGCCAAATCCAGCCATCTGCCTGTTCCGATTCAAGCCGCGACAATATTCATTGACGCCGAAGATGTGGGGGAGTAATGGCTGGCTACTGCACATCCCCTGATAAGGACATTCCCGCTATCTCATAAGTATGAATGATATTTGCAGCAAAAAATGGACATATTATCCGCCGACCTCTACTGGTCGGCGGATGTATTTCAAGGATAATTCGAGTTTACCGAGTATCTGCTTCCGGCACAAACTTCTCCAGCAGCGCCAGACTTTCCTTCGAGGAATACCCCCACAGCACCGAACTCAGGGCATCAATCGCCATCTGACGCTTGCGGAAGTAAGTGCGGTAACTGATGTCGCGAATATGCGGCTCCAGTTTTTCGATGATCTCCTGCGTGTTCGCCAACTGCTGCGGCGACAGGTAGGTGTAGTACAGGAGCCAGTAATAGCTTTCACCATACTTGTGCTTTGTCCGTAGCAGCTCCACAGAGGTATCCAGAAGCTTCAGCATCTTGTAGCTGCGCTCGATGCAGCGGGCATGATCCTCAATCGCCG
>OIZI01001000.1_pt1 | contig 12862 bp, 8 predicted proteins | sample 1588441 | NCBI WGS metagenome assembly OIZI01 (sample SAMN03283284) | human gut metagenome | biome: human-associated habitat; material: feces | host: Homo sapiens | place: Peru | collected 2012
GCAGGCCCTTTTCCACAGCGGGGAAGAAGTTCTTGGGAACGCTGCCGCCGAACACTTCCTCGGCGAAGACCATCTCTTCGCTCTCCTCGTTGGGCTCGAAGCGGACCCAGACATCACCGAACTGGCCGCTGCCGCCGGTCTGCTTCTTATGACGGCCCTGCTTCTGCACGGTCTTGCGGATCTTTTCACGGTAGGGCACGCGCGGGGTGTCGAGCTCGGCGTCCACGCCGAAGCGGGTCTTGAGCTTGCTCACGAGCACGTCGATCTGAATGTCGCCCGCGCCGGAGACGACCATCTGATGGGTCTCGGCGTTGTTGACGACGGTAAAGGTCGGGTCTTCCTCGTTCAGACGGTTGAGGCCGGTGCCGAGCTTTTCCTCCTGACCGCGGGTCTTGGGCGCGATGGCGCGGGAGTAGCAGGGCTCGGCGTAGGGCATACCCGCCAGCTTGACGATGCTCTTCGGGTCGCAGAGGGTGTCGCCGGTCTTGACGCGGTCCATCTTGGCGATGGCGCCGATGTCGCCGCAGCAGATCTCCTTGACCTCCTCGTTCTTCTTGCCCTTGAGGGTGTAGAGACGGCCGAGCTTTTCGGTGTTGCCGGTGGTGGTGTCGTAGAGGGACATATCGCCGGTGATCTTGCCGCGGACGACCTTGACCAGAGAGAACTTGCCGTACTGGTCGGAAACGGTCTTGAAGACGATGGCGGCGGTGGCGCCGTTTTCATCGTGGGCGACCTCGACGGCGTTGCCGTCGTCGTCCTGCGCGGCCTCGGCGGGCATATCGGTGGCGACGGGAACGAGATCAAGCACGGTCTGCATCAGCATATCGACGCCGAGACCGGAGATGGCGCTGCCGCAGAGCACGGGAGCGACGCTGCCGTCGCGCACGCCGAGCTTGAGGCCCTTGGCGATCTCCTCGGCGGAGAGCTCCATGGTCTCGAAGAACTTTTCCATCAGCTCCTCATCGGCGCCGGCGGCGGCTTCCATCAGCTCGGCACGCAGGGCCTCGACCTCGTCGGCGATGTCGGCGGGAATGGCGCACTCGGCAGCCTTGCCGCCCTTGACCTCATAGGCCTTGTTGTGCAGCAGGTCGACGATGCCGGTGACCTTCTTGCTGCCGTCGATGATGGGGGCGACGATGGGCGCGACAGCGGTGCCGAACTTGCCCTTGAGGGCGTCGAAGCAGGCGTTGTAGTCGCTGTTCTCCTCGTCGGTGCGGTTGATGAAGATCATGCGGGGCTTATTGCCGAGCATCTTCCAGGCGCGCTCCGCGCCGACGCTCAGGCCGTCCTTCGCGCCGCAGACCAGCACGGCGCACTCGGCCGCGCGGATGCCGGAGAGAACTTCGCCGGCGAAGTCAAAGTTGCCCGGAGTGTCGAGCACGTTGATCTTCACGTTCTTGTACTTCACGGGGGCGACGGCGAGGGAGATGGAGATGTTTCTCTTGATCTCTTCCGCGTCGTAGTCGCAGGTGGTGTTGCCGTCGGTGACCTTGCCGAAGCGGTCGGTGCCGCCGGTCATGAACAGCATACTCTCAGCGAGGGTGGTCTTGCCGCTTCCGCCATGGCCGAGCAGCACGATATTGCGAATGTCTTTTGCACTCATAGGGGTTCATGTCTCCTTCCAGATCGTAATTCCCTTGCGGGAAGTCACTTCAACAGCTCAATTATATAATATTCTTTCCGTCAATACAACTATTGTAATTTTAGAAGTTTGATAGCCATTTTTGCTAAAAATGCTCAATAACGGTCCGCCCAGAAGCCTTCGATGAGCGCCGCGAGCGCCCAAAGGAGCAGATAGAGCAGCATCGAGACCGGTGTGAGCGCGCTGTACGCGCCGACAAAGGTGAGGTAAAACGCCAGCAGCGCGGACACGGCGCTGCTCCCGAGCGAGAGCACGGCGGCCACGCGCACGGCGTGGACCAGACGCTTGCTGCCGACGGCGATCTCGGCGTAGGGCATCAGCCCCTCGCGGTAGAGCAGCGCATAGGGATGCTCGCCGTCCTTCTCCGAGAGCGCGAGGCGCGTGGAGATGGTGGGATAGACCGCGCGGGCGTCGGTGCCGAACTTGCGCTTCAAAAGCGCGGGCGTGATGCTGCCGTCGCGCACGGCGAGCACCGGCGTGATGCGGCTGCGCTTGAGCGCGTGGAGCGCCCAGTCCACATTCTCTGCTGCCGTGTACTTGACGGCGAAAACGGCGATGAGCGTGCCGTCCACGGCGAGGAACGCGCCGGTCTTGAGGCTCAGGCCGCCGGGCATCGTGACGTGCATCTTGCGGCAGAAGGCGGCGGTGCCGAAGAGCACCGTTTCGCCGTGGATAAGGCCGGAGACGCCGCCCTCCTCATAAAAGCTCAGATCGTCGAGCGGCTCGAGTCTTCCGCCCTCGCCCTCCAAAAGCGTGTCGAACAGGCGGCTCAGGCCGCTTTGCGAGGCGTGCGCCATCGTGGCGGCGTAGGAGATGACCTTGCCGCTCTCCTCGCCGTAGATCTTCAGCCCGTTCAGGCTGACCGTTCCCGGCGGAAAGAGGTCGGTATCGGTGAGGATGACGCAGTTGCTGCGGCGCAGGCGGTCCGCGCCGACATAGCCCGCCAGCGCGCTGCCGGACTTGACGAAGCGCTTCGTCAGCCGACGCAGCGGCAGAGAATAGCACAGCGGAAAGGCAAGCATATTGATCGCCGTGAGCAGCACGCCCCAGTTCCAGAGGAACAGCAGCCGCTCCCCGCGCCGCAGCGTGGAGAGCACGGCAAATACGAGCGAGGCGGCAAGCAGTACGGGCAGCAGCACGCCCTGCCAGTGCGAGGCGGCGTCCTCCCGCTGCGCGCAGCGCGAAAAGCCCTGCGCGCTGCCGCGGCGCTTGGCGGCTCCGCCCGCGGTGACGGTGACGAGATAGTCCGGCTCGCCGACCGCGGCGACGCGGAAGGTATCGTACATCGCGCCGAAGAGCAGCGCGCGCCCGAGCAGGGCGCAGCTCATGCCGAGCATGGCGACGGCGTGGAACGGGACCGCGAGCGCGGCGCGCGCGGGCAGGAAAAAGTCGAGCGCCGTGTCCGCCAGCGTGACGGCGCAGGCGAGCGAGGAGAGCAGCTCATAGGTGACCGTCCTCGCGCGGAGCTGCTCGAAGGCGTAAACGAACACGTCGCGTCCGAGGACGCAGACAAGAAGCTCGGCAATGAAAAACGGCAGGCAGCTGAGCAGCCTTTCCTCGGCGAACAGCGCAGGCATGACGCCGAAATGGTCGAGCAGCAGCGCGAGCCACGAGAGCGCGGTGACGAGCAGCGCGGCCTGCGCGCTGCGCAGGCCCATGCGCGCGTCGTCGCGGTAGTCGGCGGCCAGCTCGCCCGCGTCCGGCTCGGGGGTGTCGTCCCGCTCGCCGAAATCCTCGGTGAAGAAGTCCTCGGGCTCGTCCGGCTCCTCGGGCTGCGGCTCCTCCCCGGACTCGTCGGAATAAAGCTGCTCGGTGTCGCGCAGCCTTCTGCGCGAGAAAAGCCCGCGGCGCTTCGGCGGCAGAAGCTCGACCGGCTCCCCCGCTTCCCCCTCGTCGAGCACGGACTGCACAGTGCTCTCAAGCACCTCCTGCAGACTCACGGTGTCCTGCGCGGGCTCCGCAGCCGACGGCTCCTCCGGCGGCGCGGACGGCTGCGGCTCCGGCGGCTCCGCGGCGGGCGCGGCGGTTTTTCCGATCCGCACGGCGGGCCGCGGCTCGGGCAGCCCGACGTCCTCCGGCTCTGCGGCGGCTTCGGCGCCGTCCTCCCGGGAGCCGAACTCCGCCAGAATGCTCTCGAGCGTCAGGTCCGCGTCGTCCGACGCGCTGCGGGCCGCGCCGCGCAGCAAAAGCTCGGACTCGGCGAGCGTTTGTTCAAATTCTTGATCCTTTTTGTGATCCATGGAAGACCTCGTGAATGGCGGCGCGCGTCAGCCAAGGCGCTGACGCACGGCCTCGTAGAGCAGAATGGCGGCGGCGGCGGAAGCGTTGAGCGAGGAGATGCGGCCCTTCATCGGGATGCTGACGAGGAAGTCGCAGCCCTCGCGCACAAGCCGGCCCATGCCGTCGCCCTCGCTGCCGATGACGATGGCGGCAGGACCCTTGAGGTCGGCCTCGTACAGGCTCGTGGTCCCCTCGGCGGCGGTGCCGAAGATCCACACGCCCTGCTGCTGCAGCTCCTTCAAAAGCGCCGGAATGTTCGGCACGCGCGCGACGGGCAGATAGCTCACCGCGCCCGCGCTCGTCTTGCCGACGATGCTCGTCAAGCCCGCGCTGCGGCGCTTGGGGATGATGACGCCGTGCGCGCCCGCGCACTCCGCCGTGCGGATGATGGCGCCGAGGTTGTGCGGGTCGCTGATCTCGTCGCACACCACGAGCAGAGGGGCCTCCCCACGCTCACGGGCGGCGGAGAGGATGTCCTCCACGCTCGCGTACTCGCGCACGGCGGCGAGGGCGATGACGCCCTGGTGCGCCTTCGTCGCGCTCATGTAGTCGAGCTTGCGGCGGTCGGCCTCGACCACCACCACGCCCGCCGCGCGGGCGGTGGAGGCGATGTGCCCGAGCGTTTTGTCCGTCTCGCCGCGGGCGATGAAGATCTTATCAATGGGCGTGCCGGCGCGCAGCGCCTCGGTCACGGCGTTGCGTCCCTCGATGAGGCCGTCCGCCTCGGCGTCGCGCTCGCGCATGGGGACCCTTTCCTCCGATTTCCGCTCACGCGGGAAGCGCTTTCCAACGTGGTCGTCCGCGCCGCGCGGCCCGCGCTTTTCTTCGTATTCCTTCGACATAAACCGATCCTCCCGGTCAAAATTCGTATACATAATACACTATAGCACAACAGACGGATAAGATAAAGGGGGAAGCGGACAAAAATTCACCGAAAATTCATACCGCGGCGCTTGTGAAACGAGGAGGGGTATGCTAAAATACCATATAATTAACTTGGCAAGCTGTCGCCTGTGCCCGCGCAGGGCCGCAGGCGGAAAGGAACGCAGATACATGGATCAGAACGACAAGAACAAAAGCAACAAGAACAACGACCGCCGCAGGGGCGTGCTGTCGCTGCTCATCTGGGCGCTGGTGCTGACCATCGGCTTCAACTATCTCCTCTCGGCGATGGACACGAGGAAGCTGGCGGAGAGCACCTGCGAGATCCGCTACGACGAATTTCTCGACCTTGTCCGCGACGGCAAGGTCAAGGAGGTCGAGATCGCGGACCGCACGCTCAACATCACGCCTGTGGACGGCTTCACCTACACCGACGCGGACGGCAAGACCTACTCAGGGGACTTCCAGCTCTTCACCACGCAGATCAACGACCCCGAGCTGCGGTCGTTCCTGGATGAAAACGGCGTGGAGTTCGGCAAGCCCTACAAGGCGGAGACCTCGTATCTTGAGATCATCATGCTCAACTACGTCCTGCCCACGGCGCTGATGGTCGGCGCGTTTATCCTGATGATGCGCTTCATCAGCAAAAAGACCGGGGGCGGCGGCTTCGGCGGCCTCGGCAGCGTCGGCAAGTCCAACGCGAAGGTCTACATGGAAAAATCCACCGGCGTCACCTTTGCCGACGTCGCCGGTCAGGACGAGGCGAAGGAATCCCTCGTCGAGATCATCGACTTCCTGCACAATCCCCAGAAGTATACCGACATCGGCGCGAAGCTGCCGCGCGGCGCGCTGCTCGTCGGCCCTCCGGGCACGGGCAAAACGCTGCTCGCCAAGGCGGTCGCGGGTGAAGCGAACGTGCCTTTCTTCTCCATCTCCGGCTCCGGCTTTGTGGAGATGTTCGTGGGCGTCGGCGCGAGCCGCGTGCGCGACCTCTTTGCCGAGGCCTCGAAGGTAGCGCCCTGCATCATCTTCATCGACGAGATCGACGCCATCGGCAAGACGCGCGACACGCGCTTCGGCGGCAACGACGAGCGTGAGCAGACGCTCAACCAGCTGCTCGCCGAGATGGACGGCTTCGACCCCGGCAAGGGCATCATCGTCCTCGCGGCCACCAACCGCCCCGAGGTGCTCGATCAGGCGCTGCTGCGCCCGGGCCGCTTCGACCGCCGCATTACCATCGACCGCCCGAACCTCGCGGGCCGCATCGCCACGCTCGAGGTCCACACCCGCAACATCAAGCTCGGTGAGGACGTCGATCTCAAGAAGGTCGCACTCGCGACCGCCGGCTGCGTCGGCGCGGACCTTGCCAACATCGTGAATGAGGCGGCTCTGCGCGCCGTGCGCAAGGGCCGCAAGCTCGTCACGCAGGAGGATATGCTCGCCGCGTTCGAGTTCGTCATCGCGGGCAGCGAGAAGAAGAACAGCGTGCTCACCGAGTTTGAAAAGAAGCTCGTCGCCTACCACGAGGTCGGCCACGCGATGGTCGCCTACAGGCAGAAGAACGCCGAGCCCGTGCAGAAGATCACCATTGTGCCCCATACCGAGGGGAGCCTCGGCTACACGCTCCTCATGCCCGAGGAGGACAAGACGAATCTGCGCACCCGCGACGAGCTGATGGCGAAGATCGCCGTCTCCATGGGCGGCCGTGCCGCCGAGGAGGTCATCATGCACACGATGACCAACGGCGCCTCTCAGGACATTCAGGAGGCCACGAACATCGCGCGCAACATGGTCGCCATGTACGGCATGAGCGACGAGTTCGGCATGATGGCGCTCGGCTCCGTGCGCAGCCAGTATCTCGACGGCGGCTACGGTCTCGACTGCGCGCAGGAGACCGCCGCCGTGATGGATAAGGCCGTCAAGGAAATTCTGGAGAAGTGCTACGCCGACGCGGTGAAGGTCATCGAGGAGAATATTGACGATATGCACAAGGTCGTCGCCTATCTTTTGGAGAAAGAGACGATCACCGGCGGCGAGATGGTCGCCATCCTCGAGGGCCGCGATCCCGCGACGGTGGAGGACGCCTACGCCTCCACGCGCAGGAGCGACAGCGACTTCCGTCCCTCCGTGCCGAGCACCATCGAAGCGCCCGCGCGTCACATTTCCATGACGAGCGAGAAGATCGAGATGCCGCCGCTGGACGGCGAAGCACCGGACGAGTCCGCCGCATCCGACGCGGAGAACGGCAAGAACGCGGAAACGCCCGCGGAGGAGACCCCTGCGCAGGACGCTCCCGCCGGTGACGGCGCGGAAACGCCCGACCACGAATAAACCGAAAGCGCCGCCCGCAGGCGGCGCTTTTCCGTAAGGAGGAGTTCCCATGAGACAACAGACGAGGGAGCTGGCGCTCGCGAGCGTGCTCGGTGCGCTGGCGGTGCTGTTCCTGTTCCTCGGCGGCGTGCTGCCGCTGGCGCTCTACGCCTGTCCCCTGCTCGCATCCGCCTGCCTGCTGCCCGTGCGCGAGGAGTGCCGCGCGAGCTATCAATGGTGCTGCTTTTTCGCCGCCGCCATTTTGGGATTGCTGCTTGGGCCGGACAAGGAATCCGCGCTGCTCTTCTGCTTTCTGGGCTATTACCCGCTCGTGCAGCCGAGTCTCGACGCGATCGGCAGCCGCGCGCTGCGCTTTCTCACGAAGCTCGGGCTGTACGTCCTCGCCGTCGGCGCGATGTACGCGCTGCTCGTCTTTGTGTTCCGGCTCGACGCGGTGACGGCGGAGCTGGCGGCGACCGCCCCGTGGCTCATCGCGGCGACCTTTGCGCTCGGCGCGGTGCTGCTCTTTCTCTATGACGAGCTGCTGCGCCGCTTCGCGCGGCTGTACCGAAGGAGGAAGAGAGGATAACAAGGAAGTCGGCAGGAGCCATACGGTTCCTGCCGACTTTTTATGTTCTTATGCATCCTCCTTCGGCTGTAGCTTCGCGCTGAGATAGGCTGCGAGCGCGCCGAGCGCGGCGGCAAGCAGGCACAAAAGCGCGTCGCGCGCGCCGTCGTAATGCAGCGGGATGATAACGACCGTCGAGGCCAGCACGATGCCGAACACGGCGTGGTAGAAAAGCGGGTAATGCGCCCGGAAGCACCAGTTCACCACGCGCGCGAGCGTCAGCACGATGAGCGCCATGCCGAGCAGCCACGGCAGGATCACCGCCATGTCGAGCTTTGCGAAGCCCTCGGCCATCGGCGTGAACAGCCCGACCGCCATCAGGATGGAGGAGGACGTCATGCCCGGCACGATCAGGCTCAGGCCCCAGAGCAGGCCGCAGAAGAGAAAGCCGAGGAAGCCCGGGCGCATCGTGTAGAACGCGCCGTACTGCGCGTAGAGCAAAACGGCGGAGAGGGCAAGAAAGCTGGCCGCGCAGGAAAGGTACGCGCCGCGTCCGCGCCCCTGCGCGCCCGCCTCGGCCCACAGGCTCGGGAGCGTGCCGAGGATGAGGCCGATGAACAGGCAGGTCGCGAGCTTTTCCGAGCGGTCGAACAGCACAAGGATCAGCCCGCCGCCGCACAGGAAGCCGAGGATCGCGCCGGCGCCGACCGGCAGCAGGAGGGAAAGATGGCGGCGCAGCCCGTTGAGCGGGTGGGCGAGCACCTCCATCACCGGCCGGTAGATGCCGAAGATGACCGACAGCACGCCGCCGGAGATGCCCGGCAGAATGCCGCCTGCGCCGATGATGAAGCCCTGCACCAGCCGCAGCAGGACCGTCTTGAGGGAGAAACCCATTTTTAATAGCCTCTCTTCCGGTCGACCAGATGCGCAAGCGGACGGCCCGCGGCATAGTTTTCCAGATCGTCGCAGAACATCTGCACGCTCTTGTCGCAGGTGTAGCCGAGCGTCATGTTGCCCGCGACGTGCGGCGTGAGCAGCAGATTTTTCGCGCGGCGCAGCGGATGGTCGGCGGGCAGCGGCTCAGGCACGACCACGTCGAGCGCCGCGCCGGCGAGCCGCCCGGCGTTGAGCGCGTCGCAGAGCGCCTCCTGGTCGATGGCGGTGCCGCGGCCGACGTTCACGACGAAGGCGCTGTCGGGCAGCAGCGCGATGCGCTCGCGCGAGAGGATGCCCACGGTCTCCGCCGTGGAGGGCAGCGCCATGACAAGGATATCCGTTTCGGGCAGGACGCTGTCCAGCTCCGCGATGGCATGGATGGAGGTGAACGCCGGGTCGGAGGATCTGACCGTGCGGCGCACGCCGGTGATGCACGCGGGATGGAAGGCCTGCGCGCGGCGGGCAAACTCCGTGCCGATGTCGCCCGTGCCGAGCACAGTGATGCGCGCGCCATGCAGCGAGCGGATACCGCCGGGGAGCGTTTCCCAGCCGCCCGCGCGGATGATCTCGGTATACTCCATCTGGCGGCGCAGCAGCATCAGGCAGACCATGATGAGATGCTCGGAGATGGTGGTGCCGTAGGCGCCGGAGGAGTTGGTGAGCCGACAGTCGGGATTCTGGTACAGGCTCTCGTCGCAGAAGTGGTCCACACCCGCCCAGCAGCAGCAATACCACTTGAGGCTTTTCGCGCTGCGGATGACCTTCTGCGAGCAGTGCCCGTAGAGGATCTCACAGTCGTCCACCCTGCCGACCGCTTCAGCGGACGAGGGGAAATACTCGATCTCATAGCCGTATTTGGCTGCCGCCGCGTTGAGCTGACGCTCGTATTTGTCGTTGAGAAAGTCGATGATGACGCCGATCTTTTTAGCCATGCTGAGTGATCTCCTTTATAATTTGTTCCGCGCAGCGCATTCCGTCCGCCGCGGCGGAGAGAATGCCGCCGGCATAGCCGGCGCCCTCGCCGCAGGGATAGAGCCCGCGCAGAGCGGTTTGATAGGTGTTGTCGCGCACGATGCGCACGGGGGAGCTGGAGCGCGTCTCGACCGCGGTGAGCACCGCGTCGGGCGCGGCAAAGCCGTGCAGCTTTTTCTCCAGCAGCGGCAGCGCCTCCTCCAGCGCCGCGCAGACGAACGGCGGCAAGCAATCGTGCAGGTCGCACCAGCGCACGGCGGGGCGGTAGGTCGGTGTGACCCTCCCCGGCCCGATCGACGGACGGTGCGCGAGGAAATCGCCGACCGTCTGTGCGGGAGCGGCATAGCCCCCGCCGCCGAGGGCGTAGGCGGCCTCCTCCAGCCGTCGCTGAAAGGCGACGCCCGCGAGCACGTCCGTGCCGCCGAAGTCCTCCGGCGTAACGGAGACGAGCAGCCCGCCGTTGATGTTTTCGCCGTCGCGCGCCAGCTCGCTCATGCCGTTCGTGACCACACGGCCCGCTTCGCTTGCCGCGGCGACGACCTGTCCGCCGGGGCAGACGCAGAACGAGAACACGCCGCGCCCCGCCGCCGTGTGGGCTGAGAGCTTATACGAGGTCGGCGGCAGCGAGGGGTGGCCCGCGTACTGCTTATACTGCTGCGCGTCCATATCGCTCTGGCGGTGCTCGATGCGCACGCCCACGGCAAAGGGCTTCGGCTCCATCGGGATGCCCGCATCACGCAGCATGGCGAAGGTGTCGCGCGCGCTGTGGCCGACCGCGAGCACCGCGTGCTCCGCGGGGAGCGTATACGTTCCGTCGGGAGACGTGACCCGCAGCGCGGCGAGCCGTCCGTCCCTCCGCTCCAGTCCGGTGACCTGATGGTTGAAGCGCACCTCCGCGCCGAGGGAAAGCAGCTCCTGCCGCAGATTCTGCAAAACGGTGTAGAGCCGGTCGGTGCCGATGTGCGGCTTGGCGTCGATGAGGATGTCCTCGCTCGCGCCGAACGCGGCGAACTCCTCTAAAATATAGCGGTGGCGGACGTCCTTCGTGCCGGTGTTGAGCTTGCCGTCGGAAAACGTGCCCGCGCCGCCCTCGCCGAACTGGACGTTCGAGTGCTCGTTCAGCTCGCCCGTTGCCCAGAAGCGCTCGACATCGCGCCGTCTCCGCTCGACGCATTCGCCGCGCTCGAGCAGGATGGGCCGCGCGCCGCAGCGGGCGAGCACCAGCGCCGCGAACAGTCCCGCCGGGCCCGCGCCGATCACCACGGGGCGCACGGCGGGAGGGGCGATCATCGGCGGCAGCTCGTAAAAGGCGGGCGCGTAGACGCTGACGCTTTTGTTCCTCGCGCGGCGCAGCACTCTTTCCTCGTTCTCGAGCGCGGCGGAAACGGTATAAATAAACGTCACGCCGTCGCGCGCGTCGATGCTGCGGCGGAGAATGTGCAGCGTATGGAGGGGCGCTTTGACACGCAGCGCCGCCGCGGCGCGTTCGTATAATAACGCCTCGCTCTCGCCCGGGGCGAGCTTCAGCCCTTCGATCTTCAGCATGGCAGCGCTCCTTTCGCATTGGGAAATCGGCTTTATTGTAGTATATCCGAATGTCCCGCGCAAGCTATTTTTTCCAATTCGGCCATTCTTCAGGATTTCTTTATGGCCTATTCAAAAAAAGTTCAAAAAAATTCGTTCCGGCTTCACGAAATGGACATAAACAGGGGGTATCATCGGTAGCATCAAAAGAAAAATAAACGCTTCACGGCAAGGAGGCTTATCTATGTATTACGAAGACGAAAACAACCTGTACCATTACAGCTACCGCAAGGGCGACAAGGTGGAGAATGTCCGCGACGTGGACTACACCGAGGTGCCGAACACCGCGGCAAAGGCAGACCCCTGGGAGGAAAAGAAGCCGAAGAAGAATCGGCTGGGGCTGAAGATCGCCGCGCTGGCGCTCGCCTGCGCGCTCATCGGCGGCGCGGCGGGCGCGGGCATCACGATTACCTCCGCGCACGGCTCGACGCAGATCGAGGTCTCCGACCGTCAGGTCGCCGAGGTCCGCCAGGTCAAGGTGGACGGCAAGCAGCAGCTCACCATGCCGGAGGTCTACGCCGCCAACGTCAACAGCGTCGTGAGCATCAACGTGTCCACCACGACGAATGTCTTCGGCCGCACGACAGAGTCCGCCGCCAGCGGCAGCGGCTTTTTCATCACCAAGGACGGCTACATCCTCACCAACTATCACGTCATCGAGGGTGCGAGCACCGTCAAGGTCACGGCCTACGACGGCACGACCTATGATGCCGCCGTCATCGGCGGCGACGAGGATTACGACATCGCCGTCATCAAGGTCGAGGGCACGAATTTCCAGCCGGTCGTGATCGGAAAGTCCGGCAGCGTGCAGATCGGCGAGACGGTCGCCGCGGTCGGCAACCCGCTCGGCGAGCTGACCTTCTCGATGTCGCAGGGCATCGTCTCCTGCGTGAACCGCGCGATCAATGTGGACGGCAAGCCCTTCAACATGATCCAGGTCGATTGCTCCATCAACCCCGGCAACTCCGGCGGCCCGCTCTTCAACAGCTACGGCGAGGTCATCGGCATCGTGTCCGCGAAGTATTCGAGCTACTCCAACACCACCGTTGAGGGCATCGGCTTCGCCATCCCCATCGACGATGTGCTCGCCATGGTCAAGGACATTATGACCAACGGCTATGTGACCAACAAGGCATACATCGGCATCACTCCCCAGACCATGAACGCACAGATAGCGCAGCAGTTCCGCTACGATGTCACGCAGGGCGTGTTCGTCTGCTCGGTGGAGGAGGGCAGCGCCGCCGAGAAGGCGGGCCTCAGGATGGGCGACGTCATCACCAAGATCGACGACAAGACCATCACGAGCTATGAGGACCTCGTCGCGGCGAAGAAGAGCTACAGCGCGGGCGACACCGCGACCTTCACCATCTACCGCGAGGGACAGACGCAGACCGTCGAGCTGACCTTCGACGCCGCTCCTCAGACGCAGGAGACCGCGCAGGACAGCTCTCAGCAGCAACAGCAGGGCGGCAGCAACGGCGGCTATTACTACAATCCCTGGGATTTCTTCAATAGCTTCTTCGGCAACGGCTACTACGGCAGCAGCTATTCCGGCGAGAGCCGCGACGCAGCCTGAGCAAAACAGCATACGACATACCGGGGCGGCTCTTCGGAGCCGCCCTTTTTTGCCGCGTTTTGCCGCGCAAAAATAAGGACTTCCGCTTTTGGGAAAGCTGTGGTATAATTTT
>OIZI01001001.1_pt1 | contig 12854 bp, 11 predicted proteins | sample 1588441 | NCBI WGS metagenome assembly OIZI01 (sample SAMN03283284) | human gut metagenome | biome: human-associated habitat; material: feces | host: Homo sapiens | place: Peru | collected 2012
CCATTCAAATGACAGTGTCCAGAAAACCGGGTATATAGGTCTCTTTCATACGCTAGCGCTCCGCGCTGCCCACGTTACCCTTGCGGATTTTTTCAAATCGGAACCGAATCCATTCACGGGTCAGGACTGGCTTTTTCAGTTCTTCTGTTGGGGCGTACCTGCCCCAAACCCTGCTAAAAGTGCGTGCGACAAACTGAAATTTATAAGCTTACATATTTTCTATAATTGTATATAGCACAAAAGGCAGGATACCGCCGCCATGGTGATACCCTGCCTTTGTTCGTTCATGTTTACCGTTCCGAGTAATCCTTCCTCAAAACCTCTGATAAACAAAAAACGCACCCGAACCCTTTTTTGTAAAGAATCGGGTTCGAGTACGAACTGTATGGTGGACGATATAGGACTCGAACCTATGACCTTCCGCACGTCAAGCGGATGCTCTAGCCAGCTGAGCTAATCGTCCGTGTGTTTCAAGCAGCGTCGCTCGGAACAGTTAGGATTATATCGCATATGGGAGAAAAAGTCAAGAACTATTTTGCGGTTTTTGAAAATAATTTTTAGAGCTTCTCTTTGCCCCTCATTCCGCCCCCAGGGCGGTGAGGAGGGTGGTCATGATCTGGGTGCAGGAATCAGGCCAGGGGTAGCTGTCGGTTTCAAAGCCGGCACTGGACATCAGGTCCTGGGCGTTACTGCCGGTGAGGGCATCGTAGTCCTCCCGAATCAGGGTGAACTTCCGGGCGGTCTCCTGTGCATCCTTCCCCCGCTCCCAGGCGCTCAGGGCGGAGAGCATCTCGTTTTCGCTTAACCCGGTTGCCTTGCACCAGTCCAGGAGCTTTGCGGTATAGGGCACGGCGGTTAGGGAGCATCCGGCGGTGCCGGGGAAGACATTGTCCTCAATCTGGTCCAGGATTTTTACCAGGTCCTCTTTTCCCTGGGTCTGGACGGTGGCAACGGTGGCCTTGGTCTGGGCCTCCGGCATGGTGGCCGCGGTAGAGGCGGCGGGGGCGGTGGTGGACTGGCAGGCCGTCATGGTAAAACACAGCAGGCATGCCGCGGCGGCAACCCCCAGCTTCTCAAATCTATGCATTCTGTTTTCCTCCAAACAGGTATCATTTCGGTTACGTCTTGGTTACATAATACCAAGCTCACAAGATGCATTATACAGATTTCCGTCATAAAATCAACTGCTTTAAGAAAACATTTACCATTTTTCCACAGGATGCCCAAAAGAGGATGCGGTTGACAGTAACAATTCTGTTTATTTTTGTAACATTTGTTATCTATCCTCCCGCAATGCCTTTCGAAACCTTGCCAGGGCCGGGTTTCGGTTGTCCCCGCGCCACACCGCCACAATCTCCTCTACCTCCTTCTCCCCCTCCAAGGGTACAAAGCGGAGATTGTCCGGGTTATAGAGCTTGGTGGTGCAGTAGTCCGGCAAAATGGAGATGCCCTCCTCGGAGGCCACCATCATTAAAATACTCTCCGCATCGGAGGAGCGGAACAGAATATTGGGCTTGTACCCCGCCTGCCGGTACAGCTCCATATAAAACGCGTCGCCGTAGGACTCCATGTCCGCCGAAGGGGACATATAGAGGATGTTCTCCCCCATGAGCTCCTGCCGCCGCAGACGTTCCCGGCCCGCCAGCCGGTGCCCCTGGTATAGGGCCACCACCAGCCGCACCTGCTCCACCGGGAAGCACTCCACCTCGTCGTTCTGCTTCAGGTTGGTGGAGTCCCAGGTGAAGACCATATCGTAGGCCCCGCTGAGGACCCCCGCCGCCAGGACATCCGCCGAGCAGCGGTAGAAGCTCACCAGCACATTGGGATTGGCCCTGTGAAAGCGCTGCACCCAGACGGACAGGTCGCTGCGCTCATACCCGCAGACATAGCCGATTTTCAGATTGCCGGACAGGCCCATGGCAGCCCCGTGGGTCAGCTCCACCGCCCGGTTCATCTGCTCCAGAATCCCCCTGGCCTCCGCCAGGAAGGTCTCCCCCGCCCCGGTCAGGGCCACCGGGCGGGTGGTTCTGTCAAACAGGGTGCAGCCCAAAGTCTGCTCCAGCAGGCGAATCTGCTGGGTGATGGCCGTCTGGGAGATGTAAAACTGCTCCGCCGCCTTGGTAAAGCTCCGGTTCTCCGCCGCGGCCACAAAGTATTTCAGCTGGTTTTGATTCATGCTACTGCCCTCTAACATAAGTTTTTCTTATTATAGTATGGGGGATATGCCGTTGTCAACCGTTGGAATCTGCGTTAAAATAGAGCCACTTCGCAAAAGAGAGGAATATAGAATGGAACGAGAGTCTTTTAAATCCCGCTTAGGGTTTCTGCTTGTCAGCGCGGGCTGCGCCGTAGGCATCGGAAACGTATGGAAATTTCCCTATGTGGTGGGTCAGAACGGCGGCGGCTGGTTTGTGCTGCTGTATCTGCTGTTTTTGGTGATTATGGGTCTTCCGGTGCTGACCATGGAGCTGGCCGTTGGCCGGGCCAGCCGGAAAAGCGCCGTCCAGGGCTACAAGGCCCTGGAGCAAAAGGGCAGCAAATGGCACATCCACGGCTGGTTTGCCATCCTGGGCTGCTACCTGCTGATGATGTACTACACCACCGTCTCCGGCTGGATGCTCAGCTACTTCTATAAGTTCGCCACCGGGAAATTCGTCTCCGGCATGGACTCTGCCCAGTGCGGAGAAGTGTTCTCCAATATGCTGGCAAACCCCGGGGAGATGGGCTTCTGGATGGCGGCTACCGTCCTGCTGGGCTTTCTGATTTGCAGCCGGGGGCTGCGCAACGGCCTGGAGAAAATCAGCAAATTTATGATGACCGGGCTGCTGCTGCTGATTGTGGTGCTTGCCGTCCACAGCTTTACCCTCAGCGGTGCCGGGGAGGGGCTCCGGTTCTATCTGGTGCCCAACGCCGAAAACGTGAAAGCCGCGGGGCTTGGCAATGTGGTCAGCGCCGCCATGAATCAATCCTTCTTCACCCTGAGCCTGGGCGTGGCCGCCATGGAGATTTTCGGCAGCTACATGAGCAAGGACAATACCCTTTTGAGCGAGGGTGCCCGCATCTGCGCTCTGGATACCTTTGTGGCCCTGGTGGCCGGTCTCATCATCTTCCCCGCATGCTTTAGCTACGGGGTGGAGGTCAACGCGGGCCCCAGCCTGATTTTCATCACCCTGCCCAATGTCTTCGTAAACATGGCCGGGGGCCGGGTGTGGGGAAGCCTGTTCTTCCTGTTTATGACCTTCGCCAGCTTCTCCACGGTGATTGCCGTGTTTGAAAACCTCATGTCCTTCTGTATGGACACCCTGGGCTGGAGCCGGAAAAAGGCGGCCATTGCCAACTGTGTCTTCGTGCTGCTTGCCAGCCTCCCCTGCGTGCTGGGCTACAACCTGTGGAGCAATCTCCACCTCATCGGTGGCCGGGACGTGCTGGACAGCGAGGATTTCCTGGTCAGCAACCTTCTGCTCCCCCTGGGCTCCCTGGTGTACCTGCTGTTCTGCGTCACCAAATGGGGCTGGGGCTTTGAAAACTACCAGGCCGAAGCCAACACCGGCAAGGGCCTGCGGGTAAAGAGCTGGATGAAGTACTACTTCCGCTTTGTCCTTCCGGTGCTGATTCTGGTAATTCTTATCCAGGGGCTGCTGTAACGCCAAAACACGTGTCAAAATGAGCCGTTCTGCTTTTGCAGCGCGGCTCATTTTTTGACTTTATTCCGCTTTTTTCACCAGCCCCGCCAGATCCTTCATCCACAGGGCGATAAACGCCAGCCCCGCGGCAATCCAGGAGGCGATGTAAATCCAGACGATGCAACGCATGGTTTCAAACCGGGGAAGCACCAAAAGGATGCCGATAACCCGGGTCAGGCAGATGGTGGCAAGAGTGGTCACCATGGGCTTTACCGTGTTGCCCGTGCCGCAGCAGGCGCCGGACAGGGCCTCGGCGATGGCGTAGAAGAGGAAAAAGGGGGCCATGAGCCGGGTGTATTCCCCCACCAGCGGGGCCAGGAGTGCCGCGTCCCGGGCGGAGACGAACCAGGCGGTGATGGGCCCCGCGAAGAAGAACAACACCGTGCTGACCGCCGCCACCGCGCCTACGGACAGAAGGGTGCCCGCCAGAACGCCGGTTTTGATGCGCTCCCGGTTTCCCGCCCCAAGGTTCTGGGCGGTAAAGGTGGTGAGGGCCGGGCCCATGGAGTCGGCCAGGAGCCAGATGAGCATATCCTCCTTGTCGCAGATGCCCCAGGCGGCAATCTGGGCGGTGCCCATGGTGTTGACCCCCGCCTGGACAATGGAATTGGCAATGGGAAACAGCATGGCCTGCAGCGCCAGGGGGAAGCCGGTTTTCAGCATCTGGGCCATGTGCTCCCCACAGAAATGGGGCACCCACAGGGGCTTTTCCCGCTGCTCCCCCAGGGTTCTTTGCAGCATGGAGAAGGTCAGCACCACGCTGACAACCTGGGAAAATACCGTGGCCGCGGCGGCACCGGCAACGCCCATTTGCAGCACGCCCACCAGCAGCATGTCCCCCAGGATATTGATGCCCGCGCAGCAGACCAGGGCGTACAGGGGCCTTTTGGAATCCCCATAGGCCCGGAGGATGCCCGCCGCCATATTGTAGAGGACCATGGACCAGATGCCGCCAAAATAGATTCTCGTATAGGTGCCGGCCCTGTCCCAGATTTCCTCCGGGACGGACATGAGCCGCAGCATCCAGGGGGTCAGCAGCACGCCGCCTACGGAGCACACCAGCCCCAAAAGCATGGCAACGGTACAGGCGGTGCGGATGGAGCAGTTCAGCTCCTCCTCCTTTCCGCCTCCAAAATAGCCAGAAATCAGGATGGTGGCCCCGGCTGCCAGGCCGTTCATGAAATTTAAGGGGAATTTAAACAGGGTATGCACAGAGTCGATGGCCGCCAGCCCCAGCTGGCCCGTAAACTGGCCCACCACAACGGAGTCCACCGTGACATAGAGCTGCTGAATCAGGCTCCCGGCCAGAATGGGCAGCACAAAGAGCAGCAGACCCTTGACCACATTTCCCCGAATCAGGGTATGCTTTTCCATGCTACTTCCCGCCATTCCTGTCAAAAAGATGGCAGGCGACCTGGTGGTCCTGCTCCACCCGGTGCAGCTGAGGCCGTTCCCTTTCGCAGCGCTCTTCCGCGCAGGGGCAGCGCCCCCGGAAGGGACAGCCTCTGGGGACCTCCAAGGGGCTGGGAGGCTCCCCCTCAATGCTCTCAATGGGTTTGGAAAAATCCATATTCACGTCGAAAACCGAAGAAATCAGGGCTTTTGTATAGGGATGCAGCGCCTTTTCTCCCAGGTTTTCCGCCGGCATCACCTCCACCAGATTTCCTAAGTACATCACCGCCACCTGATGGGCCATGGAGCGGACCAGGGCGATATCGTGGCAGATAAAGGCAATGGTGATGTTCTTCTCCTTTTGGAGCCTGGTAATCAGCTCGATAATGCTTTTCTGAACGGAAACATCCAGGGCCGCCGTGGCCTCATCCAGAATGAGCACCTCCGGCTCCAGGGCCAGCGCCCGGGCAATGCCCACCCGCTGCCGCTGACCGCCGGACATATTATGGGGGTACCGGTCGGCAAAGTCCCCGGGAAGCTCCACCATTTCCAGCAGACGGCGACAGGCCGCGTCCTTTTCACTTTTGGAAATGCGGCCAAAGTTTAGCAGGGGCTCACAGACAATGTCCCGGATTTTCATCTTGGGGTTAAAGGAGTCGCTGGGGTCCTGAAACACCATCTGAATATGCTGGCGGTTCTGCCGCAATTCCTCTCCCCTGAGCTTGGTAATATCCTGGCCCCGGTAGAGGATTTCCCCCTCGGAGGGGGTGTCCAGGGAGACCAGAAAGCGCGCAAAGGTGGATTTGCCGCAGCCGGACTCGCCCACCAGGCCTAAGGTCTTTCCCTTATAGAATTTGAGGCTGATATCATTGTTGGCTATCAGGGTTCTGCCGCCGGAGGCGGGGAAGCGGCGGGTGACATGCCGGGCCTCCAGAACCACTTCGTCATTTTCAAACATACGGCTTTCCTCCCATAGAAGGTACCGCCTCCAGAAGGGAGCGGGTATATGCATTCTCGGAACGGTGCAGAATGTAATCCCGATTTCCCCGGTCCTCCACTCTGCCATCCTTCATTACCACGATATAGTCCGACATATAGGCCGCCACGCCCAGGTTATGGGTGACGACGATAATGCCGGTGCCGTAGGTATCCCGCAAATCCATCATCTGCCTTACAATCTGGGTCTGGGTGGTCACATCCAGGGCAGAGGTGGGCTCATCGGCCAGCAGAAGCTTTGGCTGATAGGTCATGCCCATGGCGATGCCCACCCGCTGGCACATGCCGCCGGAGAGCTGGAAGGGGTAGGAGCGCATTACATTGTCCGGGCTGGGCAGACACATTTTTCCCAGCATCTCCTCGCCCTTCTTCCAGGCATCCTTTTTGGAAATCTTTTCGTGGGTCCGCAGATACTCCGTGAACACCTCCCCCACCCTCCGGGTGGGGTTCATCATGGCACCGCTGTCCTGGAAAATCATGGAGATTTCGGTGCCCCGCAGAAGCCGCCACTGCTCCGGACTATAGGATAAAAGGGAGTTTCCATTGAACAGAACGTCTCCCTTTTCCATTCTGCCGCCCCCGGGGAGCAGCCCCAGCACCGCCCGAATGACCGTTGTTTTTCCACTGCCGGATTCGCCCACCAGGCTGACAATCTGCCCCTTCTCCATGGAAAGGTCAAAGTCCCGCACCGCGGGTACCCCTTTGTAGGAAACCGTCATATTTTCAATTTTCAGCATTTGGGGCCTCCTTATTCCGATTTGGGGTCCAGGATATCCCGCAGGGAGTCTCCCACCATGTTAAAGACCACAACCACCAGGAAGATGGCAAGCCCCGGGAAAATCATCATCCAGGGGGCGGACTGCATACAGGCTCTGCCCTCATTGAGCATATAGCCCCATTCCGGCGCGGGCGGCTTGGTGCCGAAGCCCAAAAAAGACAGCGCCGCCAGCTCCAGCATCATGCCGCCAATGTCCGTAGTGGCCGTGATAATCAGGGTGGGCAGAGCGTTTGGCAGCATGTAGGCCAGAAGCATGTGCTTTGTTTTGGAGCCGGTGACAATGGCCGCGGACACATAGTCCCGCTCCCGTATTTTCAGCACCAGGCTTCTGGAAAGCCGGGCATATTTCGTCCAGTTGACCAGCACAATGGCAATGATGGCATTCCGGCTTCCGGCACCCATGATACCGGCAACCGCCAGCGCCAGAACCAGACCCGGGAAGGCCAGCATCATATCGGCAACACGCATAATCACCGCGTCAATCCAGCCGCCAAAGTAGCCCGCCGTCACGCCCGCCACCGTACCGACCAGAAAAATCAGCGCCACCACGCCGAAGGTCGCGCTGAGGGAAGCCCTTGCGCCGTAAACCACCCGGACGAAAATATCTCTGCCCATTTTATCCGTACCGAAAATATGCTCCCGGCTGGGAGCCTGAAGCGCTTCCGTCAGAGCGCCCTTCAAAGGGTCTGCCCCGCCGGTCACCACAGGGGCAAACACCGCGCCCAGAATAATCAGCAGCGACAGCAGCAAAAATACCGTAAACTGCTTGTGGGCAAGGAAAAAATTCTTCTTTTTCACCGGATCTCCTCCTTTGCCCGGGTTCTCGGGTCGATGGCCCCGTAGGAGGCATCCACCAGAAGATTGATCACCATATAGATGAGCGCCAGCCACAGAACATAGCCCTGAATCAGATTGTAATCGCTGGAGGTGATGGCCGATACCGCCAGGTTTCCCAGCCCCGGATAGGAAAAAATAACCTCCACCACGCTGGTGCCGCCCAGCAGACTGCCAATGGACAGGCCAAACATGGTGACAAGGGGCAGCAGTGCGTTGGGAAATACATTCCGCCACAAAATAACCGATTCCTTCACGCCCCGGGCCCGGGCCCCTGTTGTATAGTCCTGGCTGAGCTCCTCCAGCACCGCTGTCCGGACCTGCCGGGTGTATTTGGAGGACATGGCCAGTGCCAGCGTCAGCGCCGGAAGGAAAATACTGCGCAGGTCCCCGGCTGAGCTGATGACGGGGAATGCCTTGATATGGACGCAGAACGCCAGCATCAGCAGCAGCCCCACCCAGAAATTGGGCATTGCGCAGCCCACAAAGGTCAATCCCCGCACCAGATAATCAATCCAGCGGTCCTTGTAAACCGCGGACAGCATTCCCAGCGGAACCGCCATCAGAAGCATCAGCCCCATGGATGCCAGGGTCAGCTTCACCGTCGGCCAAAGCCTGCCCAGAAGGAGCTCCGTCACAGGCTTATTCAGGGTATAGGACTTTCCAAAATCCCCCCGCAGGCAGTTTCCCAGCCACCGGAGGTACTGGGTCAGCAGGGGGTCATTGAGGCCCAGCTCTTCCCGGGTCTCCGCAACCAGCTCCTCCGTCGGCATAATCCCCGCCGCGGTGTACATATTGCGCACAGGGTCCCCCGGTGAAAGATAGGTCAGCAGGAAGGTCACAAAGCTGATGCCAACCAGCACCACCAGAATCTGTGCCAGCCGAAGGGCCAGCTTTTTCTTCTTCAAGGCCGATTCTCCTCTCTTTTATGCATTTGGCCGGGGCTGGGCCCCGGCCAAACAGAAGCTTTTACGCCGGCACGATTTCCGTGGTAAGCCAGTAATAATCTGCCGTATGGATATGGGCGTAGCCCACACGCTTGGAGTAAATCATGGAGGAGTTATAATATCCGTCCACAACCACCAACGCGTCGTCAATGACAATCTGCTGCATCTGGTAGATCAGCTCCGCCCGCTTTTCCGCGTCCATCTCGCCTTTGAGCTGCTCATAAAGCGCATCGTATTCCGGATTGCTGTAGCCGCAGTAGGTGCCCTCGGTGGTCCAGTTGGCCATATACTCGAAGGGGTCACCGGTGCCGACGGTGGTCCAGTTGTTGTTGTTCAGGTCGTATTCCCCCGCGGCCAGCTTGCTCCACTGGTCATCGGAGCTGCCGAAGTCTGCCGTGCAGGCAATGCCGATCTCCGCCAGATACTGCATATGGGCATTGGAAAAATCGTTCAGCATCCGGTTTTCATAGGAGACGTAGTGCAAATCAATTTTCTTGCCGTCCAGCTCCCGGAAGCCGTCGCCATCAGTATCGATGATGCCCGCGTCATCTAAGAGCTTTTTGGCCCCCTCGGGGTCATACTTGTAGGGGTTTACCAGCTTGTCGTAGCCGTAGCTCAGGGTGGAGGGCAGCACGGAGAAGCCGGGGGTATACAGGTCTCCGATGGTCTTGGAGTGGCAGATGGTATCATAGTCAATGCCCATGAGGATGGCCTGCCGCAGGGTCTTGTTGCCCAGCACGCCGTTCAGATTCATCCAGCTGAAGCCGCAGCGCACACCGGAGGCGATGTCCACAGTGAAGTTGGGGTCGTCCTTAAAGTTCTGGATATCGGAGACGTTGGTGATGTTCTCCACCAGGTCCACCTGGCCGCTCTGCAGGGCCATGGTCTTGGCGGACGCGTCGCCCATAAAGAGGATGTGCACCTCGTCATAGGGCACCGTCTCCCGGTAGTTGGGATTGGCCTTCATGTCGTAGCCCACGCCCACACCGTTGAACTTGTCAATCATGTAAGGGCCGGTACCGATGGCACCGTTGTCAAAATCCTTCGTATGCTCCACATCCAGGATGGACATCACCGGATAGGCCAGCTGGCCGGGCAGGTTGGCATAGGGCTTGGAGGTCACAATGGTGATTGTATTGGCCGCGTCATCCGCCGTTACCTCCGCCTCGTATTCCAGATACTTCTGGGGCTTGGCCGAGCCGCCGGGGCCGACCTCCTTGAGATACTCAAAATAGGCCTTCACCTTAGAGGGGGTCAGGGGGCAGCCGTCGGAGAACTTGATGTCCTTTTTCAGGGTAATCACCCACTCGGTATGGGCATCGTTGACGGTATAGCTCTCCGCCAGCCAGGGCTCCACATCCATATTGTCGTCAAATTTGAACAGGGCCTCGCTGATGCCGTAGCGCATGCAGTTCCAGGAGGAGCTGATGGCCATGGCCGTATTGACAGACCCGTCGTCATACATCTGGCATCCGAAGTTCAAAACCTTGGAGGATGCCGCGCTCTTATTCTCCTGTTTCCCGCCACAGCCGGACAGCAGCAGTGCCGCGCACAGGAACAGGGCCAGCCACGTTTTTGAGTGTTTCATACCTTAACCATCCTTTCTGAATCTGTTCCCAAATACGGCGCAAAAAAGCCGGACTTCCGTCCGACTTTTCTATGCTATGCGTAAACAGTGCCTTGGAAGCGGCCTATTTCGCAGAACGTTCCCTGTCCGACGCAAGTACATTCTCAAAAATAAGCAGGTCTCCTGACTTAAGCTTCCACCGTCCGCAGCGCCCTCCCGAAAAAATCAGTGGCTTTATGCTTTGGACCAGCTATCACAGTGACGGGATCGTCCCGGAATCGCACCGGCTTCCCTTTTAATCAGACTCTCGTCCGAACTTACTCCCGGCGGCCAATTGCCGACTTTGTGAACTTTCTGTTATTATTTCACAATTACCGCAAAATGTCAACAGATTTTTTTAGTAAAACCACCCATTCTACTCCATGTTTCGGGCAATCCGAATGCCGCCCATGGCGGGGGACACGGTATTGACCACCACAGGGGCCAGCTTTTCCATGGCCTCCACCGCCTGGGCCCGGAAGCAGTCGCTTTTGAACAGACCGCCGGACAGGACGATTTTCAGGTTCTCTTCCCCCTGGGCTTTGAGATTTTCCAGCATCTTCCCCGCGTAAAGGGTCAGGCTGTCCACCGCGCCCTGGCGAAGCTTTTTGCACAGGGGGGATTCCGCCGTCTCCAGAACGATGGAGGCATAGGAGGCAATCTCGTCCCCCTTGGTCAGATTGGAGAGCCTGTAGAGCATCTCCTCCCGACCGCCGCCCTGGGGCAGCAGCTTCTGCTCCACCGCCCGGAAGGTAAAGCAGTCCTCCCGGCAGCCGTCCAGCCACAGGGTCATCTCCCGCAAAAGCCGACAAGCCATCCAATAGCCGGAGCCCAGGTCCGAAAACGAGTAGTTCCACCCGCCGATGCGGCTGCTGCGGCCCTGGCTGTCCACGCCCACCACAATGGAGCCCGTACCGGCGATGACCACCACCCCGGGCACATCCGCCGCCGCCCAGAAGGGCAGCACCGCGTCGTTGCACACATAGGTTTTCTCTGGCGGGAAGCCCGCCTGCTGAATCATGGCCTCATACACCAGCCGGTCCTCCGGCGTGTCACAGCCGGACATGCCCCAGACGCTTTTGGTCACATGGCCCGCCCGGATGCCGAAATTCTCCATCCGGCGCACCAGGTCCCGCATATTGGAAAAGGCCGCGGCGTTGCCCACTGATTTGAAGCTGGTGGCCCCGCCGGAAAGCGAAAGGAGCTCCTTCCCCTCTCCGTCCGTCACAATCAGCTCCGTTTTGGTGCCGCCGCCGTCTACACTGAGATAAAGCTTGCTCATAGTCATTTCCCCCTAAATGCCGCAGATTGCCAGATTCAGGCATCTATGTATAATTTAGTACACTTTTCCACAAAATGCAACAGGGAAATTACGCGCCCCCGGCTTTACAGGTGGGAAGGCATGGGGTATAATGGCTTTAATATTCTTTCTTTTACAAAAGTGAGGCACTATGAAAAAGCTTTTATCCATATTCCTTTGCCTTTTCCTGCTCACCGGCTGCGCCGGGAGCGGGGAAGAAGCCCGTTCCTCCACCCGGTATCTCACCGCCATGGACACCGTTATGACCCTGACGGCCTACGGGAAAAACCGGGAAGCGGCGCTGGACCAAGCGGAGGCGGAAATTGAACGGCTGGACGGTCTGCTCAGCGTGGGAAACCCGGACAGCGAAATCAGCCGACTGAACACTTCCGGAACCCTAACCCTCTCCCGGGACCCGGCGGCGCTTCTGGGGCGCGCCCTGGACCTGGCCCGGGAAACCGGCGGACTGTTTGACCCAACGGTCTATCCCCTGGTCAAGCTCTGGGGCTTTTTTGACAAAAACTACCACGTCCCCACCGGGCAGGAGCTCCGGGACACGCTCTGCCTGGTTGGGTACGAAAAGCTGGCCTTTGTCCCCGATACCGGCCTTGTCACCCTGGGCCCGGGGCAGCAAATCGACCTGGGGGGCATCGGCAAGGGCTTTGCCTCCCAGAGCGTTACGGACCTTCTCCGCGCCTCCGGCGTGACCTCCGCCCTTTTGAGTCTGGGGGGCAACATCCAGTGCCTGGGAACCAAGCCCGACGGCACCCCCTGGAACATCGGCATCCGGGACCCCTGGAATGGGGACGGGACGCTGTACGCCGCCGTGAAGGTGACGGACAAAGCCGTCATCACCTCCGGCGGCTATGAGCGCTACTTTGAGGACCCGGAGACCGGGAACATCTACCGCCACATTTTAGACCCCCGCACCGGTGCCCCCGCGGAAAGCGGCCTGAGCTCCGTCTCCATCGTCACCCCCGACGGCACCCTGGGGGACGGGCTGTCCACCGCCCTGTATATCATGGGGCTTTCCGGGGCGGCCGACTACTGGCGGGCCCACCGGGAAAGCTTCGAGGCCATCCTCATCGCCGACGACGGCACCCTCTACGCAACGGAGGGCCTGAACGGCAGCATCACCTCCCAGTATGAAATCCACTATATCCGATAACTCCACCGCCATTGCCCTTCTCCGGCAGTGGCGGTGTTTTATTATCCATTGTTCAAAAAGGGATCCAAAAACCTAAAGAACCGGGGCTGTTAAGAAACGCTGTCATTGCGAACCAGTGACCGATGTCACTGGTGTGGCAATCCCCCGGTT
>OIZI01001002.1_pt1 | contig 12836 bp, 14 predicted proteins | sample 1588441 | NCBI WGS metagenome assembly OIZI01 (sample SAMN03283284) | human gut metagenome | biome: human-associated habitat; material: feces | host: Homo sapiens | place: Peru | collected 2012
TTAGACTGGCTCGAAAGCTCAGCAAAAATTTGCCCGGATAAAGCAGTATATGAAGATGAAAACGGCAAATTGACTTTTTCGCAGGTTTTGAGCATTGCACAGTCAATAGGCACCGCGTTGGCAGAACTTGTGGGCTTCGGCGAGCCCGTCGCCGTTCTTTCCGGCAGAAACATATATACTCCGGCGGCATTTTTGGGTATTGTTTACAGCGGAGCTTTTTACGCACCTCTTGACAGTACGGTGCCGGAATACAGATTAAACAAAATTCTTTCTAATTTAAAAGCCAAATATCTTGTGACGGATCGTGAACACGAGGCTCTTGCAAAAGGTCTTGATTTTGACGGAGAAATCCTCTTTATCGATGAGCTTGAAAAGACCGCTGCCGATTTTAAAAAGCTGCAAGCCATAAGAAAAAGAGCAAAATGCACAGACCCGCTCTATGTTATATTTACCTCCGGTTCCTCCGGCAACCCCAAAGGGGTTATCACGTCTCACGAATCGCTGATTTGCTACATTAACGCCTACTGCTCGGTTATGGGTATTGACGAAAACGACAGGCTCGGCAATCAGTCACCGCTTGATTATATCGCGGCAATCAGGGATATTTATATTCCGCTCAAATGCCGCGCGGCGATGTATATAATCCCGAAGCAGTATTTTGCAATTCCGGTAAAGCTTTTTGACATATTAAACGAGGCTAAAATAACCTCAATCGGCTGGAGCGTTTCCGCGCTTACACTGCCGACGGCAATGGGCGCATTTGACCACAGTGTTCCGCAATATCTTAAAAAGGTATGCTTTTCGGGTTCGGTTATGCCGTGCAAGTGCCTGAGAGTGTGGCAGGATAATTTACCAGATACCTTGTTCGTCAACCAGTACGGACCTACCGAGGCAACCGCTTCCTGCACATATTATGTAGTCAAAGATAAGGTGAGCGATACCGACGTTTTGCCGATAGGCGAGCCTTATGACAATTACAGTGTATTTCTTCTCTGCGAAGACGGCACGGCAGCTCCCAAGGGTGAGATAGGCGAAATTTGCGTCAGCGGACCGATACTTGCACTCGGATATTACAATGATCCGGAGCGCACAAAACAAGCGTTCATTCAAAATCCGCTTAATTCTTCTTACAGAGAGATAATATATAAAACGGGCGACCTTGCCCTTGTTCGTGAGGACGGACTTTTGGAGTTCCACGGCAGAAAAGACAGACAGATAAAGCACCTCGGTCACCGCGTTGAGCTTGATGAAATCGAGGATGCGGCAAAATCCATGGCAGGCGTTCACGACTGCGCCGCGCTTTATAATTTTGAAAAAGAGCAGCTCTTGCTTTGCTACACGGGCGAGAGTGAGCCTAAAGAAATTTCGGTTTATCTTCGCAAAAAAATCCCGGGATTTATGGTTCCGAGAAAGATATATAAATTGGACGAATTGCCGCGCCTTGCAAACGGCAAAACAGATATGCAATCTTTAAAATCAAATTATATAAAGAACTAATGGGAGGAAACTAAAATGAAAGACGAACTTATGGAAATTTTGACAGAAATCAGACCCGATGTGGACTTTGAAAATGAAACATCGCTTATTGACGACGGTATCCTTGATTCTATGGACATCGTATCTCTCGTAGGCGAGCTTGACGACGCTTTTGACGTTACCGTAGGCGTAGAGAATCTTCTGCCCGAAAACTTCAATTCCGTTGACGCAATGGTAAAGCTCATTGAAAGACTTCAGGACGAGGGCTGAGAAATGGCTATAAATGAAGCATATGAAAACATTATAAATTCAGGCGATACACCTGCATATGTTTTTGATACGGATAAATTTGCCGTAAGAGCGCAAAAAACAGCTTCTGCGCTCGGTGATAATATTCCTCTTTGCTACTCAATAAAGGCAAATCCTTTTCTTATAAAGCATTTGCCCTCATGTGTGCAGTGGCTTGAGGTTTGCAGCCCCGGAGAGCTTACCATATGTGAAAACACAGGCATTGACCTTGGCCGCATAATCTTTTCGGGCGTAAATAAAACTCAAGAAGATGTTGAGCGTGCAATGGCTGACGGCGTAGGCATATTCACCGCAGAGAGCCTTTTACACGCAGAACTTATCAACGATTGCGCCGTTAAAAACGGCAAAACCGTTCCTATAATACTGCGCCTTTCATGCGGCAATCAGTTCGGCATGGACGAGAGTGACATACGCAAAATAATAAGCGGACGCGACGAATACAAAGGGCTTGATATAAAGGGGCTTCACTATTATACGGGCACACAAAAGAAAAAGGCCGCTATTATAAGAGATGAACTTGCCGTTCTTGAAGACCTTATCGAATCTCTTAAAAAAGACTACGGCTTTTGCACCGACCATGTTGAGTACGGTCCGGGTCTTGCGTGCGATTACTTCGGCAAAGAGCCGGAGGAGACGGACATGCTTCTGCTCAGCGAAGCTTCGGAGTACCTCAGAGAGTTTGCACAAAAATATCCTCTCAGCATAGAGATGGGTAGATTTTTGGCATCGGACTGCGGCTCGTATCTCACTAAGATTATGGATACCAAGGTTACTCACGGCATCAATTATGCCATATGTGACGGCGGCATAAACCATTTAAAATATTACGGTCAGACAATGGCAATGCAGGTTCCGCATATCACCGTTTACCGTCCTGTGGGGGATAAGGCAGAGAACTGGTCGCTTTGCGGCAGTCTTTGCACAACGGCAGATGTTTTAGTCAGAAAAGCGGAACTCACAGGTGCCGGTGCAGGCTCTGTTTTGGTCTTTGACCGTGCAGGTGCATACTCGGTAACCGAGGGACTGGCTCTGTTTTTGAGCAGACCCATGCCCAATATTTATATTTATTCCGAAAACGGCGGACTTATAAAGCTTCGCGGTCAGATACTTACAGACCCTTTAAACACACCTAAATTTTAAGGAAATAAAAAAATGACTTTAACATCTATAAAATTTTTTGTTTTTGTAGCCGCAACGGTTTTGGTATATTATATATGCCCAAAAAAATTCAGATGGACAGTTTTACTCGTTGCAAGCTACGCATTTTACGGTATAGTATGCCTTAAATATATGCCGTTTATCGTTTTCACTACCCTGAGCACTTATGCCTGCGGGTTGTGGATAGGCAAAATAGCGCAAAAGGGCTCGGATACGGTAAAAGAGAAAAAAGGCGAGTGGTCGTTCAGCGATAAAAAAGCTTTTAAAGCAAAGGTAAATAAGAAGAAAAGACTTGTTCTCGCACTTGCACTCGTTTTGAATTTCGGTATTCTTGCCGTGCTTAAATACTATAACTTTTTCTCGGGCTCTATTACGGGTCTTCTGCAAAATTTAGGCAGCAGCGCGGAGCTCCCTTTGTTCAAGCTGTTTTTGCCGCTCGGTATTTCTTTCTATACTTTTCAGGCAATGGGATATATTATCGACGTATGCCGCGGCAAAACAAAGGCAGAAAAAAATCCGGCAAAGTTTGCGCTGTTTGTCTCCTTTTTTCCACAGATTATACAGGGGCCTATCAGCATATACAGCGACCTTGCAAAGCAGTTATATGAGCCCCACGCTTTAAAATACGAAAACATAAAATACGGCTTTCAGCTTATTTTGTGGGGATTGTTTAAGAAAATGGTCATTGCCGACAGAGCGGTTGTTCTCATCAACACCGTTTTGTGCGACAAGAGCAATTATTCCGGCACATTTATTTTGATAACGGCGCTGACTTATGCGCTTCAGCTTTATGCCGATTTCTCCGGCGGAATAGATATTTCGCGCGGCGTTGCTCAAATGCTCGGCATAAATCTTGCAGAGAACTTTAAACGTCCGTATTTTTCAAAATCCATCGGCGAATATTGGCGCCGCTGGCATATTACTCTCGGCGCATGGATGAAGAATTATATCTTCTATTCTCTCACGCTTTCGGGCGGATTTTTAAAGCTCGGCAAATGGACTAAAAAACACCTCGGCAAGCACATAGGCAAGGTTTTGCCGGGCAGCATAGCAACATTCGTTGTTTTCCTTGTTATCGGTCTTTGGCACGGCGCAAACTGGAAGTATATCGGCTTCGGCGTATGGAACGGCGCAATTATGTTTGTTTCAAGCCTTTTGGAGCCTGCGTTCAGGAAGTTTACGTCTGCCTTAAAAATCAGAACCGAGTGCCTGAGCTATCGAATTTTCCAAATGATAAGAACATTTATTGTTGTTTTGATAGGCTATTATTTCGATATAGCAGATGGGTTTAAAGACGCTCTTGTTATGATGAAAAATTCGGTTCTCGATTTTCACCCGGGCGAACTTATGAATCTTGCAAAAATTCAATCGCTCGGTCTTGAGTATGTCGATTACGGAGTTCTTGCGGTTTCGTCTCTTATTTTGCTTTCTGTGTCACTTCTTCAAGAGAGACATACGACCTCCGGCTTGCGTGTCGCAATAGGCAGTCAAAACATCATATTCCAGTGGATTGTTATGCTCTGCGGCATAGCCGCAATTGTGGCTTTCGGTATGTACGGACCGGGAACCAACGCGAGTGAATTTGTTTATATGCAGTTTTAAAGTTAAAGCCAAAAAGCGGCAGATATTGCCGCTTACGGAGGTATTATGAAAATCAGACATTTTATAAGAATAACGGCATTTTGCGTAGCTGCTGTCTGCATGATTACTTTTATGACAAGCTTTTTTAAGGTCAACAATGCGCGAGACGTTATGGGAATGTACAGCTTTTACAAAGAACCGGAAAACAGCATTGACGTTGCCCTTATCGGACCGAGCCAAATATATACCGGCTTTTATTCACCGCTTGCATACAGAGATTACGGCTTTACAAGTTATGCTCTCTCAACAGCAGGTATGCCTGCATCATTATATATTCCCGCGATAAAAGAGATGGAACGCCTTCAAAAACCGAAGCTTTATGTTTTTGAGGTTTGGGGATTTTTTGAAGAGTCGGTCAATAAGGGCTTTTGTGAGGGCTCGGTCAGAAAATTTGTAGATAATATGGCTGAATCTCAAAACAAGCAAGATACGATAGAGCAGATTGTGCCCGGGGATAAGCAAATTACTTTTAAATATCCTATTTTAAAGTATCACAGTATGTGGACAAAGCTCCCGAGCTGTATAGGTATATTAAATTCTAAGATTAAAATAAGCAAAAGAGGGTATTCCCTTACCAAAAACTTTTCAACAACAACGAGAAATGCAACAAAGGACAGTAAATCAGAAATTGATGATCTTATATTTGACGATACGGCAATGGGATACTTAAAACAGGTTCTTGACTATTGCAAAGATAATAATATGGATCAGGTCTTATTTGTTCGATCCCCCGATTTGTGCAAAAAAGAAGATAAAAAGTCTTTTGAATCCGCACAAAAGCTGATAGAAAGTTACGGTTATACTTTCTTGAATATGAATAATCATAAAGAAGAAATGGGACTTAAAGATTTTCGTGATTATTATAACTATGACCATGTGAATGCTTACGGCTTCCCTAAAACAACTAAGTATCTTTCAAATTATATCGTAAGTAATTATGATGTTAAGTCAGAGCATACCGAGCAGGTGAAAAAAGAGTGGGATGAGTGTGCAAAATACACCGATAAGGTTATTGATTATTGCACCAAAATGATTGAACTTAAAAATACACGCGAGTGTTATTTCCCCGATGATTTCAGCACTGTTCCGCAGGCACCGGCTAAAAAAGGCGGTAGAAGTTAAAATGAAAAACGCAGAAAGAGCAAAACTTTCTGCGTTTTTAATTTTATAATTATTAAAATACAAATCTTAAAAGTATCATATATATTGCCGTTCCGCCGAATACGCTGAGCAGTGTGTTCTTCTTCCATACATGAAGCAAAACAACACACGCGGCGGCGATAAGCTCCGGCAAGCCGTGCGGCGACTGCACAAAAGATACATTTTTAAAGCAGTATACAACCAGCATACCTATTATCGCATACGGCAATACAGTGCCGAGGTATGAGATGAATTTGGGTCGTTTTCTTCCCTCGGGGAAGAGCACAAACGGCATGAATCTCAGCACAGCCGTAATTCCCGCCATAATGGCTATCTGAATAAGGGCGTAATTGGTTTCAGTCATTGTTTGGCTCCTCCTTTTGCAGTTTCTTTCTGAAGAGTGAAAGGATAAGCGCAATTATTATCATCGACGGAATAATAAAATTATCCGCGCCGAATATCGCAAGGCAGACTATTGAAACCGCGACGCCGATAATTGCCGGCAGGTGCCTCTTTTGAGACATCCATTGGTCAACGAATATGACTATAAACAGTGCCGTCATGGCAAAATCCACACCTTTAAGCTCAAAGGGGAGGAGCGAGCCGAGCAGCGCACCGAGCATACAGCCGCATATCCAATAAATTTGGTCAAAAAGCGTCAAAAGAAAAAAATATTTTTTTGGCTCTGTGCCGTCGGGCACATTGCCAGAGCATACGAGCGAATATGTTTCGTCGGTAAGGCCGAATATCATATACGGCTTTGCCGCGCCCATGCCTTTGTATGTATCAAGCAGCGAGAAGCCGTAAAAAAAGTGGCGTGCGTTTATAAAAAAGGCAATAAATGCAGTTGATATAAGAGAAGCGCCGCCGCTTAAAATATCAACCGCGGCATATTGCAGCGAACCCGAGTACATGGTGAGTGCCATAAGCCCTGCCCACCACAGGCTGTACCCCCTGCTTTGAAGCAGCACGCCAAAGCCTATGCCGAGCGCGAGGTAGCCCGCCATAATCGGTAAACTTGCCTTAAACGCCGCTTTAACTGATTTTTTTAACATATTTTTATAGGATGAGTTTTTTTAAGCCGCATCCCTTTCCTTTCTTGTTATTTTGCTAAATTTAAGCACCCGATTATTGTAACATATTACAAAATTCAAGTCAATTTGCAGAGCTTGCTTTTTATTTGCCGATTTCTGATTTTTCGTTGATGTTTTATAGCTTTTAATTTTTTTAATTTTTTTTCTTAAATAGTTTAAATCTATTGACACTTTATTCCCGTTGTGGTAGATTTTTAGCTAAGGCAACGCCTTTATTTTAAATTATCGGAGGACGATTAAGTGATAGTAAAAAGACCCCCAATGGGCTGGAATTCATGGAACACTTTCGGAGAGAACATAAACGAAAAGGTTGTTCTTGAAACAGCGGATTATATTGTTGATAACGGATTTAAAGATCTCGGATACGAGTATGTTATTATAGATGACTGCTGGAGTCTCAGAGAGCGCAACGAAAAGGGTGAAATCGTGCCCGACCCCGAGAAATTCCCTCACGGTATGAAATATGTTGCGGATTATATTCACTCAAAAGGGCTTAAGTTCGGTATGTATTCCTGCGCCGGTTCGCTTACCTGCGCCAGATACCCCGGCAGCTATGACCATGAGTTCACGGATGCAAAGTGCTTTGCAGAGTGGGGTGTAGACTATTTAAAATACGACTTCTGCTTTCACCCTTATGCAACCTTCGGTCATATTCTTTACAAAAGAATGTCTCTTGCGCTTGCAAACTGCGGCAGAGATATAGTCTTTGCGGCTTGCTCATGGGGAGCAGAAAACACAAAGACATGGATAAAAGAAACAGGAGCGCACACATGGCGCTCAACCGGCGATGTTTTTGACTCTTGGGAGTCAATTAAAACGCTTGCCACAGAGCAAATGCAGGTGCTTGAATATAACGGAAACGGCTGCTTTAACGACATGGATATGCTCGTTGTCGGCATGAACGGCGAGGGCAATGTCGGTCTCACAGGCGGCACAAGAGACGAATACCGCACTCACTTTGCGTTTTGGGCAATGATGGGCTCACCCCTTATCATCGGCTGTGATTTGAGAAAGGCGGACGACGAAGCACTTGCCATTCTTAAAAACAAGGGAATTATCGAAATTGACCAGGACGAAGCTTACAGACAGCCGTTCTTCCTCAATGAGTACCGCGACTATCGCAGAACGAGGGGAGTAAACGACCCGCTTTATGAGAGATATGACCTTGACCGTCCAGTTATGGCAAGATTTCTCTCAAACGGCGATATTGCTCTCGCGGCGTTCAATTTCACCGATTCACGCGGAACAACCGACGCCACCATTGACGCTCTCGGCATAGGCGAGTGCACGGGCAAAACCATTGAGCTCACTAACCTTTGGACGGGTGAAGTAACCAAAATAAAGAACGGACTTTTCATGGTTGATCTTGACCCGCACGAGTGTGTGATTTATCGCGCAAAAGTAGTTGACCTTTAATGGCTAAGTGCAAAAATTGTGCAAAAGAGCTGACTAACGATGAAGTCGGCATGACCAAAAAGCTCATAAACAGAGGTTCTGCGGAGTTTTATTGCATGGACTGCCTGGCGCAGATTTTTAAATGCGACAGAGCTCTTTTAGAGAAAAAACTCAGTCAGTTCAGAGCAATGGGGTGCGCCTTGTTTTCGCAGGACATCACGGATTAGTGCAGAACTAAGAGCAAAATACAAAAAGCTATAATTCACAAAGACTTGTGCCGATTCGGCACTGCTTGCGAATTATAGCTTTTATTGTTAATAAGCAAATAAGGTTAATTATTTTTGGATTTGCATTTTTTCAATCTTTTCTCTGTCCGGCGTGACATTCACCGAATAATAAACATGATAAATAACCTTTCCGGGCGGTGCGCTCGGCGGTTTTTTTAAATTTTTTACAAGCGTGTAGTCAACAGGCACAAGCTTCGCCTCTCTCGCTTTGCTGTGATATGCCGCAATTTCTGCCGCTTCGACTATCGCTTCGTCGCTTATTTCACGGTTTTCGCTCTGGATTATAACGTGCGAGCCGTGAATTTTTTGCGTGTGAAGCCACATGTCGCTTTTTTGCGCGGTTTTAAAAGTAAGCCTGTCGTTTTGAATGTTGTTTTTGCCGACAAGCACATGAAAACCGTCGCTTGTAATATATTCAAGCGGAGCGGAGGGCTTCACTTTTTTCTTGTCCTTTGCTTTCGGCTTTAAAAATCCGCTTAAAACAAGCTCGTTTCTTATCTCGTCTATCTCGGCTTGCGAAGATGATCTTTCGAGTGCGTCGGATACCGATTCAAGATATTGCAGTTCTTCCTCTCCTTTTTCAATAAGCCCGGTGAGCATTTGCTCCGCAGTTTTTGCCTTGCGGTATTTTTTGAAATACTTTTGCGCGTTGGCGGCGGGCGAGAGTGCAGGATCCGCCTTTATTCTTAAAATATTATTGTTGTCATAATAATTCGGCAGGTCATAATATAAAGAGCCTTTTTGAAGATTATACAAATTTGCGTTGATAAGCTCCGCACAAATTCTCATATGTTCGCGGTCGGCGCAGGCTTCAAGCTCGGCACGTCTCAAATCAAGCTTTTTTGCCGAACGCTCTGTTGCACTGTGCAAAAATTTAACAAGGTCGCGCCCCTTTTGCCTGGTGCGCTCCGCACGGTCCTTTTCATAATAAAAGTTATCAAGCAGCTGCGAAAAGCTTTCGCATTTTTTGCAGGTTCTGCTGCTGCCGTATTGCTCTATTTTCATAAAGCTGAAATCAGTCGGCACACCTTCGGAGTCAATTAAAATATAAGGCTCGCCCGTGCAGTTCATCGCTGTGGATTGAAGCGTTTTAATCTCGCCAAAAAGCAGCATTTCCTGCCGTTCGGACATATCGCACACTCTTATGTCTCCGCCGCTTTTATAAGCTATTTCACGGCATACAACGGGCGAGAGCCCTTGCGCCGAAGAAAGTATTGCGGAGGATAGATTTTTTTGCCCGTTGCTTTTTATTCCGAGCAGCATATCGTTTGCACTTATGCTTAAAAAATCGGGCTTATCCTGAGCCGGCGGGGGAGTATAGGGAAATCCGGGTAAAATCTGTCTTACCGCAGAGCGGCTGAAATCTATTCGCTTTATCGCGTCCGTAATGCGCCCGTTTTCGTCCGTAAGAATTATGTTGCTGTGCTTTGCCATTATCTCAATAGAGAGCGTGAGCGTTACGCGGTCGCCTATTTCGTTCGTAGCGTCAAAGTCAAGATACAGCACTCTGTCAAGCCCCGGCTGTCGAATATCTTTTAAAATCGCATTTGTAAGCTTCTTTCTCAAAAGCATACAAAACATAGGGGGAGTTGCCGGGTTTTCGGGTGCGTAAGAGGTCAGATTTATCCTTGGGCTGTTTACTCTGACAGATAAAAACAGTTTGTAAGCGCCCGATTTTGAGCGCAAATGTATCACCAGCTCTTCGCGTGAGGGCTGGTGTATCTTTTCTGCTCTTGCACCTATAATGCAGGGCGCAAGCTCGTTTTTTATGTGGTTTAAAAATATGCCGTCAAGTGCCATTGGGTATCTCCGTTAAATATATTTTACCGGATTTTTCTGCGGAATAACGATTATATCCGTATCCGGAAATTCACATCTCAATTTGTTTGCAAGCACCGAAACAACAGGATTTTCGGTTTCAAAATGACCTGCCGCAAACAGTGCAAGGCCTTTTTCTTTGCAGTCGATAAAATCGTGGTGCGAGGCATCACCCGTAATAAATGAGTCTATACCCGCCTTTATAACGTCCGGCACAAAAGAGCAGCCGGAACCCGAGCAAAGCGCAACGGATTCAATTTGTTTTTCTTCGCAGCAATATCTCACACAGCCGCCGAGGGCGTCTTTAATCTGCAGTGCAAGCTCGTCCGCACTCATTTTTTGCGGCAAAACGCCCACTCTCAAAAGCTCCGGCGAGCAGTCGCAGGGGAAAACCTCGACGTTCTGAATATCAAGCAGTTGAGCCAGCACGTCGTTCACTCCGCCGCCTGCACAGTCAAGGTTTGTGTGAGCGCAAATCGCACTCATTGAGTTTTGAGCGAGGGTGTAAACCGCGTCGCCCTTTAAAAGCTCTCTCTTGGCTTTGAATATAATGGGGTGGTGGCTTATTATAAGCTCCGCACCCACCTGAGAAGCGTATTGAACCGCGTCTTCGGTTATGTCAAGCACAACCGCAGCTCTTGTAACTTCCTTGTTTTTGTCGCCTACAAGCAGACCGCTGTTGTCCCAATCCTCCTGCAAAGAGAACGGGCAAATGCTGTCAAGAAAATTATAAAAATCAATTACTCTTGCCACGGTTTTACCTCCTCAAAGCGTTTTATTATATTTTTTAAATATAAAAGCTCGTCACTTTTTATTCCTGCATTTTCCAAAGCCTCGGCACGCTTAAAAACACGCGAAATTTGCTTTTTTGCATAGTTTAAAGACGGTTCGTTGCCCTCAATCGGGTGCGTGCCTATGTAGTAATAAAGTCCGTCCCTTTGGGGCACACGGCCGCGGTATTCGGCGCAAAAACAAATGTAATCTCTGCCGTCGTCACGGCAGGCGTTTTCAAAAAGAATTTCAAACCCGTTTTTTATGAGGTATTCTCTCACATTCTCACTGTGAGTCATGGGCTGAACTATAACTCTTTTGCTTTTGTCTTTGAGCCACTCGGTGCGCTCCATAAGCTGTGCTATGAGCGTACCGCCCATACCCGCAAAAACAATGTCGTCCGCTTCTTCGGGCAAAATGCAGTCAAGCCCATCTGAAAGCCGCAGACTAACCTTGTCTTCAACACCATAGATGCGAATAGTCTCTGCCGCGTTTTCAAGTGGGCTTTTTCTAAGGTCGGCGGCAACTGCGCTTTTGCACTTGCCGCTTTTAACTAACCACGCAGGCAGGTAGCCGTGGTCGGTGCCTATATCGGCAAGAGAAGAACCACAGCGTACCATGTCTGCCGCCATTTTAAGCCTTGGTCTCAGGCTCATTTCTTTGAATCAAGAAAAGTGTTGATTTCTTCTACCATTTCGTCAACGTCAACACCGTGAACAGCGCAAGCCATTTCGAGGCTCTCTCCTCTTGCGGAGGGGCAGCCGAGGCAGTGCATACCCATTTCAAAAAAGAACTGAGCTGTTTCTCTGTCTGCATCAAGAATATCGCCTATAAGCATATCTTTTGTGATTTTCATAATTGTTTCTCCTTTTTTAAAATAATTTCTTTGAGTAATTGTAGCAATACCTTTTTCTTTATCATAATCTAGTACTAATCCTAAATAATCTTGATTAGATACTTCCATTCTACCTAAGAAATATTGTTCATTTACTCCAGGGAATTTATTTTAAAAAAGGAGATACAGTAGAAATATTTGGTCCAAACATTAAACCATTTAAATATAAAATTGAAGAAATGTATGATATAGATAATAATATAATTGAAATAGCTAATCATCCTGAACAAATATTAAAAATAAAAATAGATAAAGAAATATATAAAGATGATATATTAAGAGTTTACTATGAAAAATAATAAAGTTATTATTAAAGCAGTAGGTCATAATTTTAAAGAGTCTTATGTTAAAAAATTAATTTCTAGTGATGAATTTAAAAAATATGCAACTTACTGTGAAATGTTAAATGAAATTGAAGTACTAGAAAATAAATTAAATAGCATAAATGGTATTAATGAAAATAAAACTAAAAAAAGAGTAAAAGATATTGACAAAAACTAAAAAAAATAGTACAATTTTGAAATGTTAGAGGTGAAAGAAAATGAATAACGAAGATAAAGTATATTTAACTGCTGAAGGACTTCTTGAACTAGAAGAAGAACTAGCCAATTTAAGAGATGTAAAAAGACCTGAAGTAATAAAAGCCTTAAAAGATGCAAGAGCACTTGGAGATTTATCTGAAAATGCTGACTATGATGCTTTCTGTGTATTCGATGCGGACAATATAGTAGATAAGAACTTTTTCAAGGCAATGAACAAAAAACTTTGCCAAGGGGAGGAAGTTGTACAAGGATACAGAGATATCAAAAACCCTACAGACAGTTGGGTATCAGCGGGGTATGCAATATTCTA
>OIZI01001010.1_pt1 | contig 12799 bp, 11 predicted proteins | sample 1588441 | NCBI WGS metagenome assembly OIZI01 (sample SAMN03283284) | human gut metagenome | biome: human-associated habitat; material: feces | host: Homo sapiens | place: Peru | collected 2012
CCGCAGCAAGACCTGCACCATCGCACTGGTGGGCAAGTATGTCAAGCTGCACGACGCCTACCTCTCCGTCATGGAGAGCCTCTACCACGCCGGTTTTGAGAACGACAGCCAGGTGGAGATCCGCTGGGTCGAAAGCGAAGACCTGACCGACCAGGCCGCCTGCAAGGAAGCCTTTACCGATGTGGACGGCATCATCGTGCCCGGCGGCTTCGGCGACCGCGGCATCGAGGGAATGATCCAGGCCGCACAGTACGCCCGCGAGAACCATGTGCCCTACTTCGGCATCTGCCTGGGCATGCAGATCATGGTCATGGAGTTTGCCCGCAATGTGCTGGGCTACGCCGATGCGAACTCCAGCGAGTTCACCCCGGACGGCCAGCACAACGTCATCGCGCTGATGGCCGACCAGCAGGGCAACATCCCCAAGGGCGGCACCATGCGCCTGGGCAAATACCCCTGCACCGTCAAGCCCGGCACCAAGATGGCCGAGTGCTACGGCGAACCGGAGATCTGGGAGCGCCACCGCCACCGCTACGAGTTCAACAACGACTTCCGCAGCGAGATGGAGGAAAAGGGTCTGGTCATTTCCGGCACCAGCCCCGACGGCCGTCTGGTCGAGACCGTGGAGCTGCCGGGCCGCGCCTTCCATCTGGGTGCCCAGTTCCACCCGGAGTTCAAGAGCCGCCCCAACCGCGCGCATCCCCTGTTCAAGGGCTTCATCGCAGCAGCTCTCCAGTTCCGTGCCGCCGCGCAGCGCAGCATGATGAATGTGTGATCCCCTCTCAGTCTGCTGCGCAGACAGCTCCCCCGAAGGGGGAGCCTTTGGCAGGTCGGGCAATCCCTGCTGACTGCTGAAGGTATTCTGATATCGTAAACAAAAGTGCTCCGCTGTCAAGACCAGCGGCATCTGTCCCATGCTCTGACAAAGAGCGATGGGAGCGATGCTGTGGATCGAAACAGCGGAGCACTTTCGTTTATGGTTTTATTACGCTTTGTTCATCCCGGCACAGCCAAAACCGGCGCGCCAGTGGCTCCCCCTTTGGGGGAGCTGGCATCGCTGCGCGATGCCTGAGAGGGTCACTTCTTTGCAGCAGCCTTCTTGCGGGCGGCGCGGCTGGTCTTCCGGGCAGCAGGCTTCTTGACCGGAGCCTTGACCGCTGCGGGGGCAGCCTTTTCTGCGGGCTTTGCCTCCGTCTTCGCCGGTTCGGCCTTGACTTCCTCGGCCTTGGGTGCCTCAACAGCAGGAGCAGCCTCTGCGGGCTTCTCTTCCGCCTTGACCGGCTCTGCCTTGACTTCTTCCGCCTTGGGTGCCTCGACAACAGGAGCGGCTTCTACGGGCTTCTCCTCTGCCTTGACTTCGGCCTTCTCCTCAACGGGAGCGGCGGCGAGCTCGTCCTTTTTGGCAGCGCGCTTTGCGCTGGCGCGGTCCTTCACCTCGGAGATGGTCCAGAGCTGGTCTTCCCCGGCGGTCTCCTGCCAGATCTGCAGCTGTGCGCCATCGGAGACGCCCATGCCCACGGTGTCGATGCACTTGCCGCTGGCCCAGGAAGAGCGCAGGCGGACGGTGCCGGCGGGGGTAGGCTCCACGGTCCACATCTGGGACGTGCCGCCCACATCCTCCCACAGATGCAGCCAGGTGCCGTTGGCGGTGCCGGTCATCATCAGGTCGAGGAGCTTGCCGGAAGCGCGGTTGCGGATGCGGTAGACACCGTCCCCTACGCGGATGAACGCCCACTCCTGTTCGGGCTTGTGGTCGTATTTGCCCAGACGAACGGTCTCCTCGTTCTTCGTGGAAGCAGCCGCCTCGATGACGCTGCCGGTGCGGGCAGCGATGGTGTAAAAACGATCTGCTTCGATCACAGTCTGTGCAACAGTTTTCATGATAATTCCCTCCAAACGTTTTTCTTACAAACAAATCGATCTTTTTGTCTTGTTAAATTATACCACTTGTCGTAATTTTTTACAAGGATTTCGACATTCCTTTAGCACTTTGACCAAAAAGCATCCGCTTTTCATCTGCTTTTGCAAACTTCGACTGAACTTTCGGCCGTAACCAAATTGTAACCATACCCAAATGTTCCAATGCAATGGATTGTCCGGGTGTTTCGTATTATAATCAAATGGGAAAGCCCATCCGCATTTCGTCCCTGTGACCTGTGAGGTACTGCATTATGAAACAGAATCTACTCCGCATCGGCTGCGCGGCGGCGGGCCTGGCACTGGCGGCGGGGGTGTTCACCTCCTGTTCGCTGCTGCCCACGCCGTCCCGGCCCGTGTCCCACCCCCAGCAGGAGGAGGAACCGCCCAAATACGATGCCTCCTCCCTGCGGGACGGCAGGCTGCGGCTCTTCTTCAGCTATGACTCTCTCGGCGGGAACACCATCCTCTGCGGCGACAAGGTCGTGCACCAGTCCCCTGCCAGCGAGACGTCCTATCTGCTGACCGACAGCCAGACCGGCGAGACGAACTGGTTCGTCTGCACCTGGTCTGACCCGGACACCGCCGCCGGGCGGCGCAGCGGCATCTTCGACCGGACGGGCGAGGCGCTCTACACCTTTGACCGCGAATACGACGTCCGCCTTTCCGGCGGCGTGCTCGTTCTGACCACACCCACCAGCTTCGCCTATTCGCCCCTGCACGACCATGCAGCGGGCGACGTGCGGGTGCTGGACTTTGCTTCGGGCACTGAGTACCCCGTGCCCGAAAACGCCTACACCTGCCTTGTGGCGGGCGACCGGCTGGCCTTTGGCCTCTATGCCCCCGGCGATGCTGCGCCCGATGAAGAGAACGACGACCTCTACCAGTATGCTGCCGTTCAGATCCAGGAAAAGGACGGCACCGTGGTCTACCAGAACTTCCACGGCCTGCTGTACCGCCTTTCCGCCGGGATCGACGACCCGCTGGCCCCCGCCGACTGGGTGGAGATCGACACCTACAACGAAGACGGCACGCGTCTGGAGTCCACTTCCCTGCTGAACGCGGTCACCGGCGAGGAGCGGAGCGGCTTTGTCACCTATCTCCACGCGGGCATTGCCAGCTTCCGGACCGACGAGGGCAAGTATCAGCTCGTGGATCTGGTCAGCGACATGACCAGCACCGTGCTGTGCGAATTTGACGACTCCATCAGCGGGTACGCGCCCGGCGTGACCGTGCTCTACCGGGAGGGCGGTTATGTTCTCTACGACCTGACCACCGGCGACACCCTCGACCTCTACGACATGGCTCTGGGTACCAACACGCTGGACATCTACGCCAGGGACGGCACCCTCCGCGTCTACGATATGGACACCGGTGCCATCCGGACCGACACGACGGTTGCGCCGCTGGAAGCGCTGCACCGCACCCGCCTCTACGACCAGGGCAGCGGCTGGGTCAACCTGCGCCAGTACGACAACGACAACTACGATGTGACCACCCTGACCCTCGCCGGGCCGACGCTGAGCAAGACCCTTTCGATGGCCGACCTCACCGCCCGCTACGGCGACGACTTCGACGGCTATCTCTGGCCCGTGGCTGCCACGGAGGACGACTTCTATTTCTCCATCAGCTACCGCGGCCCCGGCAGCACCTGGCTGTACGACCTGCTGGACAGCGACGGCGCGGTCGTCCTGGCCGGGCTGGGCAACTGCGGCGAGTACTCCCGCTACAACCGCAGTGCTCCCCTGCCTGCGGGCGTCTTCGTGGCGCGCAAGAGCTTCGATTACGGCTGGATGGACGTGGAGGGCAACTGGGTCTACTGCCAGAGCATCTTCACTTCCACCAGCGACGAGACCAACAACTACTTCTATTGAGGGAGGTTCCTACCATGAAACAGTCTAAAATTTCCCGCCGTTCCTTCTTGCTGGGGCTGGGCGCTCTTTCCTCTGCCGCATTGCTGACTGCCTGCGGAGAGGCCGCTTCCAGAGCACCGGCGTCGAGTGCCGCTTCGTCCGAAACGCCCGCCTCTTCCGCCAGCGAAGTGCCCGCAGAGCCCATCCTCACCGAGGACGAGTTTCCCGTCACCGACGGCTCCACGGCCTGCATCCCGCTCATTGCGCAGATCATGGCCGACACCACCGGCATGGAGCTGGAAGCCGCCCAGAGCGCCGTGACCACCAACACCACCGCCTGGGCCTGGCGGAACCTGGGCCTTTACGGCGACACCGAGAACGGCACCCGGCTCATCATCGCCTACGAGGCCCCGGAGTCCGTCAAGGAAGAGCTGAAGGCCGATGGTGCCCCGCTGGACCAGAAATCCATTGGCCGGGACGCGCTGGTCTTCATCGTGAACGAGGACAATCCCGTCCAGAGCCTGACCCGGCAGCAGCTCCGGGACATCTACGCCGGGAAGATCACCAACTGGAAGGACGTGGGCGGCGAGGATGCCGACATCGTGGCCTTCCAGCGCCGGGAGGACTCCGGCAGCCAGACCCTGTTCCAGAAGCTGCTCATTCAGGGCGGCGAGCTGATGGACGCCCCCACCGAGCTGGCTCCTGCCTTGATGGGCGAACTGGTGGACGACATCGCCGAGTACAACAACGCGGCCAACGCCATCGGCTTCTCGGTCTACTACTACATCTCGGAGATGTATTCCAAGCCCGGCCTGCGGCTGCTGGCCGTGGACGGCGTGACCCCCTCGGCCGACACCATCGCGGACGAGAGCTACCCCCTGTGCAACGAGTTTTATGCCGCAGTCCGGCAGGATTCCGGCCCCGACACCCCGGAGCGCAAGGTCTACGACTGGCTCTCCACCAACGCGGGCCGCGCCTGCATCCAGAAGTCCGGCTATGTGGCCGCCCAATAATTTTTACTCGCGTGTTCCATTCGTTTGACTTCGTTTCCATTCTTTGCTACAATGAAGAAAAGTCTGGCGTTTTTTGCCAGATCTGCCGCAAGACGTGAAGATGCGAAGGAGAATGAACCATGCTCAAACCCCACAACCACCCTGTGGAAAGCCACGGCCGCACCGCGCTGCGCAACTACATCATCCAGGCATCCACCCTGCTGGAGATCACGCTCTCCGGGCTGGTCCTCATCGGCCTGCTGTTCAGCATCGTGCCGCTGCTGAAATGGATGCCCGGCCTGCTGTTCGACGGCAACGATGCAGAGATCCGCACATTTCTGGAACGTGCGCTGGACATCGTCATCGGCATCGAGTTCATCAAGATGCTGGCCAAGCACAGCCCCGGCAGCAGCCTGGAAGTGCTGCTCTACGCCATCGCCCGCCACATGGTGGTCGGCCACGAATCCGCCGTTGAGAACCTGCTCAGCGTGGGTGCCATCGCGCTCATCTTCGTTGTGCGCAAGTTCTTCTTCGTGCCCGCATTCGGTGCCCACCTGCCGGACGGCAACCCTGCCCCCGACCTGACCCCGAACCAGAGCGGCATCCCTGCCCAGGAGTTCCGCCAGCGTCTGCATGACCGCATCCACGCCGAGGACCTCGACGAAGAAGAGAACGCCCCGGAATATGAGGATGTCGAGTGAGCTCTCTCCCCGGAACGCACACAGCCCCCGTGCTTTTGGCACGGGGGCTGTTGTTTTGGGTCAGCTTATGCGTTCACGACGCCGCCCTCGACGACGAGCTCGTCCTCGTAGTCGGCACCGTAGGTATCCACGAGGGTCTCCTCGTAGTCCTTGTGGAAGAACTGCTCATCGGCCAGCGCAGTGATCTCCTCGTTGATCCAGTCCAGCAGGGTGGTGTTGCCCTTGCTGACGGCCGGGGCGATGGTGTCGGCGCTGCCCAGCGAGGGGATGCCGACGGTGTAGCCGGGGTTCTGCTTGGCAAAGGCGATGACCTCGGTGTTGTCGTTGGCCCATGCCACGCCGTTGCCGTTCTCCAGTGCATTCTTGGCCGTGGCGTAGGAATCGTACTTCTGCAGCGGGATGTTGGGGTAATTCTTGACCAGATAGGTCTCTGCCGTGGTGCCGGAGATGACGATCATCTGGTCATCGGCCTTCCAGTCGTCCAGGCTGGTGATGACGTTGCTGTCCGGCGAGATGACGCCCAGCGCGACGTTCATGTAGGGCAGGGCGAAATCGACTTCCTCGGCGCGCTCCGGAGTAACGGTGAAGTTGGCGAGGATGATGTCCACCTTGCCGGTCTGCAGATACTCGATGCGGTTGGCGGCCTCGGTGGAGACGAAGTTCACCTCCACGCCCAGGTCTTCGCCCAGACGGTTGGCAAAGTAGACGTCGTAGCCCTGATACTCGCCGTTCTCATCCACATAGCCGAACGGGTTCTTATCCGAGAAGACACCGATGTTCACGGTGCCGTCGGCCTTGATCTCATCGAGGGTGCGGTAAACAGTGTCGCTGCCCGCAGCGGAACCGGCGGCAGAACCGGCAGTGGAAGCCGCCGTGGAGCTGGACGAACCGCCGCAGGCGGTCAGTGCGCTGGCAGCTGCTGCGGCCCCCAGGCCCAGCAGGAAGGAACGGCGGGTGATCTTGTTGGTTTTCATAGTATGTTCTCCTTTGCTTTATGATGACTTTCCCATACGATTTATCTGAACTGCACACAATTGCAGTTGCTAACAAAGTTATGCGGGGCCGCATCTCCGGGAGCGGAACCCTCTCAGGCTCATTTCACTCGCCAGCTCCCCCGAAGGGGGAGCCACTGGCGAGTCGGTAGTGGTTGTGCTGGACGAGCAAAGTTCCAGTTTTCGTAAAATGCCGGGCTCCGCTGTCTCGATTCACGGCAGCTTACCAATGAGGACAGGGCCCGCCGCCTTGCGCCCGATTGGGCCCATGCGAACAGCAGGGCTTGCCCGGCCTGCCAAGGGCTCCCCTACCAGGGGAGCTGGCGCGAAGCGCCTGAGAGGTTTGTTTCCCGAAAAATGCGTGCGCGGTCACTTCACTGCCTCAAACGTGAAGGTGTTCAAGAACTTCTTCGCACGTTCGGTCTGCGGGTGGTCAAAGAACTGTGCGGGCGGGGCCTCCTCGACGATGCGGCCTCCGTCCAGAAAAAGCACACGGTTCGCGACGGCACGGGCAAACTGCATCTCGTGGGTGACGATGACCATCGTTTTGCCCTCGCGGGCCAGGTCAAGCATGACATCCAGCACCTCACGGACCATCTCCGGGTCAAGGGCGGCGGTCACTTCGTCGAAGAGCAGAATTTCGGGGTGCATACACAGCGCCCGCACGATGGCAACGCGCTGCTTCTGGCCGCCGGAAAGCTCCCGCGGGTAGCTTTTGGCTTTTTGCAGCAGGCCCACGCGGTCCAGCAGAGCTTCGGCCTCCTGCTGCACCTCGGCTTTGGGGCGCTTCTGCACTTTGGTGGGAGCCAGCAGGATGTTGTCCAGCACGGTCAGGTGTGGAAAAAGCTCGTAGCTCTGGAACACCATCCCAATGCGCTGGCGCAGGGCCGCCAGATTCTTGCCGCCGTAGGCGACGGTCTCACTGCCCAGCTGCACCCGGCCTGCCTGCACCGGCTCCAATCCGTTCAGACAGCGCAGCAGGGTGCTCTTGCCGCAGCCGGACGGCCCCACCACGACGATGACCTCGCCGGGCTGAACGCCAAAGCTTACGTTATCCAGAATGCTCGTCTGACCATCGTAGCTTTTCACCAGATGGTCCACGGTCAAGATCGGTTCTGACATGTCCGGGTCACTTCCATTTCTTTTCCAGATAGCCCGCCAGCAGGCTGATGGGCCAGCAGGCGAGGAAATACAGCAAAAATACCGTCAGATAGATGCCAAAGGCGGCGTTGGGGCTGGCCATGCGGTTCGCCTCAATGATCTGCTGGGCCACCTTGAGCACCTCCACCACGCCGATCATCAGCACCAGGCTGGTGGTCTTGATCATGCGGGTGATCAGGTTGATGGACAGCGGGATCAGCCGCCGCACCGTCTGCGGGATGATGATGTATGCATACGTCTGTGCCCGGCTCAGGCCCAGCGCCTCGCTGCTCTCATACTGATGCCTGGGAATGGAGATCAGCGCGCCGCGCACAAGGTCGCTCATCTCGGCCGTGCCCCAGAGCACGAACACGATGACGGAAGCCGTTTCGCCCGAAAGGTCCCACCCGAACGCCCGCGTGGTGCCAAAGTAGACCAGGAACAGCAGCACCATCTGCGGCATGATGCGGATGAATTCCAGATACAGCCGGAGGATGGCTTTGACCACCCGGTTTTTGCTGGTCATCAGCACGCCCAGCAGAATGCCCAGCGGCAGGCTGATGAGCACCGACACAAGGCTGATCTTCAGCGCAACACCAAGGCCCCCCAGCAGGCGCACCATGTTTTTGCCCCGGAGCAGAACCTCAAGACCCAAATCCGGCATAGCGCAGCCTCCTTTCCAGCCAGCTGCCCAGCAGCGACACCGGCAGCAGGATGACCAGATAGAACACCACCAGCAGGAACAGGTTCTCGGTGGTCTTGTAGTACAGCCCGATCAGATCCTTGGCCGTGAACATCAGGTCCATCAGGCTGATGGCGCTGAACACGCTGGTTTCCTTGAGCAGGAAGATCACGTTGGCCATGAACGCCGGCATGCTGGTGGAGATGGCCTGCGGCAGCACAACGTAGCGCAGCGTTTGCAGGCGGCTCATGCCCAGGCTGTATGCGCTTTCGGTCTGAATGGGTTCAATGGCTTCCAGCCCGCTACGGAACGCTTCAGCCATGTAGCTGCCGCCCAAAAACGCCAGGCCCGCAATGCCGCAGATCTCGGCGTTGGTTCGGATGCCGATCTTCGGCAGGCCATAATAGATGAAAAACAGCTGGACCAGAAGCGGCGTGTTCCGGCTGAGCTGGATGTAAGCTCCCACGATCCGGCGCAGCACCGGAACTTTTTCGTATTGGAGCACGGCGCAGACAAGGCCGATCAGGATCGCCCAGAAAATGCCTGCAACGCCCAGGCGCAGGGTGAGCTGCAGGGCTTTCCGATACTGAGGCAGATACTGTGCCATCACATTCCAGTCCATTGCCGTTCCCTCCTTTTTCTCAGACTCTCTGCGGGGCTTTTCCCCGATGGCCGTATCATATACCCATTTCCCTAGATTGTCAATAGGTTTATGGGATTTTGTAAGGGCCGTTTTGCGCAAAAATAAGAAAATGCCTGTTCATCGCGCTTTTTCTCTGGGGCAAATTCCAACAAAAAACGCTGCCTCTTGTTACTTTGCACAAGAGACAGCGTTGTGTTTTGGCGGATTCAGCCAAGAGGCGGCCTGCCCGCCCGGAGTTCAGCCTTTTCCAGCGCTTCGTTGCCCGGCTGACAGCGGGCCAGCAGCCCCTGCCAGTCGGTCCCGGTGTACCACACCGTTTGCAGCGGGCAGCCGGAAAAGGCCAGCTCGCCCACCGTTTGCAGACTGCCCGGCAGGCAGACCACGGCCAGGTGCGCACAGCCGCCAAAGGCTAGTTCCCCGATCTCGGTCACACCCTCTGGCAGGAAGATCTGTTCCAGCCCGCTTTCTGCAAAGGCCTGTGGGCCGATGATCCGGAGAGCAGCCGGCAGGTCCAGCGTTTTCAGCGCCGCGCAGCCGGAGAATGTCCCTTCCGGCAGGGCAGTCCATGCGGCGGGCAGCAGGATCTGCTGTAATTGGGTACACTCGGAAAACAGTGCGGTGCCTGCCTGCGGGCTGCCCCGGAACACCACCTGTTCCAGGACCGGGTTTTCCGCAAAGGCCCCGGCACCCAGCTGTTTCAGCTCAAGGGGCAGCTCCACGGCCTGCAGGCGGGTGTTCCGGAATGCGGCCGCACCAATGGATTCCAACGTTTCCGGGAACGTCAGCGCGGAAAGTGAAGTGCAGGCTTCAAACGCCGCCTGTCCGATCTCCCGCAGGGCGGCGGGCAGCTGCACGGTGTTCAGGCGGGAACATCCGGAAAAGGCCTGCATCCCAAGGCAGGTGAGCCCTTGCGGGAGGACGACTTCCTCCAACGCGCCGCAGCCGGTAAAGCAGCGGGCCGGGAGCTGCGGCAGCGTCCCCTCAAACCGGACGGATCGAAGCGCAGTGCAGTTGGCAAAAGCGCCTGCGCCCACAGCGGTTACTTCCGCCGGGATCACGATGCTTTGCAGCGTGCGGTTCCCGGCCAGGCACTCTGCCGCGATCTGGTAGGGCCTGCCCTGCGGCAGGGCTGCGTCCGCCCGGCTGCCGGTGTCGTAGCGGGTCAGGATCAGCCCGCCCTCCGCCGAAACGCTCCACGCTGCGTCACAGCCTTCCGGGAGGGTCATGTCGTCCCAAGGCTGAGGTTCCGGGGCGGGAGGCTCCGGCGGCTCCGGCTCGGTGGATTCCGGCGCAGACTCCGAGCCGCCGGGTACCGGGACCTCGGCAGGCGGCACCGTGGACGGGCCGCCGCAGGCAGCCAGCAAAACCGCGCAAAGGACAACGGCGGCCAGCCGGGGACGCAAGCTTCTCTGCATCGTTCCTGCTCCTTTCTGTATGGGAGGGCGGGATTCAGGGCCGGAACACTTTCCGGCATTCCACCACCAGGCCTGCCACCCGCACCTGAACGCGCTTCAGGTCGTAGATCTGGGGCTGATGCTCCGGGTTGAAGCTCTTTGGGGTCAGGATGACCAGGTCCCCCTCCTGCCGGAAATACTTCACCGTGGCCTCGTCTCCATTGACCAGCACGACGGCGATCTGGCCGTTTTCCACCTCCGGCTGCTCCCGCACCAGGATCTCGTCGCCGTTGTCTACCCCGGCAGCGTTCATGCTGTCGCCCCGGACCCGGAGCCAGAAATACCGTGCGCCGTCCGCCTGCAGGATGGGGAGATAGCCCTCAATGTTTTCGTCCGCGTACATCGGCAGACCGGCCCGCACCGTGCCCAGCAGCGGGGCCGTGCGGCCGGGGTCAAAGGGGATGGCTTCGGCTGGGAGCACCCGCTGGATCGGGGCGGGGCCGGTCTGCCCCAGCAGCTGTTCTACCGGCACCCCAAAATAGGCCGATACCCTGGCCAGCGTTTCACCGGAGGGGGTCGCGCCGGTGGTTTTCCATTTGGTCACGGTGGAATTGCTCAGCCCGATCTCGGCTGCGGCCCGGCTGCGGCTGACCCCTTTTTGCTGGCAAAGGGCGGTATATTCGTCATAAAACACAATGATCCACGCTCCTTATCGTGCAGAATGCCGATTTTCTAACCAAATTCAGAAAAACTTCTTGACAATCTGATTTTGGTTAGATATTATAGCGTCAGAGTTGAATCCGGTTAGAATTTTGGATCCACAACCCCTCGGCTCTTTCTACAATCTTACCGAAAAATCTAACCAAAGTCAAGATTTGACCCAAAGGAGTGAAACCATGATCGAACGTCAAATCACCTTGGCCAACGGCGGCAGTGCTGCCACAGCGGGTTACGACCCCGTGCTCCGGCTGGGGTACAGCAAAAACTGCGGCATCTACGCGCTGCGCGTCTGCCTGGCCGACGAATGGCAGGGGCTGACGGTGCGCGCCGTGTGGCACCTGCCGGGCGGCGGAAGCCCGCCTGCTACCCTGGTGCAGCAGGGGGTAGCCGAAGTTCCGGCTGCCGTGACCGCGCAGCCCGGCGAGGGCTGCATCACCTTTGAGGGCACCGACGGTCGGCGTACCCTGACCAGTGCCGACCTGCGCTACTGTGTGGCCGCCAACAGCGGGACCGACGATGGCACGGTGCCGGAGCCGGGCACCCCGGCATGGCAGCAGCTGGTGGATGCTGTGGGGCAGGATGCCGCCGCAGCAAAACAGGCGCTGCAGGACTTCCGGCAGGGACTGGCTTCCGGCCTTTACAAGGGGGAGCCGGGCGAACCGGGTGCCCCGGGCCCCGCAGGCCCAGCCGGAGCACAGGGCCCGCAGGGAGAGCCTGGCCCCACCGGTCCGGCGGGGGCACAGGGGCCGCAGGGGGTGCAGGGAGAACCCGGCCCCCAGGGCCCCCGGGGCGAAAAAGGCGAACCCGGTGCCCAGGGACCGGCCGGTACCCCCGACGGCGTGAGCTATCTGGAACAGAGCCTGACCGCCGCCCAGCAGCAACAGGCCCGCAGCAACATCCGGGCCGCTCAGGACGGGCAGTGGGAGCTGCTGGAAAAGGATTCCCTGGACACCTCGACCCGGAGTTTTGAACGCACGGCAGATGCCAACGGCGTACCCTACGATCTGCGTGCCATCAAGGTGCTGTTCACGGCAGCTTCCGACCAGACCGGCGGCGCGGTGATCTGGAATTGCTGCACCACCGATGCCGACACCGGGGAGTATAAAAAGATGCTTAGCTGCGAAAGTACGTTTTCCAAAAACGGGCTTTCCTATTCTGCCCGCAGCCGGGCGGGTTTTCTGGCCGTGCCGCTGTTCGGGCACTACCTGTGCCTTTCCTGGGCGGGTTCGCAGGGAAACACCATGGCGGTCACAGTTGCCGCAAACAATCTTTTCCAGACGGTGGATGCACAGAAACGGATCACAAAGCTGATCCTGACCTCGAACGAGAACCTCTGGATCGAAGACAAGGCGGAGTTCGAGATCTGGGGCATCCGGGCATAAACACGCTGAAACCGAAAACGGGCGGGGCCGCAGGATACGGCTCCGCCCGTTTTGTGGGTTGGTTCAGACTTCTTCGGTTTGATCCTCGTAATCCGGGTCGTCGTCCTCGTCGTCCGGGTCCTCCGTGCGCAGACGACGGCGCAGGCGGGCGCGGAACTCGGAAGCGGGGATGCCGCTCTGGCTCGGGGTCAGGTCCGGTGCGGGGTTGCCGTCGGGCAGATGAGCACCAAAGGCGGGCACAAAGAAGAATTTGCGCACAATGAAGATCAGCGCAATGGCGCAGACGCTGAGCAGGTTCTCCACTGCGGATTCGTGCCCCACCACCATGTGGCGGGCGATGGCGTACAACAGCACTTCCAGGCTGCTGCCGGGGCTGTGTTTGG
>OIZI01001017.1_pt1 | contig 12773 bp, 13 predicted proteins | sample 1588441 | NCBI WGS metagenome assembly OIZI01 (sample SAMN03283284) | human gut metagenome | biome: human-associated habitat; material: feces | host: Homo sapiens | place: Peru | collected 2012
TTTATATTTTCTTTATCTTTTTCAACGCTCGTTTCTTTATACTGTTCTGGATCACGGTTAGCTATTACTTTTAACTTACCACTAGTATTTAATTCTACTTTGAATAAACAATTTCCAGTCCAACTACGGTGAATATTTAAGATATTATTTTCAACATACCAATACCATTTATCTTCCATTACTTCTGGTTTATGACCTCTTTTCAATATATCAATTTCACTTTCAGTTAGCACTCTATCCATTTTAAACACAATATTTTGTTCTGGCATTGGCTTTGCCCAATCTTCCCTAGTGACTACTTCTTGTGATTTTTTTCCATTAATGTCTTTTTCATTATTAGAATTATCTTTTATAATTCCTATAATCTCATTTATTAGATTTAAAATATATTGATCTGATTCTGTACCAGTATGATAACTCAAATTAAATTCTTCTGCTTCTAATTTAACTATAAATTTTCTTACAGTATCATCATACATAACATGTGAACTCAAAAATTCTTGTGTTTGTTGTTTTGCTATTTCCCTAAGCTTACTTTGGCTTTGATAAACGACATCACAAATCTTATCAAACTTTTCACTAGTTATAGATTCTCTTTGATTACCAACAGCAGAAATCAAACCATCTTCTGAAACAAATAATATTGTATTTTCGAATTGTTTTGTAGGAATTCCGATTTTTTCAATAGCAGATATTGATTTCAATTTTTTTTCATGATTTTGTATCGAATCTTTATTTGGAAATCCTTTTGCTATTGTTTTTTTTGCTTCTTCAGGTTGTTCTCTTAAATATTTTAAGAATGTATATACTCCAGTAGGTTTAAAATTAGGATTTAATTCAGCAATCTTTTTGGCAGTATATCCTTCAACGTTTATAGCATTTGGTATATCATAGTTTTTTTGTACAACATACTTTGTAAATTCATTAAATATGTCATCATATTTTGATAAATCCTTAAATATTATTTTTAAAACAGTTTCATTCTTATCTATTTCTTGTTTCAAATAGTCTGATATTAATTTTTCCCAAAATGGATCATTTACTTTTTCTTTGACTATTTCATCAAAAGAGGCATTTAGATTTAGTTTTGACTCTTTACTATTATAAATAATTGTTTTTTTGAATAATATCTCATATTCAGAAATTAACTCAATAAACTTATTCCAATTTAAAGGATATTCACCATTTCCTACAATTATTTTATTTAGTTCTTTTGTATTAAATTTAATTTGCCATTTAATGTTTTTTTCTCCTATATATTCATTTTCCCAATCAGATACAATAGCATTAATTTTACTAACAAATTTATCATATTTTTCTAATGATATTGAAACAATTGAATCTTTTATAAATGATACTTTAGATTTATTCATAAATAATAAATCACAAGTATTATCCCATTTTGTCAATGAAAGACAATAATCATCAATAATAACGCTTATACTCTCTTTGTTTTTCTTGTTCAAATCTAATTCAAATTTTTCTGGATTCATAACACCATATACTCTTTGTGGATTATTTTTTTCTGGCTTAACTTCATATTTATCTTTTGCTTTATCCAATTCTTTTTGTATTGGTGACGGAATACCATATACTTCTCTTGGAACATTATCTTCTGGATTTATATCATACTTTTCCTTATTTTCATTTTTATCTTGTGAAAAATCATAATTAGGAACACCATAAACCTTTTGGGGAACATTATCAGATGGATCTATATTATACTTATTATCTTCCTTTTTCTTTTCTTCTTCCTCCCATTGTTTTCTCAAAGCATCTGGTATCCCATATACAATTTGAGGTCTATTTTTTTCGACATCAACATTATACTTATCTTTTTTACTAAATAATCCCATATCATTCTCCTCCATTTCATTATCAGTAAATATATCAGAATCTTGTTTTACTAAATTAAATAATATATCACATATATTTTCTAATGGTTCTATACCATATATATATCCTAATTTTCTTTCCCATACTATGACATTATCTTTGTATTGTGTGAATTTCCATGCCTCACCATCAAAAGCTTCAACAACATGATTATTCAATTTTGCAAGTTCAATATTTTTAAATATTTGTTGCAAATCAAATGAACTTATATTATGAGAATACGATTTTACTTTATCTTCTCCATTTCTAATTTTAAACTCAACTGATAAATCATCATATATATACCATACTTTTGTGTTCCAACTATAAATTGTTTTCATTCCCCAATCATGGTCTTCTATTTTGAAAATTAGTTTTCTTAAATCAGGAGAAGTTTCATTTTTTCTCTTTTGTTTAGATTCTATAAATAGAACAATTTCATTTATCATTTCTAATAACATATCTTTTTCTTGTTTACAAATATATCCATCTTTATAGTATTGGTCATTCATAATTAGCATATCTCTAAAATTCATTCCATCTGGTATATTGCCTGGAGTAAAATGCCTATCGCCTCTAATATAATCATATAAATCCCAAAAAGCACCTAATCTATTATCCCATTTATCTTTCCAATTTGGACTTTCTTTTTCTAATTTTGTATCATTCAATCTTTCAGTTAACTCTTTTTTTAAAAAATCTAATCTACCATAAGTAAAAAATCTATCATCATCATCAAATTTATGGTTATTAAATAATTTTTTTAATTGTTCAAAATAATCTAAATATAATTTATCAGGTATCTTAAATATTTCAAATTTATTTATATTATCAATAAATTGCTGCGTAATTTTTTCAAGTTTAGCTCTTTTTAATTTATTATTATAAATCACAGTTATCATCTCCAAAAATATCTTTTATACAAAAATTAGGTCTTCCTTCATCAAAATTAAACGTATGAAATGAATCTCCTAAGCAATATTTCCAATTGGAACATTTTTCACATTTACTGCATTTGGTTCTATTCTCTGTTCTAAATAATTTAAATCTATTTTCCCATACATCAACAAAACTATCCGTTTTTATATTTCCTTGTATAAATTCTTTTTTTCTTTCAACATCAGGACATATAAATATATCTCCATTGCTTAGAATACTTGCAACATATAATCCTGCTGTACAAATAAAGTATGTATCTCTCAATTCTTTTTCTAAATTCAATCCTAAGTAGTGACTGCATCCATATTCTACATTCATTATATTTTCTTCACGTTTTTCTTTGATAAAATTAAATAAATACTTATATTCTTCTTTATCCAATAAAATCTCTTTATTATTTTTGGCTCTACCTATTGGATCAACATTTATTACTCTCCAAGAAATAATATTTAATTCTTTCATAAGATTATAAACATCTTCTAATTCATGCAGATTTTTTTTGTTTGCTACGGTTGTTATTTGAACAATTTTTATTGATGGTACTTGTTGTAGTTTTTTTACATTTTCTATAATTTTATCAAAACTATTTGGTACTCGTCTAAACTTTTCGTGTGTTTCTTTTAACCCGTCTAAACTAATAGATATAGTTTCCATATTAGTTTCAATCATTTTATTGATTATCTCATCATTAATTAGCATTCCATTTGTTGTCATGCCCCATCTAAAACCTAGTGAAGAAGCATATTTCATAATATCAAATAAATCTTTTCTTACTAAAGGTTCTCCTCCTGTGACATTCAACAATATATCATTAGCATTATACTTTTCTGCTATTTCTTTCAAAGTATTTTTTAAATCTTCGGCACTTATTTCATCTTTTTGAATCGTGTCGCCACAACTACTTCCACAATGTTCACACCTTGCATTGCATCTTAATGTCACTTCTAAAAATAAGTCCTTTAATATTGGCTTTTCATATAACTTAGTTCTATATTCTGCCAATTTATCTAAATTTTTTATTTTAATATCTTTTACATATTCTTCTATCACTATTACACACCTACTTATTTAGTTTCATCATCAATTTTAAACTTAGCAATTTCAGACTCGACCTTTTCTTCTTGTTGTTCAATATTATACATTTTTTCTTGAGCATCTAATTCCTCAATTTTATCATCTATTTTTTTTAATAAATCATCTATATTCTTATTGCCTTCATTTAGCATTGATGGAAATGGATTTGATAATGGTGGCAATTCATTAAAAGTATTTTCCATACCTTGTTTCTTTGCTTCTCTTACAAACTTTTTTAAATCGAAAACTTTTATTGAAACATGGTTTAATTTTGGATAATCAACTTCATTATAAACGTCTATTATTTTTTCAAATTTATTCTCAATCGTTTCATCTTTATCATCTATTTTTATTTTTAATAATCCTGAAGCAACATATATTATATTACTTAATTTTGTAATATAATTACCATATTTAGCAGTTAGATCTTCTAGGGAACGAGTTGAAACAGTAAATTTAATTCTTTTTGATAACCCAGAACTTAGCATATCAGTAAATTCATTTACTTTTTCAATAATATCAAAATTATCTAAAACAAAATTAAATTTGTTAGAAGATTTAAAATCAAACGTATCAAATAAAACAGTAAATAATTGTTCTATAAACATAGCTGCTAGAGCATTTAAATATTTACTCTCATCTTTTGCAATAAAGAAAATTGCAGTTGGTTTGGTTGCTATATCTTTATAGTTAAATGTTGTTTTATTCATCAATATGCTTAATTTTTCTCTTGAAACATAGGTTCTTAATCTTTGTTTAGCAACTGAAACTATACTTCCTTTTGTTTCTTTTGGGGCTAAAACTGTTGTAGATGCTGAAACATAAGATTGTGAACTTGGATCTTTTAATTTAAAATAATTTGTCAAGTAATCACTTGCACCGAATTTTTCATTAACTCCTTCAAACATCATACTAACACTATTTAAATTAATTTCATCTTTATCTGCATCTTCAAATAATGCTAAAACTACTCCTGTAAAGAAATCAGATGCAGCTGATGCCCAAAATGGATCAACAGATGATTCTTCATAAAACATTATTTTTGCTACTTTATCTAAGTAATCCATTGCTTTATCTGTATTACCATCTTTATATAATTCATAGGCAATTTGAATTGGATTCCATCCATCACTTTTATCTAAATCTCTTAAATTTAATACAACAATATTGTAATTCTTTTCTTTTAAACTCTTATAATATTTATTTATATACTCTTCTTTTGAGTCTAATATCATTAGACTTTCTTGTTGTTCAATCATTTTATCCACTAATGGGAATAAGACACTAGTAGTTTTTCCTGTTGCCATATCTCCTGAAACAATTATATTTTTTTGTGCATTATACACTTTTTCCAACATTTCTTTTTTCATATTTCCTCCTTAACACCTTTTCCTCAGGTGACTCTTTTGTTTTATTTATAAACTCTTTTTGGTTTTTTAATTCTTCTTCAAGAATTGATAATCGTTTGTATTTTAATTTAAGTAAATAGATTCGCTCCTCTATTTCTTTCTTTTTCTTTTTTATAACTTCTTCATCAAGAGAATTTTTATAAAGTATGATTTCTTCAAGAGTAAAATCCAAAGATTTAAGTAATTTTATTAATTCACATTCCACTATATTTTCATCACTATAATATCTATACCCTGTAAAATTGTCTATTTCTGAAGGTTGCAAAACCCCATACTGATCATAGAATCTTAAAGTTCTTACAGGAATATCTACAATTTTCGCAAAATCACCAATCTTGTACATATTATCTACTCCTTTATTTTACTAATATTTCCTCCTCCCATCTAAAGTTTAACATTTCAGTCGTGTGGAGAGTCAATACCTATAATTTATCTATTGCACTTAACAATGTAATTAACTCTTGCTGAATATTAAATACATCCTCATAAAAGAAAGTTAACATTTCTCCTTCAGTTAAATGAGCATCACCAACTTGATCATAGTTTTTTACTTTAGACACTGATGTTATTCCATATTTGCCCTCAACATTTTTAATTAACTCATTAATTATAATGAGTTCATCACTCAATTGATTTCTTTTTGTATTAATATCTAATTTATCATATTTAGTTATAAAATTATCTTCCATTACTTTTTAAATCCTCCTACACTTTGAGAATACTGTTCAAATTCTGCTTGACTCATTTTAGTTGCTTGAGCATAACTTAATTGTTGCTGTCTTATTTGATTCCTTCGTTCCATTTCTGATGCTCTTGCTTCTCTAAAACTAGATATTGAATTATTATCATTAATTGATGAAGTCATTTCTTTTTCATCAATATATCTCTTATCCATACTTTCAAAAGACATGTCTTTAATTTTGCCCTTATTTAGTAATACATATTCCGTTTTGCCCAACATCTTTCCTGCTATTAAATCATAACCTTGTTGCTGCAATTGAATTAACTGATCCTGTGTTATTCTAGTTATACTAAATGGTGGAACTTGATAAGTATTAACATTGCCATCCAATACTATTTTCACAACACCTTTAGTAGTTGTATTTTTTCTACGATTTTCTTGTTCTGCATAATTAAATGCTCCATCTCTATCTTGCTCTGAATACATATAGAAACCTGCATAAGAATTACTTTGTGTTTGTTGTTTTTGTGACTTTCTTAAAACATCTAATTGATCTATCGAAAATGTTGGTTCAGCACCTCCATGATAAAATATCAAATCTGGTTTTGGCGTTTGCTGAATATTTGTTGTTTCTGATTCTTTTTTAGGAATTAAACCGTTCATTGCTGTAAATAAACTACTATAACTAATGTTATTCAAATCTAAGTTTTGTGTTATTTTATTATCTAATCCAGAAATTCTCAACTGTTTAAATGTTGTAGAAAATTCTTCAATATTAGGAATTATTTTCTTTATTTCATCAAAATAAATCATTCTTTCATCATCTGTACGATTTTTAAATTGGATATAATCAGAACAAAGATCCATTAATGTTTCATGTAATTGTTCTGGAGTTTTTCCTACTAATCCATACTTTTGACTTATCATATTTTGTATTCTCGTTCTTTTTTCATCAACAACAAATTGTTGTTCTTCTCTATTTACTTTTGTAGAGTATTCAAAATAACGGAATAAATCTTGTTCTTCTGGTCTTAAAGAAGATTGTCCAGCATTGACTACACTTTCAACAAAAATAGGACTACCAGTTGAATATAAATTTGTTGCATCTAATTGAGTACCTTGATAATATTTTTTAACACTTATATCATTGTTTTTAATATAATTTGCTAATAATTCAACTAATAATTTCTCAGACTTATTTGAATATTGTTTATTTTCTTGCAAATTGATTGCCTCATTGTAATAATCGTTAAAACCTTGTCCAAACACCTGAGAACATACTTGTTGAAAATATTTCTCATTTCCTAATATATATTCTAACATTAAGTTAATATCCATGTTTCTTTCCCTTAAAACAAACATCAATCCTTTAACTTGTGATTCTGCCTTTGTGTATTCAACAGAAGTTTGCATTTGAAATCTTTCACTTTGAGGATGAGTTTCAATGTTTTTCATTTTAGAATAGTTAACGCATGTTTCTGCAAAAATTGTTGCAAATGATTCTTCAAACATATTTCCATATTGTGAATTCATTTTGCGAAACTGATGAGCATATTCGTGAATTATTGTTCCTAACATTCTATCAACTTCATACTCTTCATCTAAACTAACACTCATCACATCATCTTTTGAAATTGCTATATCAGACTCTGACGCTAACCCACCTATTGTTGTAGTTTTGCCAAATTCACTAACTTCCTTTTCAATATTTCCTAAAATAACTGGATTCTTATCAAATACTTCTTTAACTTTATTAATTATATTCTCATTTGTATAATCACTTAAAAAAGTTATTATTTTTGATTGAGCAAGTTTAACAATTGTTTCCAACTTTTGATTTAATTCTGCTTCATTCATGCCACACCTCCTTCTGATACATATTTTTTCTACGCTGTCTATCATATATAATTATACCATATAAAGTTCAGTTTTACACTTGTATTTGACAGTTTTGACACTATTTTTGTAGAACTGACACTTCGTAATCTTATTAATATTTAAAATCAGGTGACTTGTGGTATAATTATAATGGTGATAGACTTGGATATATATATTACTAAAATTAAAGAATTAGCAAAAAATTTTTCATATCATGATTTTATTGGTTTATTAAAAGAACTGGATAATGAAATTATGAATGAAAATATTAAAGAAATTAGTCCAGAGTTTCTTTATTATTTTAATCAGATAATGGGATTAGTTAACGATCAATATATAGTAGATAATAAACCTGGAACATTAGGACACATGTTAGTTGAAAATGCTCTTGTAAGCAAACAAAAAATTTCTCCTACACTAATGATGTATTTTTACTTAGAACAAAAAGGCAATTTAGGTTTAAACAACACATATAACAATATAAAATTTACAGATAGCAAAGAAGTCGGTACTATGGGAGTATCAATTGGAACACCATTTACTTTAAAACTTAACTTAGATTATTTGAAAAAGGCAGGAGAAATTGACGATTATAATTATGAAATTATGGAAGGATTACTACATGAAATCACACATGTGCATCAATATAGTATTCCTGAAAATACTGAAAATTTATTTGATAAATTAACATATTACGATATAGAATGTTATTTAGCTATTTTTAAATATTTAAATGATACCGAAAGAAATATAATTTATTCATCTGTATTATCAGAATTCATGGCTAATGAACAATCAAGAGCATATATGCTAAATATTGCAGAAAATCATCCTGAATATTTTAATGAAAAACTTATTGAACAAAAAAGAATTCAGTACGTACAGGAACGAAAAATCTCTCCAAGGCAACAATTTTCAGACTCTTTAGGTTTCTTACGATTCTTATATAAAGATAAAATGCACGAAATACAACCGTTTTTTAATAGTATAGGACAAATATTAGCAGAATCAAGTAAAATAGAAGAACAGCTCAAAGCTCAGGGTATTTCTGAAGATATAAATTATAGCTATTACAATATTTTTTCTAATAGTTTATATCAATTTGATGGTGAAAGAATCATTATAAATAATGATTTACAAACTAAATCAACAAAAGGAATTTAAAAGAATTGAAATTATAATCCAAAAATGAACATTATAAAACAGCATTGCTTTGATGCTGTTTTCTTTCTTATTTTTTTATATTAGTTATCTTTTGTAAGACGTTATTTTCATCAAATTCCAATTTAAAAGTTTCTAAATAATTCCAATCACCATTAAAATATTCTATTTCTTTATATTTATAAGTATAATCACCATTATATGCAACTTCGCCAAACATACTTAATAAAAATGTAATCGCTGTTGCGTGTGATATAATTGCAATTCTTTTTCCTTTATATCTGCGTATTAGTGAAACTAATGCTGAATACATTCGTACTTGTACCTCTTTTTTAGATTCTCCATAACCAATTTTATAATTTTCATTACGCAATTGATTCACTTCAAAATTAATAGGCAATTCATTCCAAGTATCTACACCATGTATTCTTTCGTTAAATCTTTCATCTATATTAACTTTTAAATTGTTATTATGTGCAAAATATTTTGCAGTAGACATTGTTCTTGCATAGTTAGAGGAGTAAATTGCATCTAAATCTTTAAACTCAGGTAGAAGTGAAAACTTTTCTGCCATTTTTTCACCATCAATACTCAATGGTGTTTTTTCATTTTCTAATAATATTGATTCCGTAGTATTAACACTACCTATATGAGTTTTAAATGGTTCAGAATGTCTTATTAAATATATGATAGTAGTCATACACATTACATCTCCTATCTACTTTTAGATTGTGTTTGCTCAAAAGTCATACTTCCAACATTATATGTTCTTAATTCTCCAGTAGCCACTCTTTTAATACCCTGTGGAGTTCTAATATATTCATAAGATGGAAAATCTTTATTCAAGCCATTTACTAATACATCTTCCAATTCATCTAATCCAATACTTCCTTGAAATGGAGCATAATCAATAGCACGACCATTTTCAAATACAGGTACTGGCAAACTATAATCTAATAACATAAAAGTATCTTTTGCACGAGCAATATTAAAGCAATGTGATTCTTCTCTACCATTATTACTAACACAACCCATACAATAGTAAGTATCAAATCCAAATAATGATAATAAGTTTTGAGCAATAGCAGCTCTCTCCGTACACATGGCAATATTTTTACCTTTTAAATCACCTATTTCTAAATTTTCTAGTTTTTCAAAATATTCATCATCTGTTGTTGTAGTCTGAAAGGCGATCTGATCAAAATACGCATCTCTCATATCAGTACCATTTGAAATTCCAAAGTATCCATTTATAAAATTTTCTATATATTTAACTAATGTACCTTTATTGCTTATCTTATTTCTTTTAACATAATTTGCAAATTCATAAAAATAATCAGTTGTTTTCATCGAATACATATTCATTGATAAATTACTATACTTTATTCTTGAATCAGGTGGTATAAATCCCTTATGTGATGGAATTTTTGCTGTTGCTGCTCCTCCATCAGTAAAACCTAACCTTTCTTTTCTATCTGAATTGTTTATTGCACTTTGAAGTGCGGCATCTATTATTGAAGTTAATTCATCATCACTACAATTATTTATTCTTTCCAATAAATCCATAATTATCATCCCATCTATGAGCAAAACTACTCTTGATATAATTATATCACAAAAAGTTTTAATTTTAGTTGGATAATACCTATATAGCCAAAATTTTACACGAACTGTCATTTCTATATTTAGTTTTTATATAAATAAAAGCGAAAAAAAGAATTAATCTTTCATATTAACTCTTTTTGGTAAACTACGATGCTTATGTTCTTTTAATAATATGTATGGTTCTACTTTCAAAACAAAAGCCAAATTTTCTAATGTGTTCATTGGAATATTTCCTTTGAAATTCTCTATATCACTAATATATCTCGGACTGAGATCACACAATTCTGCTAACTTTTCTTGAGTATAACCAAGTTTAAATCTATAATATTTAACATTAACACCTAATATTTTACAGACGTGGTTCGTATTCAACTAACATCACCACTTCTAGTTTATGCTTTTTACGAAAAAATAAACACGAACCACCACCACTGAAAAATAGCACCTTTTTCAGTGCTATTTTTATTCAATAATTATACTTTTTTTATTTGTTCTACCAACAATATAATCAACAGAAACATTATAGTATTGTGCTATTGATAATAATTTCATTGTGGTAGGTCTTCTTTTTCCAATTTCATAATGTGAATATGTTGTTTGGGCAAAACCTATTCTACTACTTAATTCCGTTTCTGTTAAATTCTTAGAATGACGTAATTCGGTTAATCTTTCAGAAACTAGTTTCCAATCTATCAACAACGGTGTATCTATATATTTTCTTACATTTGATAGACCTAAAACATAATCTAGCGTTGTCTTATAGTAATTAGCAAGTTCATTGCATTTTTCTAACGGCATATCATTAATAAGGTTTTCCCATTTAGAGTAAGTATTTCTTTTAACTGATAGAATTTCGGCTATATCTCCTTGCTTCTTTTCCATATCCAATCTTAATTCTTCATACCTTAAAGTCATTGTATCACCTATATATAATTTTAAATTAAATACAGTTAATTCTTGACTTTTGGGACGCTATGCGTTAAACTTTTTATATAGTGAAAAAATTTAGCAGTACAAAAAAGAGTTAAAACTCTTGTCTTGTGCTGTATTTTTTTGCTATATTTTAAATAGTTAAGTTAGGAGGTGAATGTTCGTTAAAATAAAAAGGTATAAAAAAACACTTCTACTTAGAAGCATCTTTCGTTATTACTATTTTTATGTTATGAGTTCTTGCTATTTGTAATAAAGTGTCAACGGTACAATGTCTATCGCCAGATTCTAAAGATTGAATACTGCGTTCAGATCTGCTAATTGTTTTTCCGAAATCCTTTTGAGTTAGTCCAGTCCACTCTCTCAAAATCTTAATAATTTCTTCGGTTGTATAATCAGTAGCTTGTAATTTCACTTTATCACCCCACTCTATACATAATATGTGCTAATTATACCTTAAATACACCTTGAAAAAGGTCTAACCCTCACGACTTGTGTGGGTGATAAATTTTAGTGAGGTAAATTATGATCAAAAAGTTTATTTATAATAAGATGATAATTAAGTATTTAAATAATAATGATATTAGCAGTAAAGGATATGGAGTAAGTTATATTTCTTATAATTGTTTTAGAATTAAATACTCAAATAAAAACCATACCCTTAAAATAATTAAAGACAAAGGTAAATACTTTTTATACTTAGAACCATACAATAATTCTTATTTTAAAACTCAAATTACTATCAAAGATTTAAATTTTAAACTTGATATGACTCTATTTGCCATTAAGGACAATGAAGAATTATATGGAAAACAAAATATTAGAAAAAAGAAAAGAAAAACTTAAACAAATATTAAATAAAGAACAAAATAACCTAAATATTTTAATAAATTGTAATGATTTTATCGGTTAATTTATATAATTCTAAATTAAAAAAATCAAACGGCATTGAGTAATAAAAAAGATTTGACTTTATAATTTAAATATGTTAAAATAATTTATATTATTATCTTATATATGTAAGAAAGTGTAATTTTAGTTAATTAAGGAGACTTTATTTATGGAAAAAGTTAATATAAGTCTTATTGGAATTGGAAGAATGGGACAATTCCATCTTAATGTTATAAATCAAATAAACTCAATTAATTTAAGCGGTATTTACGATTCGGATGAAAAACATTTAAATGAAATTTCAAGCAAATATAATATAAATAAATTTG
>OIZI01001021.1_pt1 | contig 12735 bp, 10 predicted proteins | sample 1588441 | NCBI WGS metagenome assembly OIZI01 (sample SAMN03283284) | human gut metagenome | biome: human-associated habitat; material: feces | host: Homo sapiens | place: Peru | collected 2012
CCAGCATGGGCTTGAGCAGGTTGCCCGCGTCCATGCTGCCCTCGGTCTTGCCCGCGCCGACGATGGTGTGCAGCTCGTCGATGAAGAGGATGATCTTCCCCTCGGACTTCTTGACCTCGTTCAGAACAGCCTTCAGGCGTTCCTCGAACTCGCCGCGGTACTTCGCGCCCGCGATGAGCGCGCCCATGTCGAGCGAGAAGATGGTGCGGTCCTTCAGCCCCTCGGGCACGTCGCCGCGCACGATACGCTGGGCAAGGCCCTCGGCGATGGCGGTCTTGCCGACGCCCGGCTCGCCGATGAGCACAGGGTTGTTCTTGGTTTTACGCGACAGGATGCGGATGACGTTGCGGATCTCCGCGTCGCGGCCGATGACGGGGTCAAGCTCCTTGCTGCGGGCGCGCTCGACAAGGTCGGTACCGTATTTCTTGAGCGCGTCGTAGGTCTCCTCGGGATTGTCCGAGGTCACGGGAGCGGTTTTGACCTTGCTCAGCTCGTCGGTAAAGCGGCTGCGCGTGATGCCGTGGCTCTGGAGCAGCTGCTTGACGTCGCTCGTTCCCTCGGAGAAGATGGCGAGCATCAGGTGCTCGACGGAGATATAATCGTCGTGCAGCTTCTCGGCGGTCTTTTCGGCAAGGTTCAGAATTTTGCCGGTCTCCGGTGAGGCGTACACCTCGCCGCTGCCGCCGGAGACCTTCGGCAGACGCCGGATCAGCGTGTCCAGCTCGGAGAGCAGGCCGTCGCAGTCCACGCCCATCTTGCCGAAGAGCGACGCGATGAGTCCGCCGTCCTGATCGACAAGGGCATAGAGCAGATGCTCGGGGGTCAGATACTGGTTGCCGTTCTCCTGCGCCATGCTCTGCGCGGTCTTGACGGCGTCCAGCGTTTTCTGGGTATATTTTTCAGCGTTCATATAAATTCACCTCTATTGACAAAACTGCGAATCGCTTAAATCAGAAGCCCGCGGCCCCGCAGGTCGCCGCGGTAGGCCAGCTCCACGTCCTTGGCGCTCAGATCGCCGCTCAGATAGCCCTTGAGCAGGCGGTCGAAGAGCTGCACATAGGCGCTGATGGCGCCGGCGATGTCCTCCGCCGAGCGGGCGTGTCCGCGCGGCATGGCGAGCGGACGGACGAAGCGCCCGTCGTAGAGCGAACAGGCGATCGTGCCGCCGAGCGCCGGCGCGAGACAGACATTCTCGATACGCGCCCACAGACGGAAGAAGTCCGTCAGCGCGGCGATCAGCTCCGCCGACTGCGTGCGGAACACGACGTTGAGCGTGCCCAGCGTATCCTCGCCGCCGCCGAGATCGACCTCATACTTGACCGTCGGACGGTACTTGTAGGCGAGGCTCGATTTGAGCGACATGGACTGCGAGTTCGGCGCGAAAAACGGCACCAGCTCGCGCGAGGGGGAAACGAGCGCCTCGATGGCCTCGAAAATATCGTTGATCCTGCGCTCCGGCGTGGGGACGGAGACGTACTCGGACAGGATGCGGTTCACCAGCGCCGAGCGGTTCGTGCCCAGCCGGTGCGCCAGCGCGTCGACCTCCCGCACCACCTCGTCCGAGAGCGTCAGGCTGTATAGATTCTTTTTCATCATGCACCTCCTTACCGGGGTTTTCCTTGCTGTACCGTATCATAGCACAGCGAAAACTTTTGTCAATAGATTTATATAAATATTTTAGCGAATTATAGAAATGTTTACACGGAGTTCATTTTCTGCCCTTGTATTTCCAGTCGCGGAAATACAGCAGCGCCTCCAGAATGGACAGCGCCGAGCGAAGCCGTCCAAGGTCGATGCCGGGGTAATGGATGACCAGCGTGTGCTGCGGCGCGGAGCCGGGACGCAGGGCAAAATCCGAGAGGAAGGAGAGCCGCACGCCGCGCCCCTCGGCGTCGGCACGCAGCACATGGTCGGTGCATTTCGTGTCGATCGTCAGAAGGAAGTGCAGCCCCGCGTCCTCACCGGACACCCGGCAGTGCTCGCCGAGCGGGCTTTGCAGAATGGTGTCGATGACCGCGTCGCGCTGCGCGCGGTAGGACTTGCGCATCCGGTTGATGTGCGCTTCAAAATACCCCTCGTCCAAAAAGCGCGCAAGCGTGTGCTGCTCCATCGCCGGCACAGTGGAGGAGTAGAAGCCGAGCTGCGCGCGGTAGCGCTCGGTCAGGCTCTTGGGCAGCACCATATAGCTGATGCGCAGCGAGGGCGCGAGCGTGCGTGAGAAGGTGTTGACGTAGATCACGCGCCCCGCGCGGTCGATGCTCTGCAGCGTGGGGATGGGGCGCAGCGTGAAGCGGAACTCGCTGTCGTAATCGTCCTCGATGATATAGCGGCCCTCCCGCGCCTCCGCCCAGCGCAGCAGGCTCTGGCGGCGGCCGATGGGCGTCACCGCGCCGGTGGGAAATTGGTGGTTCGGCGAGGTGTGCAGGATCTGTGCGCCGCTCATTTCCAGAGATCTCAGGCTCACGCCGCCCTCATCCACAAGCACGGGCGAAGTCCTTGCGCCGCCGAGCGCGTAGATGCGCGCGGCCTTGGAGTAGCCGGGGTCCTCCACGCCGTAGACGGCCTCGCGCCCGAGCAGCTGGACGATGAGGTTATAGAGGTACTCCGTGCCCGCGCCGACGACGATCTGCTCCGGCGCGGCGGAGATGCCGCGGAAGCGGTAGAGATGCTGCGCGATGGCTCTGCGCAGTGCGTCCGCGCCGTTCGGCGGCGTGGCGCGCAGCAGCGCCTCGCCCTCCTCGCTCAGCACGCGGCGCATGAGCTTTGCCCACACGGAAAAGGGAAAGTCCTCCGTCCCGCTGCCGCCGGAGCTGAGATCGAGCAGCCACGAGCGCTGCGGCTGCGGCGCGCTCCGGGCCGGGGCGCGCCCGGGCGCGGCGGGGTGCCGCTCCACGTCGGCGACGTAGTAGCCGCGCTTCTCGCGCGTGTAGAGATAGCCCTCCGCCTCGAGCTGGGCATAGGCGTTCTGCACCGTGATGACCGCCGTTTGCAGATGGCTTGCAAGTGAGCGCTTGCTCGGCAGCTTTTCGCCCGCCGTCAGGCGGCCCGCGAGAATGTCCTCACGGATGCAGCGGTAAAGATAATCGTAGCGCGCGAGCTTGCCGCGCCGGTCAAGATCGTAGGTGAGCATGGGCATCTCCAATCTGGTTCTATGAAAATATATTGATTTGATGCTTTTATTAAGTCCAATTCTGATTAAAATACAGACCAAGCAGAAATGCAAGACTTTTTTGGAGATGATTTTCATGACGGATATGAAATTGCGTAAGCTGGTCCTCGCGGCGCTGTTCGCCGCCCTCTGCACCGTGATGACGATGGTCATCCAGGTGCCCTCGCCCATGCAGGGCTACGTCAACCTCGGCGACTGCGCCGTGCTGCTCTCGGCGTGGGTGCTGGGGCCGTGGTACGGCGGCGCGGCGGCGGGCCTCGGCTCGATGCTCGCCGACCTGCTGAGCTATCCGCACTATGCCCCCGGCACGCTCGTCATCAAGTTCACGATGGCGGTCGCCGCGGCGTATATTTTTGAGGCCATGCGGGAGCGCAGCGGCAAGCTGGCGGCGCAGCTCATCGGCGGCGCGGCGGCGGAGATCATCATGGTCCTCGGCTACTTCGGCTATGCGAGCCTGTGGCTCGGCAAGGGCTTGGCCGCGGCGGCGTCCATTCCCGGCAACCTCGTGCAGGGCGTGTTCGGCATTGCCGCCGGCATCGCGGTCTACGCGGTGCTCGACCGCAGCCACGTTCTCGCCCGCGCCTGATTTTGGATTGCATTGCGGCCTTGTTCATGGTATCCTGTTGAGGAAACATAAATCCCCTTGCAGGAGGTCCGCCATGAAGATCAAGGTCGTGGATATGCCCTACGAGCAGGCGCTCGCGCAGCCGAGAGAAAAGCACACGCCGCCGCGCCGTCCGTCCATGCTGTTCCGCGCGCTCCTGCGCGCGCTGTCCGCGCCTGACCTGCGCGCGACGCATTTTCGCTGTGACCGCGTGGGCATGGAGCGGCTCGGCCCTGACGAGCCCTGTCTCGTTCTGATGAATCACTCCTGCTTTTTGGACCTGAAGATCGCTGCGGCGGTGCTCTATCCGCGCCCCTTCAACATCGTCTGCACGTCGGACGGCTTTGTGGGCAAGGCGGGACTGATGCGCGCGCTCGGCTGCATTCCCACGCGGAAGTTTCAGCCGGACACCGCGCTCGTGCGCGATATGCTCTACGCGGTGAAGAAGCTCAAAAGCTCCATCCTCCTCTATCCCGAGGCGAGCTACAGCTTCGACGGCACGGCCACGCCGCTGCCGGAGAGCCTCGGCAAGTGCGTCAAGGCGCTCGGCGTGCCGGTCGTGCTGCTGCGTACCTGCGGCGCGTTCGCGCGCGACCCGCTCTACAACGGACTGCAGAACCGCAGGGTCAATGTCTCCGCGGAACTGCGCTATCTGCTCTCGCCCGAGGAGGCCGCGGAAAAGAGCGCGGACGAGATCAACGCGCTGCTCGCGGATGAATTTTCCTTTGATAACTTCCGCTGGCAGCAGGAAAATGGCGTCGTCGTGAACGAGCCGTTCCGCGCCGACGGTCTCAACCGCGTGCTCTACAAATGCCCGCACTGCGGCACCGAGGGCGAAACGGAGGGCCGCGGCACGGAGCTTATCTGCCGCGACTGCGGCGTGCGCTACCGCCTGACGGAGCTGGGCGCGCTCGAATGTGAGAACGCTGAGGCGAAATTCACCCATGTTCCCGACTGGTATGCGTGGGAACGCGCGTGCGTGCGCGAGGAGCTGGAGCAGGGCAGCTATCTGCTCGACGCTCCGGTGAGCATCTGCGTGATGGTCAACTTCCGGCAGATCTGCCGCGTCGGCGAGGGCCGCCTGCGCCACGATGCGAACGGCTTCCGCCTCACGGGCTGCGGCGGAAAATTGGACTTCACGCAGAAGCCCGAGACCAGCTACAGTCTCTACGCTGACTACTTCTGGTATGAGCTGGGCGACATGATCTGCATCGGCGACCGCGACGTGCTCTACTACTGCTTCCCGCAGGGGAATGGCGATGTGGTCGCCAAGACGCGGCTCGCCGCCGAGGAGCTCTACAAGCTCAAACGCGCCGAAAGGGCCGCGAAAAACGGCTGATGCAACCGTCCGTTGCGCAAATCCCGAGAGCTTTTCTTGCCTGCCACCGCAGAATGCGCTACGATGAGGACAGAAAACAGAAAGGAGAGCGGCGGTGAGCTTTCAGGAAAATCTGATCCGTGCGCGCAAGGCGCGCGGTATGACGCAGGAGGAGCTGGCGGCAAGGCTGAGCATCTCGCGGCAGGCGGTGAGCAAGTGGGAGACAGGGGAATCGCTCCCCGACCTCTATAAGCTCGCGGCGCTCGCCGACGAGCTGGGCGTGAGCACGGACGAGCTGTGCGGCCGCGAGCCGGCTGCTTTGTGCGGCGAGGTACCCGCAACGGCTTTCGCGGGGGATGCTGCCGAGAGAGAAGCCTTTGCGGAGGAGATCCGGAGGATCGCAAAGCAGAACAGATCTCTGCGCTACGTCGTAGGCATACTGGTGCTGATTTGCGGCGTGCTGACCATGCTGTCGGGATACCGTTCACTCCAAAACAGCAAGGCACCGAGCAATGAAATAACGACGCCCGCACCCCTGCCGGACACGATCACCATCAGCGGTCTGACGCTCGACATCGATGGTATTGCGTTGGTATTCCGCTTCGTCCCCAGCGTCAGCGGCGAGGGCTACGAGTGGTCGGCGAGCTGCGCGCCGGACAACAACGGTCTGATCTCCGTTGAAACGACGACGGACGGCGGCATCTGCACCGTGCGGCTTTTGAATGTTTCGCAGTACGACGGCGTTACGCTTTCCGCCACCGTGACGAACGGGGCGGAGAGCCGCAGCATCTGCCTTGCCACAGACATCCGCGTCGGGGAAAACAGCATCTCCTGGGACCCACAGGTGTAACGCCCCGACAGACAATCAAACAGACCATGCCGGACGGCTGCCCTTCGGGGCAGCTGTTTTTTCGGCTCCGCACCACCGCACGGCCTCGCGCATACCCTGACAAAGGGAGAGGAAGTGGCCCCGATGCAGATGACACTTGACGCGCTGCCGGTCGGCGCGAGCGCCGTAGTGACGGCGCTGCGCTCCACCGGTGCACAGCGCCGCCGGATGCTCGACCTCGGCTTCGTGCCGGGCTCGTGCGTCCGCGCCCTGCACGTTTCCCCGTGGAGCGACCCGGTCGCCTACGGTGTGCGCGGCGCGGTCATCGCGCTGCGGCGCGAGGACGCGGGCGGCGTGCAGATCGAAATGCTTTGATTTTTCAGGAGGGATCGCCCCATGCCGAACGAGGCGCATATCATTGCTCTGGCGGGAAACCCGAACGTGGGAAAATCCACCGTGTTCAACGCCCTCACCGGGCTGCGGCAGCACACGGGCAACTGGCCGGGGAAAACCGTCGCCGCGGCGCGCGGCGATCTTACATACGGCGGCGAGCGTTTCACGCTCGTCGATCTGCCGGGGACGTACTCGCTGTTTCCCAACTCCGCCGAGGAGGAGATCGCGCGGGACTATCTCTGCTCCGGCGAGGCGGAGGCCGTGCTCATTTTGGCGGATGCGACCTGTCTGGAGCGGAGCCTGAACCTTGTGCTGCAAACCCTCGAGGCGGCGGATGTTCCTGCGGTCGTGTGCGTGAATCTGTTGGACGAAGCGGCAAAGAAGGGCATCGCGCTCGACCTGCCCGCGCTCTCCCGCGCGCTCGGCGTGCCGGTCGTCGGCACGGCGGCAAGCCGCGGAGAGGGGCTGGACGAACTGCGTGCGGCGCTGGCCGCCGCCGTCCGCGAAAAGCCTCGGCGGAGAGAGACGGCGGTCGAATATCCCCGCGCGGTCGAGCGCGCGGTGCGCGTGCTGGAGCCGGCGCTCGCGCCGTTCGCGCGGGAGCAGAGCCGCTTCTACGCGCTGCGGCTGCTGGAGGACGACGCTCTGTTCTTCACCCGCTTCGGCGCCGATCTGCCCGCTTTGGCGGCGGAGCGCATCGGGGAGGTCTGCGTCCGCGCCCGCGCCGAGCTGGGGGAGCTGACCGGCGACGCCCTGCGCGACGCGCTGGTGGGTGCGCTCTCCGCCCACGCTACGGCGCTGGTGCGGCTGTGCGAGCGGCGGGACGAGACCGCCGCGCAGCGGCGTGACCGGCGGCTCGACCGCCTGCTTACCTCCCGCGCGACGGGCATCCCCGTGATGCTCGCGCTCTTCGGGGCGATCTTATGGCTGACGGTCGAGGGCGCGAATGTGCCGTCGCAGCTGCTCTCGCGGCTGCTGTTTTCGGCGCAGGAGCCGCTGCGGGAGCTTCTCGCCTTCCTGCCGCCGTTCTGGCGCGGCGCGCTGGTGGACGGAATGTACCGCACGCTTGCGTGGGTCGTATCAGTGATGCTGCCGCCGATGGCGATCTTCTTCCCGCTCTTTACGCTGCTCGAGGACGTGGGCTATCTGCCGCGCGTGGCGTTCGTGCTCGACCGCTGCTTCGCCCGCGCCGGGGCGCACGGGCGGCAGAGCCTGACGATGTGCATGGGTCTCGGCTGCAACGCCTGCGGCGTGACGGGCTGCCGCATCATCGACTCGCCGCGCGAGCGGCTCATCGCGATGCTGACGAACAGCCTTGTGCCGTGCAACGGGCGCTTTCCGCTGCTCATCACGCTTTTGACCGCGTTCCTTTCCGGAGAAGCCATGCTCGGTGCAAGCGCAGGACTGCTCGCGGCGCTGGTGCTCTCCGTGTGCGTGACGCTGCTCGTCTCACGCCTGCTGTCCGCCACGCTGCTGCGGGGAGAAAGCTCCGCCTTCTCCCTCGAGCTGCCGCCCTACCGCCGTCCGCGCGTGGGGCAGGTGCTGGTGCGCTCGCTTCTGGATCGGACGGTATTCGTCCTCGGCCGCGCGGTGACGGTCGCCGCGCCCGCGGGCCTGCTCATCTATCTGCTGGGGAACTGCACCGTGGGAGATACCACGCTGCTCGCGCACGGCGCGGCGGCGCTCGATCCGCTGGGGCGCGCACTGGGGCTGGACGGCATGATCCTGCTTGCCTTTCTGCTCGGCTTTCCGGCGAATGAGATCGTGCTGCCGATCCTGCTCATGGGCTACTCCTCGGCGGGAACGCTGGTGGACGGCGCGTCGCTCGCGGAGCTCAAGACCATGCTGCTGGCGAACGGCTGGACGGGAACGACCGCGCTTTGTATGCTGCTCTTCTCGCTGTTCCACTTCCCCTGCGGCACGACCACGCTCACGCTCGCGCGGGAATCGAAGAGCCTGAAATGGACGCTCGTCGGCGTCGCGCTGCCGACGGCGGTGGGCATGACGGTCTGCTTTGCCGTGCATCTGGCGGCGACGTGGCTGAAAATATGAATACAAAATGTATTATTGCCTATGAATTATACGATTTGTCGCCGAAAATCGACAAAAAGAGACGCGAGCCGTCGGCTCGCGCCTCTTTTCTCTTATGCGGTCACGGCTCGCGGACGGCGCCGCCGGAGATGGTGACCTTGCCGTTTTCGGCGGTCAGACCCGCTTCTCCGCCGGGAACGATAACGGTGCCGCCGGTGATGACGATGTCGCCCTCACCGAGCCACAGCCCGTGCTCAAACGAGACGGTGCCGCCAGAGATATGCACCTCGCCGCGGTCGATGCTCGCGTCGCCCGCAAGCGTCAGCTCGCCGCCGGTGACGGTGAGCGCGGCATTTTGCAGCCAGAATTCACCGTCCACCGTGAGGCTGCCGCTCTCCACGAGCAGCGTGCCCTTCTCCTCGGCATTGCTGCCCATGTGCAGCGCGCCGCAGCGGACGTCCGTGCCGTCCTGCACGGCGAGGAGGGGCGCACGGACGCTGCCCCATGCCCAAACGTTCAGCTCGCCCGCGGCGAGCGAACCGCCGCCCGTGAAGAGCAGACCCGTTCCGCCGAGAGTCCCGTCGACTGTGTTTTCACCGAGGACACGCAGGTGCGCTCCGCCCCACGGCAGCAGCTCGGGCGCGTGAGCGTTCTCCAGCGTCAGCGTACCGGCGAACCAGTCGTTTTCATAAGGGTTTTCGGCGTTCAGCGCATCCCACACCGCGCTGGGGACCGTGCCCGCCCAATCCGGGCTGTAGTCCGTCGGGTAATAGCCCGCGCCATAAACGCCGCGATAGGCGGAGCCATCCGCGCCGTCCCACAGGACGGCGCCATAGTCGTTGACCGCCGCGCCGGAAAAGCTCTGTGCGGAAAAAACGCCCGCGCCGCCCTCGACGGTCGAGCCCTCGGCAAGACCGCCCGCAAGGTGCGCCGTGCCGCCGGAGAGGATGAATTCCGCCTTCTGTTCGGCTGCGCCGAGGAGCGTCGTACCGCCGCGGAACACCGCGCGCTTCAGCTCCTGCACGGAGCCCTGCACGCTGAGCGTGCCGCCGGCGTTGACGAGCATACCGTTGCTGAGCCAAAGCATATCGGTGCAGAGTGTGCCGCCGAGCACGGCGAGCGCGGGCACGTCGACTGTATTCGGAGCGGCGAGGCGAATGTCGTCGCAGCGCAGGGTCACATCGCCGTCAAGCACCAGCGAGGGAATGGGGAGGTCCCCGCCGCCGCAGTCGAGGGCGGCGGCATTGGAGACCGTCAGCGTACCGTCGCCGGTGACGAGCAAGCAGTCAAAGCCCTCGAAGCAGGCGTACTCCGTGCCGCCGCCGTCCACGGTGCAGTCGCCGGAGATGTTCAGACGGAGGATGCCGCCGTCCGGCGCGGTGAGGTTCGGGAGGGTGCAGTCTGCTGCGGAGACGGTGAAGGCGTGGTACAGCTCGCCGTTCCACGCGAGCTGACCGTAGGAGCCCTCCTGCTTCGCCCTGCCACCGGAGAAATCGGCAAGCGTGACGCCCTCATCGGCAAGCTTGCCCTCCTGAATGAGATCGGTGTACGTTCCGTCCGGCAGGCGGACGGCGAGGTAATCGCACGCGCCCTCGTCGGCACGGGAGGCAAGCGGAAGAGAGCTGCTCTTATCCGCCGCGCCCGAGGTCTCGGCGAGGTCGAACCACAGGCGGCAGACCTCGGGCAGATCCTCGGCGCGCAGCCCCTCCTCGACCAGGATCTCGTCGTTCGGCGTCGGCAGTGTCACGGCGTCGCCCGGCGTAGCGGGCGTGCCGCAGGCGGTGAGCAGGAGCAGCAGGGACAGGAGCAGCGCGGACAGCTTTTTCATAGCGGCGTCCTCCAAAATGCGTTTTCGGGGCGATCCTTATTTCATCAGCTCTGCGACCAGATCGGTGTATTCGCTCGGGTCCTCAAGCGGCAGGCCCGCGATGAGCAGCGCCTGATCGTAGAGGATCTTCGCGTACAGCTCCGCCTTGGCGCGGTCGGAGGTCATGGCGGCCTCCATCGCCTGCACGGCGGGATGGTCGGTGTTCAGCTCCAGAATGCGGTCGGCCTTGACGGGCGTGGGCATCTGGAAGTTTTTGAAGTATTTCTCCATCTCGAAGCTCAGGCCCTCGCCCGCAGTCATGCACACGGGATGCGTCTTGAGACGGCGGGAAGCGCGGGCCTCCTTGATCTTATCGCCGAGCGTCTCTTTGACGAACTGCATCAGCTCCGGCTTTTCGTCGAGGACCTTTTCCTCCTCGTCGCCGAGGTCCAGCTCGCCGTCGACGATGGAGCGGAACTCCTTGTCGGCATACTTGCCCAGCATTTGCAGAACGAATTCGTCCGTTTCACCGGTGAGGTAGAGGATCTCGTAGTTCTTGTCCTTCAGCAGCTCGGTCTGCGGCAGGTGGTCAATGGCGGAGACGTTCTCGCCCGCGGCGTAGTAGATGTACTTCTGGCTCTCCGGCATCCGGTCGACGTACTCGCGCAGGGTGACGAGCTTCTTCTCCGTCGAGGAGTAGAAGAGCAGCAGATCCTGCAGCGCCTCCTTGCGGCTCAGCCCGTCCGGCCCGGCAATGCCGAAGCCGATGGCGCGGCCGAAGTTCTCGTAGAATTTTTCGTAGCCCTCGCGGTCGTCGCGCAGCAGCTTTTCGAGGTCGGCGCGGAGCTTCTTCTCCAGGCTGTTCCCGATGACCTTGAGCTGACGGTCGTGCTGCAGCAGCTCGCGCGAGATGTTCAGGCTCAGGTCGGGGGAGTCCACCACGCCGCGCACGAAGCGCAGATAATCCGGCAGCAGCGCGTCGCAGTGATCCATGATCATCACGCCCGCGGAGTAGAGCTGCAAGCCCTTTTCATAGCCCTCGCTGTAGAAGTCCATCGGCCGCTGCGAGGGAATGAACAGCAGCGCCTTATAGGTCACGGCGCCCTCGACGCTCGCGGTGATGACGCGCTGCGGCTTGTCGAAGGCATGGGCGATGGACTGGTAGAACTTCTCGTACTCCTCGTCCGTCACCTCGCCGCGCGGACGCTGCCAGAGCGGCACCATGGAGTTGACCGTCGTCATCTCGTCCACATACTCGTACTCGGGCTTTTCGGGGTCACTGCCCTCCTTGACCCTGCGCGTCGGGCGCAGCATACGGATGGGGTAGCGGATGTAGTCGGAATACTTTTTCACCAGCTCATAGAGCCGATAGCCGTCGAGGTACTCGGAATATTTCTCCTCGTCCGTGTCCGCCTTGAGGTGCATGATGACGTCGGTGCCGACGCTGTCCTTCTCACATTCGGCGACGGTGTAGCCGTCCGCGCCGGAGGACTGCCAGCGGTAGGCGGTCTCCGCGCCGTATTTCTTCGTGACGACCGTGATCTCGTCCGCGACCATGAACGCGGAGTAGAAGCCCACGCCGAACTGACCGATGATGTCGATGTCCTCCTTCTGCTCGGCCTCCTGACGGAATTTGTACGAGCCGGACGAGGCGATGACGCCGAGGTTGTTCTCCAGCTCGTCCTTGTCCATGCCGATGCCGTTATCGCTCACGGTCAGCGTGCGCGCGTCCTTATCCACGGTGATCTCGATTTTGAAATCGCCGCGGTCAAGGCCGACCTTATCGTCGGTCAGCGAGAGGTAGCAGAGCTTGTCGATGGCGTCGCTCGCGTTGGAGATGATCTCGCGCAGGAAGATCTCCTTGTGGGTGTAGATGGAGTTGATCATCAGGTCGAGCAGACGCTTGGATTCTGCCTTGAATTGTTTCTTTGCCATAATAGGGGCATCTCCTTTGGTGATATATTTGTGCTGATTATAGCACAGAACCGCAAGGGTTTGTTATCTATTTTTGAATTTTTTCGTTTCGGTTGCACGGATGTGTGCCCCGCGCCGGTCCGGCGGCGCAAAAGGGGAGGAGGTGAGGACATGAAAAAGGCTGAGCCGCAGGTACCCTTTGTGCCGTACTGGCCGGATGACCGCACGCCCCACGAGCGCGTGCTGGAGCTGATGGACATGACGCACGCTAAGACCTGCCGCATCCTGGAGCAGCTCGGAAGAGCGTGGCCCCGTCCGGCGGACGAGCCGGCGCTCAACGCGCACAGCAGCACCTACCGCTGCCTGCGTATCCCGCGCGGAATATGAAGCAAGCCCTCCCGGCCGGGAGGGCTTGACTTTTGTGCGTGATATGGTACAATCGTTTTGAGGGACGCTGCACAGACGGCAGGCGGTCGGCCACACCACCCGAAAGGGGGTGAGACCATGCGGATCACTTTACATATCGGTTCCTTTACGGTAACGATTATGATAAAGAAACGCGAAAACCGCCACTCTGCCAAGTGACGGTTTTCTGATCTTTGATTAGAATTTAACGTTCACTGGGTCGACCGCTTGTCGCAGCGTCCCTTTCTATCTTCATTATAATCCG
>OIZI01001029.1_pt1 | contig 12706 bp, 10 predicted proteins | sample 1588441 | NCBI WGS metagenome assembly OIZI01 (sample SAMN03283284) | human gut metagenome | biome: human-associated habitat; material: feces | host: Homo sapiens | place: Peru | collected 2012
CCGGGGGATTCTCAAGGGGGCGGCTTTTCGGCAGCGCCCCTTGAGCCGGTTTCTTATCAATTTTCTTGCCGGGACAAGAAAATTGCCTCCGGAGGAACCGCACGGAAAGCTTCCAGGCGATATTCTTGCAATTCACAAATTGGATTTTTTCGGAAAAGGGGGAAAGCCATCCCTGATTTTTCGACTTTTTCAGCGGTTACATTCCGTCTGCCGGGTCATATTAAGAGGGCACAGAAAAAAGGAGGCGGAATTATGAAGCGTGTTTGGAACGGGGCGATCCTCTGCCTGGGACTATTGCTGCTTCCGATTCGGGCGGCAGCGGCAGAACTGATTCCGGTGGGACAGGTGATCGGCCTGCAATTATATAATGATCGGGTGACTGTGGCGGCCTACGACGATATTCTGGGCGGAACTGCCCGAAAGGCAGGCCTGAAAATCGGCGACCAGATTCTGGAAATCGACGGAAAAACCGTGACCTGCGCCGAGGACGTGCGGGGTGCCCTGCAAAGCAGCACCGGCCAGGTGTGCCTGACGGTTCGCCGGGCGGGAAAGGAGCGGCAGCTCCGGTTTTCCCCGGCGAGCACCGAGGACGGGCCGAAAATGGGCGTGTTTCTCCGGCAGGGAATCGCGGGCATCGGCACGGTGACCTTCTATGATCCGGCCAGCGGCACCTTCGGGGCTTTGGGACACGGAGTCTGCGACAATGGCGGCCTTCTGAAAATGACCCGGGGCAATGCCTTTGAGGCGGCGGTGGCGGAGGTCAAGCGGGGAAAGGCCGGAGACCCAGGGCAGCTCCGGGGGGCGGCGGATTCGCCCATTCCCTTTGCCCCATTGCTGAAAAATACCCCTCAGGGCGTGTTCGGTGTCAGCCCTCGCCGCTGGCAGGGTCAGACGGTTCCTACGGCGGCGTATGAAAGCGTTCACACGGGCCCGGCTTCCATCCGGGCACAGATCGGAACCGGCCAGCCTCGGGAGTATTCTGTGGAAATTTTGAAAATCTATCCCGAAACCAGGGCAGATCACCGGAATTTCCTCCTTCGGGTCACGGATTCTGACCTGCTCAAGGCCACCGGCGGCATTGTCCAGGGCATGTCCGGAAGCCCCATTTTGCAGGACGGGAAGCTCATCGGCGCGGTGACCCATGTGCTGGTGAATGACCCGGCCACGGGCTACGGCATTTTTATCGACAATATGCTGGAAGCGGCGGGGTAAGCGAAAGGCCCGGAAAATCCGGGCCTTTGCAAGATTCAACTGCGTTCAAACCCCAGGAACCGGGTGCCCTGGAAGGAGAGATTTCCCCTGTCGCCCTCGACCAGCAGTCCATATTCGCGGCCGGGCAGCGAAAGCTCCATCCGGTCGCCGCTTTCCACCTGGAAGGTGGCGTAATAAGCCGTGGAGGTGTGGCACTGGGTCATATCGGTTCCCGAATGGTGATGGGTCACATTGACACGCTTGGCAACCACCGTGGCCGGAACGGTCAGTCTGGGAGACTGATTATTCTTGTGCCACTGGCTCAGATTGCGGATAATCGTGACGACGATAACGACTGCCACAAGCACAAACAGAATGGTAAATAAAATCTGAAACAAGTCAAAGCCAAATCCGAAGCCTATCATATGCGTCCCTCCGTTTTTCGTTGTTTTCACGCTTATAATACCATAGTCGGCAGAAGCGGTCAAATTAAGATTTTTGTAATACTGACGGAAAATAACAATTATGGCGCAATACCCTCTATCCTTTTCCTTTTCTTGTGATATACTGGATTTATGAAACGCACAAAGGAGGATTCTGAAATGACAGCCTTTGAGTTAATCCAAATTTTTGAGGATACCCAGAACACCATTTTCCACACGCCAGAGCTGTTCGATGAGATGCTGAAAAGCCAATGCAGCAGCCAACTGTTTCTAGAGGGGTACACCTCGCCTCTGCGTGTGACCAGAGGGTTAGAGTCGGCTGAGGTATGCGAAAGTACCACGCTTCAATGCGCAAGAGAGCTGCGTCAGCGATTCTCCAAAATTGCGGTGCTGAATTTCGCAAATCCCCACGAGCCAGGAGGCGGCGTAAAGCGTGGAGCAATGGCGCAGGAGGAGTGCCTTTGCAGATGCAGCGACCTGTACAATGCGCTGGCTCAGCCCTACTTTCAAAAGCACTACTATGAATACCATGAGAAGAACTGTGATTCCCTGTTCTCTGACCGACTGATTTATTCGCCGGATATTACGGTTTTTAAGTCCGATGACAAAATTCCTCAAATGCTGGATAGTCCCTTCCATGTGGATGTGATTACCTGTGCCGCACCCTACATAAACTCTTATGTATCCTACAAAACGGATGAACTGATGAACCGGTATTACACCAGAATCCGGAATATTCTGGAGGTTGCCATGTCAAAGGAAGTGGACTGCTTGATTCTGGGGGCGTTCGGATGCGGTGCCTTCCATAATGACCCCAACTTGATGGCAAAGGCCTTTGCGGATTTGCTCATCGGCGAGCAGTATGCCAAGTATTTTGAAAGTGTTGTTTTTGCCATTAAGCGAACCGGAACCTTCTGCCAGAACCTGTGTGCCTTCCAGGAGGCTTTCTATGGAATCTCTGAAGAGGGAAACAAACGGAGATTCTGGATGTAGCGTCGGATTGTCTGTATTTTCGATTGTCATACAAAGCAAGCACCCCCGGGGCAAATGCTCCGGGGGTGCTTTCATAGGAATCAAACCTTTTCCTTCTCAAAATACTCCTTCAGAAGCTTCAGCACCGTGGGAGCCAGCAGGAACACGGCCACCAGGTTGGGCACGATCATAAAGCCGTTGAAGGTGTCGGACACGTCCCACACAAGCCCCAGGTTCACCGTTGCGCCCACGATGGAAATCAGGGCGTAGGCGATGTTGAAGGGCAGAATGATCTTGTTTCCGAAGAGGAATTCGGCGCACCGGGCACCGTACAGGCCCCAGCCGATGATGGTGGAGAAGGCGAAGCAGCACATGGCGATGGCGGTGAAAATGGACACCCAGCCGCCGTAGACGGCCACAAAGCCGGAGATGGTCAGCTCCGCGCCGGCGGCCTGGCCGTAGGGCACGGACACGCCGCTGAGCAGAATCACCAGGGCGGTCATGGTGCAGATGACGATGGTGTCCATGAACACCTCGAAAATGCCGAACATGCCCTGTTTCACGGGCTTGCGGGTATCGGCGCAGGCGTGGGCAATGGAGCCGGTGCCAAGACCTGCCTCATTGGAGAAAATGCCCCGGGAAACGCCCTTCTTCATGCTCAGAAAGAAGCTGCCCACAATGCCGCCGGTGACGGCGGAGGGCTGGAAGGCACCCTCGAAAATGGCGGCAAAGACCGCGGGAACAGCCTGGATCCGGGCAACGATGATGCCCAGAGCCAGGACAACGTACAGCAGAGCCATCAGGGGCACCAGCTTCTCGCTGACCTGACCGATGCGCTTGATGCCGCCGATGAGAATCAGACCCACCACCAGGCAGATGACGATGCCGATGATGAGACTGCAGGTGGGAACCTGGGCGGCGGAGAGCAGGTTGAAGTTCAGCAGCGCCGCGTTGATGGCGGCGGTGATGGTGTTGACCTGGGTGGCGTTGCCGGTTCCGAAGACGGCGCACACGCCGAACAGGGCGTAGGCGTAGGCAAGAATCATCCACTTTTTGCCCAGGCCGTTTTTAATGTAGTACATGGGGCCGCCTACCAGCTCCCCACGCTGGTTCCGCTCCCGGTAGAAAACGGCCAGGGTCACTTCGAAGAACTTGGTGCACATACCCAGCAGCGCGGAGACCCACATCCAGAACACGGCGCCGGGGCCGCCGATGGCAATGGCACCGGCTACGCCCGCAATGTTGCCCGTGCCCACGGTGGCGGCAAGAGCGGTGCACACCGCCTGGAAGGGGGTAATGGCGCCGTCGCTGGCCTCTTTCTTCTTGAACATCCGGCCGATGGTGCAGCGCAGGGCATAGGGGAACTTGCGAATCTGCAAAAAGCCCGTGCGGAAGCTCAGGTACAGTCCCACGCCGAGGATACACACCATGGCGGGAACGCCCCAGATAAAGCCGTTGAGAATGCCGTTGAGTTTGATAAGCGATTCCATAATTTCTCCTTCTTCTCTATGGATACACCGGGTGCGGGCGGGGGAATTGCCATGCCGTGAAAGACTTCTTGCAAGAATGGGGCAGCTGCACGCCCTTTTCCCCCGGACAGCCCGGAAAAACGAAATACCCGTTTACTATACATGAAGGAAGAACAAATGTCAATTGCACAGAGGATTTTTTCTTGCGCCCGGAGGACGGGTATGGTAAGATGAAGGGGAAGAAACGCCCCCTGCCTGGGCGGAAACAGAAAGGACGCTGGGCATATGGAAGAGAACAAAGAAACGCTGGAGCTTTTGCGGAAAATCGAGAAATCGGGTCGGATAGAAACCTACTCCGGTTACGTCCGCACCGGGCTGATGCTCATCTGCACGGTGTGCATTCTGGTGCTGACGGTGCAGGTGCTGAGGCTCATGCCTCAGGTCAACGAGATTCTGGGTCAGGCGGAGCAGGCCATGAGCCAGATCCAGACGGTGCTGGGGAATCTGAAATCCACCTCCGATCAGCTGGCGCAGGTTGACCTTGCGGGAATGGTGAACAATGTGGACAGCCTGGTGGTCACCGGACAGCAAAGCCTGGAGGAATCCATGGGCAAGCTGAACGCCGTGGATTTTGACGCCCTGAACCAGGCAATCAAGGATTTGGCGGCGGTGATTGAGCCCCTGGCCAAAATGACCCGGGTGCTTCGCTAGTGGCAAGGTACTGCAGCCAGTGCGTGCGCCAAGCCTTCCCCTGTGAGGGGAAGGTGCCCGGAGGGCGGATGAGGTCGCTGCCAAATTCTTGAGTAGCCCCGTACCCGCATATCATTGCGAACCAGTGATCGATGTCACTGGTGTGGCCTTTTCCAGGGATTCCCCCTGGTCACAATTCCCCTGGTAATTCCGAGAACTGATGGCGAAGCGCAAAGGCTCCCCTTGCTGACCAAGGGGAGCTGTCATGGCCGTCTCCCGCAAGGCCATGACTGAGGGGATCAGAACGATATTGTTTTGACAATCCCTCAGTCTCGCGCTTGCGGGGGACGCGCGAGCCAGCTCCCTTTACACAAGGGAGCCGTGGGTGCTCCCGCACCAGTGCGTTATTCGGGTTTTGTAAGGTGAAACTTCCAGACAGAGAAACATCGGCGTGAGGCTTTTGCCTCACGCCGATGTCATTTACAAATCCAGCTTCAGATCGTTCTCCCCGATCCAGCCCTTCTTGCGCAGAACCTCGCAGAAGAACCAGCTGAGCACCGCGGGCAGGACAAAGCAGATGAGAACCAGTCCCACCCAGTCCATGGGGGTGATGGCGGCCTTGGCACCGCTGGCAACGTCATTCACCCAGCCGGTGTACACGCCGATCTGCCCCACAAAGCCGCAGGTTCCCATGCCGGAGGACACGGCGGCGCCGTTCATTTCCAGCTTGAACAGGCAGGTTGCCAGAGGGCCGGTGATGGCGGAGGCCAGCGTGGGGGGAATCCAGATCTTGGGGTTTTTCACGATGTTGGGCATCTGGAGCATACTGGTGCCCACACCCTGGGCGACCAACCCGCCCCAGCGGTTTTCCCGGAAGCTCATAACGGCGAAGCCCACCATCTGGGCGCAGCAGCCGGCCACCGCCGCGCCGCCGGCCAGACCCGTCAGGCTCAGAGCCGCGCAGATGGCGGCGGAGGAAATGGGCAGGGTCAGGGCAACGCCGATGACCACGCTGACCAAGATGCCCATGAAGAAGGGCTGAAGCACCGTGGCCCAGCGGACGAAGGTGCCCACGGAAGCGGCCGCCGCGCCGATGGGAGCGGCCACCAGGTCGGCCACCAGAATGCCAACGATGACGGTGACGATGGGGGTGACCAGAATGTCAATCTTGGTCTCCTTGGACACCAGCTTGCCGCACTCGGCGGCCACGATGGCTACGAAATACACGGACAGAGGGCCGCCGGCACCGCCCATGGCGTTGGCGGCGAAGCCCACGGGAATCAGGGAGAACAGCACCAAAGACGGGCAGTGCAGGGCGAAGCCGATGGCCACCGCAATGCCCGGGCCCACCATGGCAGAGCACAGGCCGCCGATGGTGTAGTTGACGGCACCTTCGCCTTTGCCGATGGAGACGATGGCGTCTTGCAGGAAGGCGATGCCGAATTGGGTGCCGATGGTATTGAGGATCGTGCCTACCAGCAGCGTGCAGAACAGACCCTGCGCCATGGCGCCCAGAGCGTCAATGCCGTAACGCTGGAGGGTGAAGATCACATCCTTGCGCTGACAGAATTTTTTCCATTTTTCCATAGAGTTAACTTCCTTTTCTACATAATGAGGGCATTATACCTCTTGCCAGGAAATTTCTCAAGGGAAAAAAGGAAAAACGGTGCTTTTGGTGAAATCTGACCGAAAAGCAGAAAAAATACCCCATGCTTTTCATGAGATAAAGCAGGTGGAAATTCTCCGAAAGAAAAGAAATAACCCCCGGACAGCGATTCTCGCGGCTGCCGGGGGTTATTTCATGGAACAGTAGGGGTCAATCATTGGTTAACCTCCCTTTCTTAGATTGGAACGCTCTCTCCGATTGCTTTTTGAATTGCTTCCGTTTCAATTCCTGGTTTGTGATTCCTGAGAAATGTATGTCATCGGAAGAAAAGGGGAGAGGCGTCCGTGGATTCCATTTCTTTGGAATCCGGGGTGAACTAGATCATTGGTATCACCTCTTTGTACCTAGATAATAGCATGGGATTCGGGAAAACACAAGATGGAATCTTATCTAAAAAAGTTAGCGGTTTTCCGTGCAAACCGGAGAAAAGAAGATTTTACAGGAGATAAAGATTGACGAAATTGAGAGCCGGTGGTATAATAATCCTGTTAGGCGTCCTGGCGGGTTTCTGTCAGGACGCCGATTTCTTTTCACGGAAAATGCACCGGCGGCATACGTTCCTCCGCCCAGTGGGAACATTTTGGAGGATTATACCAAAGGGGACTACCCGCGGCTGCGGCTGCTGGCAATATTGCACAAATGGGAATGCCGTTCTGCCTGGAAAAGCCCTTGATTTTGCATTTTTTCAATGAATAGATCGCATGAATAAACAGAATAACCCGGTTTTGACCGGGGATATCCGGAGCCTTCTGCAATTTTACACTTGCAATATTGCAAAACGATGGTATAATGGAGCCTATCCCACTCCAAGACGGGAAGATGAGAAAATAAGGAGGAAACGAAAAATGAAAATGAAGAAAATGCTTTCCATCGCAATGGCAGCGGTTATGGCAGTTTCTCTTCTGGCAGGCTGCGGCGGCTCCGGCTCCGCGACGAAAATGACCATGGGCACCGGCGGCACAGCCGGCACCTACTACGCCTTTGGCGGCGTGCTGGGTCAGTACATCAAGAATAAGGCCGGAATCGATGTGAATGTGGTTTCCACCGATGGCTCCAAGGCCAATATTGAATCCATCGCCTCCGGCGATTACCAGCTGGGCACCGTCCAGTCCGACGTGATGGCCTACGCCTGGCAGGGCATCCGTTCCTTTGACGGCGCGCCCATCCAGGACTTCCGGGTGGTAGGCGGTCTGTACGCCGAGCAGGTGCAGCTGATTACCATGGATCCCACCATCAAGTCCGCCGCGGATCTGAAGGGCAAGAACGTTTCCATCGGCGCGCCCAGCTCCGGCGTGTACTTCAACGCCATGGACGTGCTGAGTGCCGCTGGTCTGACCGAGGATGACATCAAGCCCCAGTACCTGAGCTTCGCCGACAGCGCCGACGGCCTGAAGGACGGCAAGATCGACGCGGCCTTCATCGTGGCCGGCGCACCCACTGCCGCCATCACCGAGCTGTGCACCACCAACGACGCTTACCTCGTGCCCATCGACGGCGAGATTGCCGACAAGCTGATGGCAAACAACCCCTTCTATACCGCTTATACCGTTCCCGCCGGTACCTACAAGGGTCAGGATTCCGATGTGTCCACCGTCACCGTCAAGGCAACCCTGATCGTGTCCAAGGACGCCAAGGATGAGGATGTTTACAACCTGACCAAGGCCATCTTTGAAAACGTGGATGCCATCGCCGCGGAAAACGGCAAGGGCAAGGAGCTGAGCATTGAGAATGCCACCACCGGCATGACCGCTCCCTTCCACGCCGGTGCCGCCAAGTACTACACCGAAAAGGGCGTTACCGTCGAGGCGCAGTAAATCCAAGCGACATATTGGCTGCGGCGAGTGCTTCGCCGCAGCCAGTTCCGCAATTTTAGGGAACCTCTGAATAAATCATCTGCGGCTGGATAGCGGATCTTTTTCCCTATCCGCGCGGCTTAAAAAGTGGGAAATACATACAGTATTCCTCCACTTTTGAACCCTTCGGCTAGAGAAAAATCTCTCGCTCCCAGCTCTTGCCGATTTAATCAGAGGCTCCCTAAGAGAATGCAGGATTCAGGAAATACCCGATTGGCAGGAGTATTTCCTGGATTCTGCAAAAGCAAACTTACCGCCGTGTGGCGCGGCCTGGCAGCGCGGGTCATACGGTCAAGGAGGAAGAGAAATGGGATTCTTTAAGAAAAAAACAATGCCGGAGGAGCCGATGGATCTGGAAACGGTCATGAAAAAATATGACCAGGAATCCAACGTCCGCCTCTGGGAGGGAAAGCCCAGGTTCGCGGTGAACTGCGTGCTGGCGCTGTTTTCCCTGTTCTGCCTGTATGTGACCCTGTTCGCCAGCTGGCTGGAAGAGCTGCGGCTGACCACCTTTGTGGCCTGGATCGTGTTTATCGGCATTCTGGTGTTTCCGGCGAAGAAGAGCCACCAGCGGGTCAATCACATTCCCTGGTACGACTGGATGATTATGATTGTGGGCACCGGCGCGTTTTTGTACTTTGCCTTCAACGCCAAGACCATTATCCAGCAGGGCACCAAGTTCTCCGATGTCCAGATCGTCATCGGCATTCTGGGCGTGCTGGCGCTGGCGGAGGTCTGCCGCAGAAGCGTGGGTCTGCCCATCCTGATTGTGGCGGCCTGCTTCCTGATTTACGCCTTTACCGCCGGTCTTGCCAACCCCACCCTCTGGGGAAAGGTCAAGTACATCATCCGCTACCTGTTCTACAGCAAGGAGGGCATTCTCTCTACCCCCATTAACGTCTGCTCCAAGTTCATCGTGGTGTTCATCATCTTCGGCGCGTTCCTGGAGCGCACGGGTATTGCGGATTTCTTCATCAATGTGGCAAATTCCCTGCTGGGCAGTCTGCCCGGCGGCCCGGCGAAGGTGGCGGTGGTAGCCAGCGCGCTGGAGGGCATGGTATCCGGCTCCTCCGTGGCCAATACCGTGGGCTCCGGCTCCGTGACCATTCCCCTGATGAAGCGGACGGGCTATGACCCGGAATTTGCCGCTGCCGCGGAAGCCTCCGCTTCCACCGGCGGTCAGATCATGCCCCCCATTATGGGCGCCGCCGCCTTCCTGATGGCGGACTATGTGCAGATTCCCTACAGTCAGATTGCCCTGAAGGCGATTCTGCCCGCCGTGCTGTACTTTGCGGGTATCTTCGTGGCGGTGCATCTGGAGGCCAAGAAGCTGGGCCTGCGGGGTCTGAGCCGGGAGGAGCTGCCCAAGCTGCGTCCTCTGCTGAAAAAGATTTACCTGCTGCTGCCTCTGGTCCTGCTGGTATACCTGGTAAGCACCAGCACCCGGAGCATTCAGTACGCCGCCGCCATCGCCATCGTGGCTGCCATCGCCGTATCCATGTTCGATAAGGACAACCGGATCACCCCCAAGCGTCTGCTGGAGGCATTGGCTGCTGGCGGTCAGGGCACCATCACCGTGGCTGCCGCCTGCGGCATCGCCGGCATCATCGCGGGTACCATCACCATGACGGGCCTTGCAAATATGCTCATTAACGGCATTGTGGTGCTGGCGGGAGATCAGGTGTTCATTGCCCTGGTTTTGACCATGGTCTGCTGCATCGTTCTGGGCATGGGCGTGCCCACCACGGCCACCTACTGCATCATGGCGGCTACCTGCGCCCCCATCCTCATCCGGATGGGCGTGCCCACCATTGCCGCCCACTTCTTCGTGTTCTACTTCGGCATTGTGGCAGACCTGACGCCTCCGGTGGCGCTGGCGGCCTATGCCGGCGCGGCCATTGCCCAGGCCAGCCCCATGAAGACCGCCATCACGGCTACCAAGCTGGCGGTTGCCGCCTTCATCGTGCCCTATGTATTTGCCCTGAATCCGGCGCTGCTGTTTGTGGATACCAACCTCTGGGGTGTCATCAGCATCAGCATTACCGCCTTCATCGGTATTTTCGCGGTATCCGCTTCTCTGGAGGGATATCTGTATACCCATATGTCCTGGTATCAGCGGCTGATTTGCTGCGCGGGAGGTCTGATGCTGATTTTCCCCGGCACGGCCACCGACGTGGGCGGTATCCTGCTGGTAGGTATCGTGTTTGCGATGCAGTACCTGGGAAGCAAGAAGCTGGGAGCCGTAAAAGCCTGATTTCAATTCCAAAAGCCGGAGCGGCCGCTCCGGCTTTTGTCAGGCTATCGGATAACCATTGTATAGCGCATGTCATTGCGAGCCAGTGTCGCAACACTGGTGTGGCAATCTCCCGGATATTCCGAGAACTACCGGCGAGGCGTAAAGGCTCCCCTTGCTGACCAAGGGCGGTGCTCCGCGCAGCGAATCCAAATCATAATGACTGCCAGTGGCAGTCATACTACAATGTACTGCTGGCAAAAATCTTTGATTTTTGACTGAGGGGATCAGAACTTACTCATTTTGACAATCCCTCAGTCATGGCCTTGCGGGAGACGGCCATGACAGCTCCCTTTACACAAGGGAGCCGCGGGTGCTCCCGCACCAGTGCGTTTTCCGATGGTTCTCAGAGTGTTTCGGGGATTACCACACCAGTGCGCATGAATTAAGGTATGACTGCCACTGGCAGTCATTATGATTTTGATTTGCTGCGCGGAGCACCACTGGTTCGCAATGACATATTTTATACAATAGTCTTCGGCAATGGGGAATAGCCTCAGCCGTTGCCTGCCAGCAGCCCGGAGATGTCCAGCATTTCTCCCATTTTCCGGTCACCGTCGCCGTAGTTCAGATCCGGCTTCAGCCCGGCGGAGGGGGTGAAGGTCAGCTCGCCGATTTGCAGCTTTCCGTGATTGACGAAGAAATCAATCCGCACATAGGGAAAGTGGGGGGCAATGATCCGGCAAATCCGAACCATGTCCACCAGCAGCTCCGGCTCGATTTCCAGGTCACTTTTCTGAGGATACTTTCCAAAGTTCAGGGGGTGGCCCTCTACATCATAATAGACAAACCGCTTGGTGGTAAGATTTCTGTCCCGGCAGACCTCCAAAACCTTTGGCACGCCGTTCATGCAGTGGATTTTGTAGTCCATCGGCAGAAAGTGAGCGCTTTCGATGTATTTTTCGCAGAGAATCCGCTTTTCTCCCATATCATAGTGGGGCTCGGCGTTGTAGTGGCCAAAGCGGGCGCGCTGCCACTGACGAAGCAGGGCCTTGGCGTTTTGCTCGTCTAAGTGAGATTTGTCCTTGCAGATGATGTTGTGGCCGCAGCCGTTGGAATCTTTCAAGGCAAATTTTTCGGGTAGGGCATCCCAGTCGATTTCCTCCGGCGTGTCCCATACACCTACCAATTCCGACAGATAATTGCCCAGGTTCAGGTTTTCCAGAAAGCTCCGCACGGCGTATTTGTCGCTGCATTGGATAATCCGTTCATTTTCCGGGCAGTAGAACAGCTTGTACCAGGTGATTTTCTCGGTGAAGGTCTGGGGATTTGCCAGGTGGAGAGGCCGTCCCATGGAAATCCGGTAATAAATTTTCGAAATACGCTTGGCTCCCAGGAGCACATAGGCGGCACACTGGAGCTGCCGCCGCATCCGATAGGTGAAATTGCCCTTGGAGGTCACCATCACGTAGTCATTGCAGATTTTTGATTGCCGCATGAAACCCACAACCTTCCTTTCAAACGGAGAATCCGTTTTTCTTTTTCAGAATTTCCATCATACCGCAGACCGCCAGGGCCTCCTGGTCGCTGAGGGCGGAGATGTCCAGAAAGCGCTTGCCCCCCGGCACAGCAGGCAGTCTACCGTCACGCCGAACAGGACGGAGATGCGCGGCATGACTTCGAAGGAGGGCTGGCGGATGTCGGCCTTGCAGCTGGAACTACATCTGCCACAACAACCTGCATCCACACGTTTCCCTGGGGGATGTCCCCGAATCTGGCTGCGTGACGGTCATTTATTTCTAAAATTTTTGCCTAAGATATTGTAACAATTTATGCTTGACTTCTTTGTTTTTTCTTTGCTGAATTTACATCCGGAAGCTGCACTTGTTACCCAACTATAGTATATCATATCATTGCTAATAATTGTACTACTATATTTAAAAATTAGTAATTATTAACTGACTTACGGCAAATGTTGAGAAGGCAGTGAAAAGTACGGAAAAAGGCCACTGACTTTCATCAGTGGCCTTAGGAAAATATGCAATCAGTACATCTTCGCACCGGCGGGGATTCATAGCCAAACCTCAACCTCCTTGTGCTTAGAGTATATGAAGTTTTGGCTTTATCTTGTAGTTTGCGAATATCCGTATAAATAGAAAAAGCCCTTTGAGAAAAGGATTTCTCCTCTC
>OIZI01001035.1_pt1 | contig 12667 bp, 9 predicted proteins | sample 1588441 | NCBI WGS metagenome assembly OIZI01 (sample SAMN03283284) | human gut metagenome | biome: human-associated habitat; material: feces | host: Homo sapiens | place: Peru | collected 2012
GCTAGTGACGGGAAAGTGCCCGAAACCCGCACGGTTAAAGGCTTTTCGGAAGTTTTACTTCCGTTTGCCGAGGGAGATTTCGAGTCAGCCCCGTTATGACCACTTCGATACCTCTCCGTAAACTAACAGGTATATTATACACGAAATTGGAGAAATGTCAATTCCTTTTTCACGAGCGAAAGCGCATTGTCGGCGGGTTTCGCTCGAAAATTGTACACATTCACCAATCATTTCCACATGCATCCGTGTTTTTTCGAAAAAATTGGGTGAAATATCAAAAATACCGTTGCAAAACGGCGGTAAATGCGCTATACTGTATATGTATCCTTGCGAGTTCAAATTTCTGGAGGGAAACCGGATGACGAAAAAAGAATTGAAAGAGGCGCTGTGCGCGAAGCTGCTGCACAGCTTTTCGGTGCAGCCGGAAGAGGCGACCGACGAGCATTTTTATAATGCGCTGGTGCTGGTGCTGCGCGATCAGATGCGCAACAGCCGCATTCAGTATATTTCCAAAACGCACGAGCAGAACGCCAAGCAGGTGTATTATCTCTGCATGGAATTTCTGATGGGACGTTCGCTCAAGAACACGCTGTATAACCTCAATCTGACGAATGCGGCTGCTGCCGTTTTGAAGGAATATCATGTGAAGCTGGACGCTTTGTATGAGCTGGAGCCGGACGCAGGTCTCGGCAACGGCGGCCTCGGGCGGCTTGCCGCCTGCTTCCTTGACGGTCTGGCGACGGCGAAGATGCCGGCGATCGGCTATTCGCTTCTGTATGAATACGGCATCTTCCGTCAGAAGCTGGTGGACGGCTGGCAGACGGAGCTGCCGGACTTTTGGCTGCCGGGCGGCGAAAGCTGGCTGCTGCCGCGCCCCGAGCTTGCCAAGAAGGTGCTGTTTGACGGCAATGTGCGCGAATGGTGGGACAACGACTTCCACCATGTGGAGCATGAAAATGCCACCGTCGTGGTCGCACAGCCGTATGATCTGATGGTCGCCGGCAAGGACGGCAAGGGCATTTCGACGCTGCGCCTGTGGCGTTCCACCGCCCCGGGCATGGATATGTCGCTTTTCAACCAGGGCGAATATATGCGTGCCATGGAGCAAAAGGCGATGGCGGAGGTCATCACCCAGGTGCTGTATCCCGCGGACAACCACCGCGAGGGAAAATCCCTGCGCCTTTCCCAGCAGTATTTCCTCGTCTCCGCGTCGGTGCAGGACATCGTGCAGCGGCACCTTGAGACCTATGGCACGCTGGACAACCTGCCGGAGATGGCGGCGATCCATATCAACGACACCCACCCGACGCTGGCGATCCCTGAGCTTATGCGCATTATGCTGGACGAATGCGGCTATTCGTGGGAGGATGCCTATGCCATTGTGCAAAAGACCTTTGCCTATACCAACCACACGGTGATGGCGGAGGCGCTGGAGTGCTGGCCCGAGGATTTGTTTGCTGCGCGCCTGCCGCGCATCTATCAGATCGTCAAGGAGATCAACAATCGCTTCAGCGCGGAAATGATGGAAAAGACCGGCGGCGACACGCAGAAGGTCAGCCGCATGGCGATCATCAGCTTCGGTCAGATCAAGATGGCGAACCTCTGTGTGGCGGTGTGCCATTCGGTCAACGGCGTTTCCAAGCTGCACAGCGAGATCGTGAAGCACACGGTGTTCCCCGAGGTGTATTCCGTTGCTCCCGAGAAATTCACCAACGTCACCAACGGCATTGCGCACCGCCGCTGGCTGTGTCAGGCAAACCCCGCGCTCACCAAGTTCATTACCGAGAAGATCGGCGGCGACTTTGTCTATAACGCCGAGGAGCTGCAAAAGCTGCAGCCGCTCACCGAGGACAAGGCGGCGCTTGCCGACTTCATGGCGATCAAGCGGCAGAATAAGGAGCGCCTTGCCAAATATATCAAGGAGGCAAACGGCGTGACGGTCGATCCCGATTCGCTGTTTGATGTGCAGGTCAAGCGGCTGCACGAGTATAAGCGGCAGCACCTGAACGCCATGCACATTCTGCACACCTATCTGCAGCTCAAAGACAACCCCAACATGGAGTTCACACCGCGCACCTATCTTTTCGGCGCGAAATCCGCGCCGGGATATTATCTCGCCAAGGAGATCATCCGCTTTATCTGTAACCTCGCCAAGGAGATCGAAAACGATCCGGCGGTGCGGGATAAGCTGCGCATCGTGTATGTGGAGGATTACCGCGTGACGCTGGCGGAGCTGCTCATGCCCGCCGCGGACATCAGTGAGCAGATCTCGCTTGCGGGCACGGAAGCATCCGGCACCGGCAACATGAAGCTCATGATGAACGGCGCGGTCACGCTGGGTACGCTGGACGGCGCGAACGTGGAGATCCACGACGCGGTCGGCGACGACAACATCTTCCTTTTTGGTATGCGGACGGAAGAGGTGCAGGCGCGCAAGACGCAGTATAACCCGCAGGAGCTGTATATCAAGGACCAGAACATCCACCGTGTTATCGACTTCATGTACCACGGCTTCGGCGGCCGCAGCTATGCGGAGGTCGCCGGTTCTCTCACCGGCAAGGATCCGTATATGGTGCTGGCGGATTTCGAGGACTATTGCCGCGCACAGACGCTGTCGGGCAATGTCTATGCCGACAAGGAGCACTGGGCAAGGATGGCGCTGACCAACACGGCGCAAAGCGGCGTGTTCGCGTCCGACCGCTCCATCAAGGACTACAGCGACCGCATCTGGCACTGCCGTCCCGTGAAATTCTGATAAAAAACACGCAAAAAAGACCGCCCGCAGGCAATGCCTGCGGGCGGTCTTTCTTTCAGTGTGAGGTGGCGGTCGCGGCGACATCGCGCTCTTTGGTTTCGCTTGCGCCGATGTTCGCTTCCTGCAGGATGCGGAACGCTTCGTCGCTCAGCGTGAAAATGGCTTCTCTCTTCAAACCGTTTGTGTCATAGCCATCCCAAACGAGACAGAAAGCATCGTCCTTTGTGGGCGCTTTGCGCACAAGCGTGTTCTTGAGCGCGGCGAGCTGTGCACTTGTCAGCTCCTCCGGGGAAACAAAGTATTGCTGCATGCTGTCACCGCGGTTGTCATAGATATCCAGACCGGCGTTGCCTTCCTCAAGCGACTGCAGCATGTCGTCTTGCATCCCCTCGGTGCTTTTGTACCGATAGGAGAGATAGAGCGTGCAGCTTTCGGGGAAATATGCGGTGTTCAGCGGCACATCGAAGGAATAGACCTTGTTGCGATAGGTGACCTCGACGGTGAATTGGGTGAGCGTATTATCCGCTTTCGGGTAGTCCCCGTTTGTCAGCAGGGCATAGAGCTGTTCGAAGCTCAGCTTTTTTGACTCCTTTTGCATGGTGTCATAGACGGCGTCTGCCTCGTCGGTGCTCAGCTGCGTATGCCAGGGGGAAATGCCGCTGTCGCGCTCGGGCAGGGTGAAGATCTTGCGATAGGCCTCGCTCTTGTCCATGGCTTTTTCCAGCACTTTCAGCTGATCTGCAGAGAAAACGAGGCGGCGCTCGTGCACGCTGTTGCTGCCGGTATAGATCTTCACGGTCAGATAGTAAGCCGTGCCGCCGTCGCTGTCGCCAATACCGCTTATTGCGTTGTTGTTTTCGGCACAGATCTTGAGCCGCTCGGAAACGACGGCATAGGCATCCTTGTCATAGAGGATGATGTCGGCATAGTGCCTGGAGAAATAGGACGACTGACCGTTCTCGAGGGATGTAAAGGAGATGCCCCTGATCTCGTCGGCGGTGGGGCGGAAGGCGAGCGCACTGCGGCAGCCGAGGAACACACCGAGCAGCATCGCAGCGTCCGCTGCCAGCACCAGCAAAAACGTCGGCGCGACTTTCAGCAGCTGTTTCGGCTTTTTGGTGGTGATCAGCTCATAGACGCAGAAAGCGACCGCAGCGACAATATAGAGCACGACGGTATAATACATATCTGTGCTGCCGGAACCGCTGTTCATACCGAGGAACAGCACCGACGTCGGCATCAGCGAGACGAGGAAGGTGATGACAAGGCGGTTGACGTGCTGCAGGATCGGCGTGGCAGCGGCATAGCCGGCGGCTTCGCTTTTGCGCAGACGGAACAGCAAATTGGCGGCAAGGAAATAGACAAACGCCACCACCGCCGTATAGGCGGCACTGCTGTAGGAATGAAGAATGGTGGTGGCATCGGCGGTGGACAGGACGCCCGTCAGGATGCCCAGCGGAATGTTATAGCTTGCGTCAAGCAGAATGCCGTCGATGCCGCCCGAAAGGATGTTGACGTAGCCGTGAATGAGCATGCGGCAGACGGTGAGCAGCAGACGCGGCGCAAAGAAGATCAGTCCCGCGACCACGATGTTGTTGAACAGCGTGCCGGTGATGCTCATGGCAAGCGCCGTGCAGGCGGCGACAAACGCCGCACCGAGGAAGGAGTTCAGCAACAGCATACCGACGCCGGAAAGATCCAGCTGGATCTGCTGCGACAGGCACAGACAGGTGACGACCGAGACTGCCGACGAGGCGAGGATGGACACGAGAACCCAGAACATCACCGCCGCAAACAGGGAAATGAACATGGCAGCGCGGGTGACGGGGATCGCGTGATAGAAATCGCTGGCGCGCCGTTTGTTCAAAAACGAAAACAGCATCAAAACGGCGACGGGGGCCAGCGTATACATCGGCAGCACAATGAGCGGATGCATCCTAAGCAGCGTGACCAGCGAGCGGGTCATTTCCACGGTGCGGATCTGCTGCGCCCGGATGACGGTGCCGATGGGAATGAGCAGTGCTTCAAGGCACATCACGACCGTGAACAGAATGCCGACGATCTTCAGCTGGCGAATACCCTCGCCGAAAATGCGGGCATCAAAATCCCAAAAACGTGTGCGTTTCATGCTTTTCCCTCCCCTTCGTCGAAAATATAGCCGAGCGCTTCCATTTCATAGGTGAACACTTCCTCAAGCGACAGCGGCAGCACATCCAGCAGCACCGGCAGCTTTGCCTGCAGCGTTGCCACCGTCTGCTCGCGATCGCCGCGCACGATGAAGGACGCGACCGAGCCGTGACGGGTATAGTGCAGGATGTCCAGCCCCTCAAAAAGATCGCGGTCATATTCATGATTGAACGCGATCTGAATTTTGAACAGCGAGGTCTTGAGATTTTGCACATCGCTTTCGAGCACAAGGCCGCCCTTGTGCAGCAGCGCCAGCTGGTCACAGGTGTCCTCAAGCTCCCGCAGGGAGTGAGAGGTGATGATGGCGGTCGCGTGACGGTCGAGGACGTCCTCGACGATCAGCTTTTTGACAAGCGTGCGCATGATGGGATCCAGCCCGTCAAAGGTTTCGTCAAAGAAAATGTATTTCGGGCGGGAGGAAAGCGACAGGATGATGGCTGCCTGCCGTTTCATGCCTTTCGAAAAGGCGGAAAGCGGCTTCTTCGGGTCGAGCTTGAACGCCGCCGTGAGCGCTTCAAAGCGCGCCTTGTCAAAGGCGGGATAGGCAGCGGCATACAGCTGCGCCATACGCCGCATATCGGCGCCGCCGAGGAAAAACAGATCGTCGGGCACAAAGGCGATACGCGCCTTCACTGTTTTGTTTTCATACACCGGCTGACCGTCGACGAACACGGCGCCTGCATCCGGGCGGTAGACGCCGGAAATCAGCCGCAAAAGCGTGGATTTTCCCGCACCGTTGGAACCGACCATGCCGTAGATACAGCCCTCGGGGATGTTGCAGGTCACATTGTCGAGCGCCGTGAAATCCCCAAATCGCTTGGTGAGCGCTTTTACCTCAATCATGGGATACCCCTCTTTCCGTATAGATTTTTTTCAGTATGTCCGTCAGCTCCGTCAGCTCCACACCGGCAAGCGCCAATTCCTCGGCAAGTGCGGAAAAATCGGACAGCTTGCGCCGCTTGAAGACCGCGAGGAGCGCCGCTGCTCCCTCGGAGACAAAGCAGCCGATGCCGGGGATGGAATAGATGATGCCGCGCGTGTCCAGCTCGCCGTATGCCTTCTGAATGGTGTTCGGGTTGACCGACAGCTCGATGGACAGGCTGCGCACCGACGGCAGTTGGTCGCCCGCGTGCAGAACGCCGGACAAAATGAGCCGCTCCAGCTGATCGATCAGCTGTTCATAAACGGGCTTGCGGGACAGAGGATCGATTTGAAACATAGGACACCTCCTTCATGTACTAGGTGTACTATCTGTGTTAGTACACCTAGATGATACACCGCCGCGCACCGTTTGTCAAGAAAAAGTTGCAGATTTTTTTCTTTTGCGCTATGATAGTCCATATATTAAGGAAAGAGGGAATTCCCATGGATATCACCATCCGCAGAGCCGTGAAAACGGACATTCCGTCGCTCGACCGTCTGCTTTTTGAGGTGCACAAGGTGCACAGCGACGTGCGCCCCGACCTGTTCAAAAGCGGCGCGAAAAAATATACCGACGAAGAATTGTGCGGTATTCTGGAAAATGAGAAAACGCCCGTTTTTGTCGCCGAAACGGCGGACGGGATTGCGGGCTATGCGTTCTGCATCGAACAGCAGCATGTCGGCAGCCGCAGCATGACGGATGTCCGCACGCTGTATATCGACGATCTGTGCGTGGATGAGCAGGTCAGAGGACTGCACATCGGCAAAAGGCTGTATGAGCATGTCCTTGCCTTTGCAAAGGAGCAGGGCTTCTACAATGTGACGCTCAATGTGTGGGCGGACAACGTGAAGGCCGTGGGCTTTTATGAAAAGCTGGGGCTGCGGGTGCAGAAGATCGGCATGGAAAAAATTCTGTAAAACGGCGATATTTTACAGCGCATGGGGCAACCTTATGTTGAGGTGAGACCATGCAGGAACAATATACAAAAACGGTGGAAGCGCTCAGCCGCTATCTGCGCGTGGATCTGAGCTATGACGTGCTGGCGCGTCCGTTCAAGATCGGCTCGCGCAACGCGACGCTCTTTTTCGTCGAGGGCTTTGCAAAGGATGAGATCCTCGAAAAGCTGCTCGAATATGTGATGTCGCTGAAGGACGAGGATCTTGCAAACATCCGCACGGCAAGCGCCTTTGAGCAGAAATATATCACCTACATCGAGACGGGCAGCGACGACGACATCCGCGCCATCGCGACACAGGTGCTGTCCGGCCTTGAAGCGCTGGTCATCGAGGGCGTGCGGGATGTCGTGATGATCGAGGCGCGCGCGTTCCCGACACGCAGCGTGGACGAGCCGGACACCGACCGCGTCATGCGCGGCTCGCACGACGGCTTTGTGGAAACGCTGGTGTTCAACACGGCACTTTTGCGCCGCCGCATCCGCGACCCGCGCCTTATCATGGAGATCATGCACATCGGCGAGGTGTCCGCGACCGATGTGGTGGTGTGCTATATGCAGGGGCGCGTGGACAAGCGCCAGCTGGCAGCGCTGCAAAAAAAGCTCAAAAGCATCCACATTCCCGCCCTCACCATGGCACAGGAGAGTCTTGCGGAATGTCTTGTGCGCGGACAGTGGTATAACCCGTTTCCGAAGATCCGCTATACCGAGCGTCCCGACAGTGCCGCCGCGTGCATCAGCGAGGGGCAGATCATCGTGCTGGTGGACAATTCTGCCGCCGCGATGGTGATCCCGTCCGCCATGATGGATTTTTTACAGGACACAAACGACTTCTGTTTTCCGCCCATCATCGGCACCTATCTGCGCTTTGTGCGCGCGGTCATTTTTCTCGGCACGCTGTTTTTGATGCCGCTGTGGTATCTGCTGGTGAAAAATCCGGACAGTGTGCCGCAGGCGCTGCATTTCCTGCTCATTCATGAGCCGAATGAAGTTTCCATTCTGCTGCAGATCATTTTGGCGGAATTGCTCATCGACGGCGTGAAGCTCGCGTCCCTCAACACGCCGGACGCGCTCAACAACGCATTCAGCGTCGTGGGCGGTCTGATACTCGGCGAATTTGCGGTCAAGGCGGGCATTTTCGTGCCCGAGGTGCTTTTGTATATGGGCTTCACCGCCGCCGCAGGCTTCACCCAGCCGAGCTTTGAGCTTGGCTATGCGTTCAAGGTGCTGCGCCTTTTGACGGTGCTGCTCATTGCCGCTTTGAACTGGGTGGGCTTTGCGATCGGCGTGGTGCTCATCGTGGTGCTGATGGCGACCACCGAGACGGTGCTCGGCAAGCGCTATCTCTATCCGCTCATTCCGTTCAACGGCAAGGCGCTGTTGCGTCAGATCTTCCGCTATCCCATCAATCGCGACAACTGCTGACATATTCCCCCGACGGCACGCATATATATGCGGTGTATATTAAAGTCGGAGGAGATGTCGTTATGAGCTTTCAGACCGAAAATGTAACGGTGTGCGTTCTGAATACGGGGTGCGGCGGCGAGGGCGAATGTCCGCTTGACGGGGACTATCTGCTGCCGGACTATTGCCCCGACATTGCCGCAATACTCAAATGTACGGTGAAACCGGCGGTTTTATCCCGTCAATGGAGCGGGGATAAGCTGCTCATCGACGGACAGTGCACGATCAGCGTTTTGTATCTCGACGAGGAGCGCAAGTGCGTGCGCGCGTTTTCCTGCGCCGAGCCGTTTTCCTGCAGCATCACCGCACAGACCCCCACCGACACACAGCCCTTTGTGTCGGCGAGGGTAAACTATGTCAACTGTCGGGCGGCAAGTCCCCGCCGTATCGGCGTGCACGGCGCGCTGACGCTGCGGATACAGCAGACGCCCTGCGGGGAAGAAACGGTGCTGTCGGACATCATCGGCGACGGCGTGTGCAAAAAGAGCGAAAATGTTTCTTTCTCTGCGCCTGCGGGCAGTGCGGAAAAGATGTTCACCGTGAGCGAGGTGGTGGATCTCGGCAGCGGTAAGCCGCCTGTCGAGATGCCGGTGCGGGTCGCCTGCACCCCACTTGTCACCGAGTGTAAGCAGCTGCCGGATAAGGCAATCGTCAAAGGCGGCGTGCAGCTCATGACCCTGTATGTCGCAGACGCGACGGCGGGGACGACCGAAAAGGCGACCCATGAATTTCCGTTCAGTCAAATTTTGGATCTTGAGGGGCTGGACGACACCTGCAAGTGCGTGACGCATGCGGATGTCCTGTCCGCCGAGGTGCACGCGACCGCCGATCCGAACGGCGCCAACACGCTTTTGGCGGTGACGATCAAGCTGTGTGTGCGCATGGAAGCCTTCCGCAACAGCACGGTCGGCGTCGTGACGGATGCTTATTGCACGACCTGCCCCGGTGAGGCGGAAATGACGCGCCTTGTCACCGAGCAGCTTTGCAATGTGCGGCAGGAGAACACCACCCTGAAAACGGTGCTGGATCTGCCGAGCGAGAGCATGGCGGAGATCGTGGATCTTTGGTGCGAGCTGCTGCCGGTGACCACCCGTATGGAGGGGGACACGGCATATATCGACGGACATCTGCAGATCTCCATGCTGGGACGCGACCGCGACGGCAGTGTTGCCTATTATGAGCACGCCGAAGCCTACACGCTGCAATATGACGATCACTGCGACGATATGCGCGCCGAGGTAGCGCCTGCCGACACGGAATATGCCATTGTCGGCGGCAAGGTCGAGGTGCGGCTGGAGCTTGCCGTTTGTCGGCTTTGCTATACGCGCGGCGAGCAGGCGGCGCTTTGCCGCTTTGAACCGACGGGGGACGCCTATCCCGAGGAGCGGGCATCGGTGCGCATCCGTCGCGGAAAACAGGGCGACAGCGTGTGGGACATCGCCAAGGGCTGCCACACAACGCCCGCCGCCGTCAAAGAGGAAAACGGCATCGCCGGTGACACCTTGCCCGAGGATATGCTGCTTTTGCTGCCGCTTTGCTGAGAAGAAAAAAGGAGCTGCCTTGCAGTTCCTTTTTTTCTTGTCTTTTTTTGGAAAATGCGGTATACTACATTCGAAACTCATTTTACAAATTGGAGTGCGTGTATGAAAACCTTTGCCGCCCTGCGGGAGACCTATCCCGTTTTCCGCTTTCATGCCTATGATCTGACGCTTGCCGAAAAAACGGTGGAGATCACCTATCATTTTGAGATCGCGGGGCTTGCCGCGTTTGCGCCGCACTGGTCGTTTCCGCGCGGCGCGGCGGCAGTGACGGTGGATGATCCGACGCTGCGGCGGCTGGCGTTTTCGCTCGGCATGGTGGAGCTTGTGAGCTATTGGAAGCTGTGCTGCTGCCCGCGGGTGGAAATTCTCGCGGGGGCGCTGGATGATGCGCAGTGCGCGTGGTGGAAACGGCTGTATTTCCACGGGCTGGGCGAGTTTTTCTATCGCAACGGCATCACGCCCGACGCCGACAGCTTCATGGAGCTTGTCTCGTGCGGCGAACCGATCGCGGGCGCGTCTGTGCCGACGCCGAAAAACGGCTGTCTTGTGCCGATCGGCGGAGGCAAGGACTCGGCGGTGACGCTGGAGCTTTTGCGCGGGCAGAAGGCGACGAACTTCTGCTTCATCATCAATCCGCGCGGCGCGACGCTGGAAACGGTGAAGGCGGCGGGCTATGACGCGGCACACACGCTGGCGGTGCACCGCACACTGGATAAGACCATGCTGGAACTGAACCGCGCGGGGTATCTGAACGGCCACACGCCGTTTTCCGCCATCGTGGCGTTTTCAAGCGTGCTGACGGCATATCTGCACGGGCTGCGGTATGTGGTGCTCTCAAACGAATCGAGCGCCAACGAAAGCACCGTGGCGGGCAGCACGGTCAACCATCAGTATTCCAAGAGCTTCGCTTTCGAGCGGGATTTTCATGAATATGAGGAAAAGTATATCGACTCCGGCGTGCTGTATTTCAGTCTCCTGCGCCCGATGAGCGAATATAAAATCGCCGGGCTTTTTGCCGAAATGCCGCACTATCACCGCATTTTCCGCAGCTGCAATGTCGGCAGCAAGGAAGACATCTGGTGCGGGCACTGTCCGAAATGCCTGTTTGTGTTTCTGATCCTGTCGCCGTTTTTGCCGCATGCTGCCGTGTGTGACATTTTCGGCAGGGATATGCTGGCGGACGAAGAAATGCAGCCGATCTTTGATCAGCTCATCGGCATCGCGTCGGAAAAGCCGTTTGAATGTGTCGGCAGCCGCGGCGAGGTGAACACCGCCGCCGTGCAGACCGTGCAGCACATGGAAGCGGCGGGGGAAAAGCTGCCGTATCTTTTGCAGTATTATAAAACAACGCCGCTTTTTGTGCAATACAGTAAAGCGCCGCATGCCTATGAAAACGACTATGACGAGGAAAATCTGCTACCGCCCGCGTTTGCGGCGCTGGTGCGCGCGACCTATTGAGAAAGGGTGAGGGATGTTGAAGGAGACGCTTTATCGGCTGTGTGCGGGAAAACGGGTGCTGCTTTTGGGCTTCGGCAAAGAGGGGCGCTCGACGCTGCGGCTTTTGACGGCGGTGGGCGGCTGGGCTTCACTGACGGTGGCGGACGAAAATCACGTGGACACGGGGGATATCCCGCTTGTTTGCGGCGCGGATTATCAGGACGCCATCGAAAACAGCGATGTGGTGTTCAAGAGTCCGGGCGTGGTGCTGAAAAAGCCCTTTGACAGCTATTCCGCGTTCATCACCTCGCAGACCGAGGTGTTCCTGTCGGTTTTCGGCAGACAGTGCATCGGCATCACCGGCACCAAGGGCAAAAGCACCTCATCGACGCTTTTGTATCATGTGCTGAAAGAGGCGGGCATCGGCTGCGTGCTGCTCGGCAACATCGGCATCCCGCCGTTTGACCGCATCGAGGAGATCGGGCCGCACACGCTGGTGGTGATGGAGCTTTCCTGCCACCAGCTGGAATATACCCGCTTTGCGCCGCACACGGCGGTGCTGCTCAACATCTTTGAGGAGCACCTCGATCACTACGGCACTTTTGAGAAATACCGCGCCGCCAAGGAGAACATCTATCGCTGTCAGGAAACGGGCGACTTCCTTTTCTGCAACATTCACGACCTGCCGCAGAAGGACACCTGCCGCAGCACCGTCATCTCCGTCTCCGGAGACGGAACGCCTGCCGATGTGACGGTGGTGGGGGAGACTGTGCATCTGTCCGACGGCACGGCATACACCATCCCCGCCGACCGCATCCGCCTGCACGGCAAGCACAATGCGTTTGACATCGCGGTCGTGTATGCGATCGCGGCGCGCAGCGGCATCACCGACGAGACGTTCACCGATGCCCTCATTTCCTATGAGCCGCTGCCGCATCGGCTGCAGCCGCTCGGCGAAATTGACGGCATTCGCTTTTATGACGACTCCATTTCCACCATCGGCGAGACGACCATGCGCGCGCTGGACACGCTGCCGGACACCGACACCGTGCTCATCGGCGGCATGGAGCGCGGCATTGATTATACGGCGCTTGTCCGCTATCTTTCCGACAGCCCCGTTAAGCATATCCTGCTGATGGAAGCAACGGGGGAACGGATCTACAAAGAGGCAATGGCGCTGCCGGTGAAACGTCCCGAACGCTTTGAGACGGTGGGCGATCTCAAAAATGCGGTCGCCGTCGCCAAGCGGGTGACGGCAAAAGGGAAAATCTGTCTCCTGTCGCCTGCCGCCGCAAGCTACGGCATCTTCAAAAACTTCGAGGAACGCGGCGAGGTGTTCCAGAAGCTGGTAAAAGAATGAAAAAAGCTTGTCGCATCTCAATGCGACAAGCTTTTTTTTTTTTTTTTTT
>OIZI01001038.1_pt1 | contig 12655 bp, 6 predicted proteins | sample 1588441 | NCBI WGS metagenome assembly OIZI01 (sample SAMN03283284) | human gut metagenome | biome: human-associated habitat; material: feces | host: Homo sapiens | place: Peru | collected 2012
ACCTCTACGGGCATTGATGCCATGTATGGCAAGTATATCCTCAACTTCGGTGGCGATGCCAAGCGCGACGAGGGTGTGAAACTCTTCGGCAACTACCAGTGGGAAACCATGCCTAATGCTGAACTGGCTCAGGGACATAATTCAGCCATCGTAGACCATAAGGGACGAGCACTCATCGTTTACCATACTCGCTTCTTGAACAGAGTTGAGGAGCATGAGGTTCGTGTACATCAACTCTTCGTTAACCAGGACGGTTGGCTGGTTGCTGCTCCTTACGAGTTTAGCGGCGAGACTTATACTGATAATGATATTGCTACCCAGCAGCTCTATGATGCAACAAAGGTAGAGGGTGATTATCAGATAATAGCTCATCCTTACCGTCAGAATACGGCAGCAATGGATTATGAGAAGCCTGTTACCATCCATCTCAATGCAGATGGTTCTATCTCAGGCGAGTATACCGGAAAATGGGAACTGGTGAGCGGTACAAGCTACATCAATCTTACCTTGAAGGGTGTTGCTACAGCCAATGCAGAGGTGAAGTTCAAGGGTGTGCTTACCGAGCAGACCATCGATTATACCAATATCAAAGCGCTCTGCTTTACAGCCCTCAGTTCTTCTGATGGTTTGGCTACATCAGGTGGTGCCAGCTTGCAGACTCGCGGTTTGAGTATCTGGGGAAGCAAGGCTGATGCCAAGGCGGCTATCAAATATACATTGGATAAGACCAGCGTTCCTTTCGCAGATGGCGCAACTTTGAATTCTATGCCAAAGCTCCCTACAGAGGTGCATCTCGGTGCTACCATTTCATGGAAGTCAAGCAATCCTTCTATTCTGACCGATGAGGGCGTAGTAAAAGGCAAGGGTAAGGTAACCATGACCATGACTGTCAGCAAGGACGGTTATGAATATACTAAGGATTATACCCTGAACATCGATGCTGAGGCTGAGGAAACAACTCCGGTTTACTATCCTGTTTCTGCACAGAAGAATCTTACGAATGCCTATGCTACCAACCTGAGTCAGGATTATACTGTGAAGGCTGGCAATAAGGCGCAGTTCAAGTTCTATAACTATACAGGAGGTGCAGAGGTTTACAAGAGTTGGGTATTGGGTGTTTCTAACGTTGCTCATGGCGCTACTGGCTATAAGGAGTATGTGATGTTGCGTAATGATAACTGGGAGAATATTGCCTGGGCCAACACCGGATGTGTCAACGATTACAATTGGGATACATTTGCGAAGGATATGAATGGCTCATTGGTAGATATGACCGTGGAATATGCTGCTACAGGTGCATTCAAGATGACTGCTGTGATTACCACAACGGACAATAAGGTATATCATTATTCATATACAAAGACTATTACAGATAAGCCATCTAAGGTTAACGTATTCTTTACGGGTGAGAATTCCTACATCGACGGCTCAAGCCTTTCTACAGGCATTGCGAACCCAATCATCATCCAAAAGAAGAATGATGGCAAGTGGTACAACCTGGCTGGTCAGCAGGTGGACAAGAGCTACAAGGGTGTAGTGATTGTAAATGGAAGAAAGTTTGTGAACAAGTAATTCTCTTATATATATATAATAAGGTGTAATTATATGAAGATTTCTAAAATACTATTGGGAGCAGCAATCATCATTGCTGCTCCTGTTGTAAAAGGAGGTTGCCAGGTGATGGCACAGAATGCGCCGCAGGAACCGATCGTGGTAGATACTCCTTTTGTTCACGACCCTGTGGTGGCGTATGAGAATGGCAAGTACTATCTCTACTGCACAGGTCATGGCATCACGCAGATGACTTCCACCGACCGCAAGCATTGGACCATTGTTCCTCAGGGTGTGCTGAAGAACAGCGAGATTCCAGCATGGACGCATGATAGTGTGCCTGGTTTTACCACGCATATCTGGGCTCCGGATGTTATCCGTTTCAAGAACAAGTGGTATCTGGCTTATTCCTGTTCTACCTTTGGCAAGAACACTTCTGCCATCGGCTTGTTGAGCAATACCTTCTTATCTGATAAGAATGGATGGAAGGATGAGGGCTGCCTCGTTGCCTCTAAGGGTGATAGAGATAATTGGAATGCCATCGATCCGAACTTCATCATAGATGAGAAGGGAACCCCTTGGCTTACTTGGGGCTCTTTCTGGGATGGCATCCAGATGATTAAGTTGGATAAGAAGACGATGCATGTGAAGAAGGGCGCCAAGCCTCAGACCATCGCCCGTCGTCATGCCGTAGGCGATGCATCAGCAGAACCGAATCCTACTTCTAAGTTTGCCGGCACCAATGCCATCGAGGCTCCTTTCATCATGAAGCATGGTGGTTATTACTATCTCTTCGTGAGCTGGGATTACTGCTGTCGTGGCATCAAGAGCAACTATCGTGTAGCCGTGGGCAGAAGCAAGAAGGTGGCTGGTCCTTATTTGGATAAGGCTGGCAAGGATATGCGCAATGGCGGAGGTACGCTGATTCTTGAAGGTGATAAGAAGGAATATGAGGCGATGGGCCATTGTTCAGCCTACTCCTTCCCCGATGGCGATTACTTCTTCTGTCATGGTTATAGTGTAGCCAAGAATGGTGCCAGCATCCTGGTTCAGAAGAGAATCAATTGGACGGAAGATGGGTGGTTGACGTTGGAATAAGATATATTAGCTAAGTGTTAAGACTAAGTTAAAATAGCGTTTATTCCGCTACGAACGACAAAAAATACAGTTTCGTAGCGAAATAAACGCTATTTTTTCGCTATTTCCGAATACCCGCCTACTGTCTCCATAAAGGTTCGTTTTCCCAACCTTGAGGAAATCCCATGGCATTCTTGGCTACTTCTGGATACCGTGACAGTAAGTCCTTGAAAACGCCTTCTTTTTTCTTCTATAGGCATCACGGTCTCCTTAGCTCTTATTTTTCAAAATTGTTTTGATTGGTGATATTTTGAGAAAATATTCTTGTTTAAATAGAGGAGTTTCGGATAAAAATAGTATCTTTGCAGCGGTTAGAAGTTGGAAAAGTGGCAGAAAAGACCCTTAAAAGGGTTGGAAAAGCTCCGTTTTTTACTCTAAAATAGGTTGGAAAAGTTCCGTAAGACCTATAAAATATACTTGAAAAAAGTAATATAGATATGCTTAATAGAAAGATATACAGTTATTTACGAGATTTCTTCGAAACAGAGAAAAAAACTCTTCTTGTTTCTGGCGCTCGTCAGGTTGGTAAGACTTTCGCAATCCGAAAAGTTGGAGCGGAATGCTTTGCGGATGTAGTGGAGTTCAATTTCTCTATTACCCTATCTATATGTTAATGTATCTTCAACCCGAAATGATAAAGAAACCTATATTCAGATTTGAGCCAATATAGGCTTTTATTATTTTTTTGCCAATAGATAAAAAACGAGGCGGCAAACTGCATCACGCAGGTTGCCGCCCAAATTGTTTCTAACTAACTAATTTTAAAATTATCAACTATTTTCTACATGTAAATTTAAACTTAAACTAAAATTCAATATCTTACTTTTATTTCAAACGGATGATATTCAGCGAGTTAGATGGAATCTCTACCGTAGCACCGTTCTTCTCTGTAGTTACGTAGTTTTCTACAGGATAGATGTTGGTAGGATTGTCGATGGTGTTCTCCTCCAGACCGTTCTTGGCTGAAAGACGGATGAGCTTGCCATTCTTGATTTCCTTGCCCTGAAGATTGATCTTCGCTGTGGTGTGCTCGGTGCTGGTGTTGGCAATCTTCAGGATTACCTCGCCCGTCTGCTCATCGAGTGTTGCTGTAGAGAAGATGCCAGGAAGGGTATTTGCCTTCAACTTGGTAGAGAATACTTCCTTGCCATCCAACTTGGCGAAGATGCTGTCGCCTACTACTTTCAGCTCGATGTCATACCACTTGCCAGTTTCAATTTTGCCTGGGCAGGTAGCAATCTGACTCTTGGCACCATTCACGATAGACTCCACGCCGTGCTGGGTATTGTTCCAGCCGCCAAGGTTCAACCAGCAGTAGTTGTTCTTATCCACGTAGTTGAAGATGATGAGGAAACCCTCGTTTCCGGCATCCTTTTTCGCGCGTACCTTATATATATAACCATTGCTGGTAATCTCGCCTGGGTTCAGACGGATGCAGCTCTCTTCGTTGCTGGTTTGCTTGATGATGCTGCCTTCTGTCTTCCACTGACCGCGGATATCGGTAGGCAATTCCTGAAGCGTCATTGGCAGTGCCTTTCCGTTCTCATCGCTGTAGCCCTTGTCTTCGAAAGAAACCTGAGTACCCCATGTTCCCATACCCACACGGCAGATGGCTGGCTTCACCTGAGTCTGGTCATACTTGTATGGATTCTCCTGGTTCACCTTCAGTACACGGGTACCGATATTGTTGGCCATCACGTTCTGAACGTAGTAGGATGGAGTTCCGAATACCTTATCTGATGTATATTGAATCATGTCTGGTGCCCACATACGGTTGTTGAGGTTGGCAAAGATTGGAGCGTAGGATGCCATGGTCACAATATCAGAGTTGTTCTCGATGCCCATCATATAGACAGCCTCACCGAGAGCTGCATCGAGCGAACCCATATTGCCGAAGCCCTGTGTTACGGCATATTCGCCTACATAAATCTCGCTGCCCTTGCGGTTGTAGTTGTCATACTTGTTGAAGTTCTCGGCAAACCAGGCTGGGTTTCTGTAGTAGTGCTCGTCGAGGAGTTCTACGCTCTCATCGCTGTGCCACTTAGGATTGTCATCGCCCCAAGCCACCACGTTGCCGATGAGGTGCATCTTAGGATATTTTGCCAATACGGCATCCTTGAACTTCTTGAAGCGCTCGTAGTAATGGTCGCTCTGAGCCGCAGGATCCGGCTGGTTGTTCTCATTACCAATCTCCAGATACTCGATATTGTATGGTTCTGGATGACCATTCTTGGCACGGAGCGCACCATATTTAGAGGTAACAGGACCATTGGCATACTCCAGGGCATTCATGCACTCGTCAATCCAAGGCTGGATGCTATCCACAGGAGTCATGCCGCCGTGCCACAAACCAACATTCACAACATAGAGAGGCTTGGCGTTCAAATCTTCGGCAAGCTGAAGATACTCGTCGAAGCCCATACCGTCGCTGGTACGGTAGCGCCAGTTTACGTTCTTATGACCTGGACGTTCCTCGATAGGACCGATGGTCTTCTCCCAGTGGAATGCATTCTCTGGAGATTCCTGTCCCTCTACGTAGCAACCGCCAGGGAAACGTACGAACTTAGGATGGATATTATAGAGAAGCTGCGCCAAGTCTGGACGCAAGCCATTTTCGCGATTCTTGAAAGTAGGAGGGAAGAGGCTTACCACATCGAGAACGATGGTACCCTTGCCATCGGCTACGAGTTCGAACTGAGCCTTTGCATCGTTTCCGTTGGCAGTCAACTCAGCCGTATATTTTGTCCACTTCTTGCCAACCTTGGCATTGAGTGCGGTTTCTGCATACACCTTATCGCCCTTGGCGTTGGTGAGGCGAGCCTTCAATCCGCCTTTATAGTTACCTTTTGCCCAGAAAGAGAGCTTGTAGGTTCTGCCTTGAACAGCATTGATGCCCCAGAAACCTTCGTTGATGATAGAAGCAGTGGCAGCAGGTTTGGCAGCGATGGTCAATTGGAGCGCCTTGCCCTGTGCCTTGTTGAGCAAACCCTTATTGATGAGTTGTGCATTGATCTTAGCACCTTCCTGAGCTGCAGTTTTCCAAGTAGGAATATCCTTTTCCGAATCCTCGAATGATCGGTTGCTGATGAGTTCGGCATAGAGACCACCGTCAGCAGCATGGTTGATGTCCTCGAAGAAGATACCATATAAATTAGGTGAAACCTTGATGCCTGGATTAGAGGCATCCACATTGATGGTAACTTGGGCATTGGCAGCCATGGTTGAGGCGAGCAATGCAGAAAGTAAAATCTGTTTCTTGTTCATTGTTTATTCTTAGGCTTTTTATTTCCGTTTTATTTAATTACAATTGCAAAATTACGAAGAAACAGCAAAAATGGGGTGGACAAAAAGTGAAATATAGTGTAAAAGGTGGATTTTTAGCTGAAAATCCACCTTTTTATGGGATCATTAAAGACTAAAATTTCAAATAATCTTGTAAAAAACAAAAGAAAATAGCGACAAAAAAGCTTATTTCCTAAGTACAAAAGACTTGTTTGCGACTCGTATCTCTGAAAGATAGGAATCTGTGTTTCGGGTTTACGGGTGGTGTCTTACTTGTATCCCCCCTTGTGTTTTTCGGGGGCTCAAAAGTGCTCTTACCCGAGCGCAATATTGCCTTTACCTTGGCACAATAGTGCCCTTCCTTAGGCACTTTACAAACTTGGTGAGACAAGAATATCTGCTTGGTATTCTGTTCGCTTGCGATTTTACCCTTCACCCTTCATCTTTTCGTCTGGAATGCCGATAAACACAGGGGTTTTGAGGATGAAGGGTAAAAGTCAACCCTTCATCCCCCTTCATTACCCTTCATCTTTTTCTTGATTTTGCCCCTCTTATGAGTCCATCCAGTCGTCTATTAAGACTATAGCTTGCCTTCATAGACGGCTGCCCTTAGGCTTCATAGCCGATTCTTCTTGAGCTGAAGGACGATGAAGGCCGATGAAGGGTGCTTTTTAGTTGTTTTGTTTGTAATTATCTGTATATCAGATAATTATGTTGGCAGAATGAAGGGTGAAGGGTTTTCTCCGTTTCGCTTTTAAATTTTCGACTTTTATTTATTACTGCCAAATAAAATAGGAAGATTTTGTTTAATATAATAGCACCAATCCGGCGAAAGCCGAGTAGAGTATCATTCTTATCGGATTGATCTTCATTACCTTCACGCCGATAAAGGTGGCGAAGAAGAGAGCGATGGAGATGTAGAAATGCCAGGGATTCTCTGGAGTAGAGAAATTCTCTGGAGTCATCAGAAGCAGGGCTGCGGCGCCTACCAAGCCCACGATGCATGGGCGCAAACCGATGAAGATGCTCTGCACCATCGATGTGTTCATATATTTATACAGCATTTTGCTGATTAGAATCATCAAGACAAAAGAGGGGAGAACCAGGGCGAAGGTGGCCGTGGCACTTCCGAGTACTGCCATCATGCCGTTCATGCCGGCATTGTGGACAGCAGTATAGCCACAATAGGTGGCGGTGTTGATACCGATAGGTCCCGGCGTCATCTGTGAGATGGCCACTACATCGGTAAACTCTTGCATCGTCATCCAATGATACTGCGTCACTACCTGTCCTTGAATCAGGGAAATCATGGAGTAGCCACCTCCGAATCCGAAGATGCCTATCTGAAGGAATACGATGAAAAGTTGAAGAAATATCATAGTTTATTCTCTTTTTAATTGCAAATGTACTGATTTTCTTGATTACCACCAAATTATTTTAAAAAACTTTACGCTCTTTTTGGTAAATAAGTGTAATTTCCTTGCTGTTATTGGAAAAAAGTTGTAAATTTGCACGTGAAAAGCTGGAAAAAAGTTGCAACTTAAAGCCTGAAAAGCTGGAAAAAAGTTGCAAATGAGTATCCGAAAACCTGGAAAAAAGTTGTAAGAATATGCTTAAAAGAAAGATAATCAGTGAGTTAGTAAAGTGGAAGCAAGAATCTTCTAATAAGGCACTTCTCATAAAAGGTGCTCGACAGATTGGCAAGACTACTATTGTTCGCCAATTTGCAATGGCTCATTATAAAAATATGGTTGAGATTAACTTTGAGCAGATGCCTATGGCAAAACAAGCTTTCGAAGGAAATCTGGATGCACGTACCATTCTGATAAACTTATCAGCTATGGGATTCGGACCTTTGGAGCCAGGGCAAACACTGATATTCTTTGATGAGATACAGTCTTGTCCTAAGGCTCGTACTGCAATCAAATTTTTAGTTGAGGATGGACAATATGATTATATAGAATCTGGTTCTTTGTTAGGTATTAATTATAAGGATGTGTCTTCTTATCCTGTAGGATTCGAAAGAGAATTGGATATGTATCCACTTGACTTCGAGGAATTTCTTTGGGCATGTAATATCAGCAAGGATGTAATTGAAATGTTGAAAGAGTGCTACCAAAATTTGCGTCCTGTGCCTGAATTTCTGCATGGTCAAATCATGGAGCGTTATCGCCAATACTTGATAGTTGGTGGTATGCCAGAAGTTGTTGTTACCTATTTGGGCAATGAGGATTTCAATAAGACGATAGCTGTTCAGAAGGACATACTGAATGGTTATCGTAATGATATTTCTAAATATGCAGGTAATGACAAGTTGTTGGTAAAGTCTGTGTTTGATGCTATTCCAGGGCAGTTGAGTAAGCAAGATAAGCGTTTTATATTAGCTTCTATTGAAAAAAATGCTTCTCGTCGCAAGTATGGAGCACCTACGCAATGGCTTGTTGATGCAGGTATGGCGTATTATTCCTTTAATGTCGGGGCTTTCGAATTGCCTTTTCCTATCCATGAGAATCTGAGACTATACAAGTTGTTTTTTGTCGATTCTGGTTTGATGTGTGCTATGATGCTCAATGGTATTCAGGCACAGGTCTTGTCGGGAGATATTGATGTGAATGAAGGGGCATTGACTGAGAATTATGTAGCAGGAGAATTTGCCAAGCATGGCATTTCTCTCAACTATTATGACAGAAAGAGTAAGCATGAGCTGGATTTTATTTTCCCAGAGATGAATAAAATTAGTATTGTGGAAGTGAAATCTGGTAAGGATTATAAGCAACATGCTTCTCTCGATATGGCTCATTCGCTTTTTGCTGACAAAATCAATCGGCGTATTGTCATGAGTGGTAATAACTTGGAAATAGATGATGGGTGTATCTATTTGCCGTTTTACATGAGTATGTTTTTGGGTGGTGAATAAATTTATTAGTCGTGGAAATTTCCATATTCTTTTTTTAAATTACTCCGTCGGCTGAATAAACTGTCCATAGACGTATCCACCTAAGGCTGCTACGATAATTACCCAGATAGGGTTGACGCCCATCAGCCTTATCAGGAGGGCAGATAAGATAGGAACCCAGCAGTTGACGAACGAGATGTGGGCACTCTTGGCCAGTGAAAAGGTAGGAACGGCTATCAGAGCCACGACGGCAGGACGGATGCCTGCAAACATCGCCGCAATCACCTTGTTGTCCTCAAACTGATGGAAAAACATAGAAATCGCTAATATAATAAGGAAGGAAGGCAACGAAGCGCCGAGGGTGCAGACGATGGCTCCCGGTATCTTTGCCAACTTATATCCGAGCAGGGAACTCATGTTGATGGCCAAGGCGCCCGGACAAACCTGAGTCGTGGCAATGGCATCCAAGAATTCCTCCTTCGTCATCCAATGATGCTTATCGACGACTTCGGATTCTATAATAGGAATCATGGCATAGCCACCACCAAAGGTGACTATGCCAATCTTCATAAATGTTTTGAATAATGTAAGATAACTTACGCTATTATTCATTGTTTACCTTTTTACTTTTTACTTTTTAAAAGCTCTTTCTTCAATCCACTGACGTGCATTGACAAATGCCTCAATCCAAGGAGTTACCTCGTCGTTGCGGCGATCAGCTGGATACCAAGCGTTCTGCCATGGGAAGATAGCACGCTCCAAGTGTGGCATCATAGCCAAGTGGCGGCCATCTGCAGAGCAGATACCTGCTACATTATAGTCACTGCCGTTAGGATTGCCTGGATACTCTGCATAGTTGTACTTCGCAATCACATTGTAGTGATCCTCTGGTTCTGGCAAGTAGAAACGACCCTCGCCGTGAGCTACCCAGATACCAAGTTTGTCACCGCTCAGGCTACCAAACATCACACTGTCGTTCTGAGGAATAGTCAGACCGAGGAAGGTGCTCTCAAACTTCTTGGAAGTATTGTGGCAGAGGTGTGAACGATGCTTGTGCTCAGGATTGATGAGGTTCAACTCTACCATCAACTGGCAACCGTTGCAGATACCGAGTGAAAGGGTGTCCTCACGAGCATAGAACTTGTCGAGTGCTTCCTTAGCCTTAGGATTGTAGAGGAATGCACCAGCCCAACCCTTAGCAGAGCCGAGAACGTCGGAGTTAGAGAAACCACCGCAGAATACGATGAAGTTTACATCCTCCAAAGTCTCACGACCAGAAATCAAGTCGGTCATCATGACGTCCTTCACGTCGAAGCCGGCGAGATACATTGAGTAAGCCATCTCACGCTCACCATTAGTACCCTTCTCACGGATGATAGCTGCCTTGATGCCTGATGGAGTGCGACGGTTAGCGTCGAGACCATAGCTTGCGAGAGTGCCCTTGAAGCCGTAGCCGAAGTTCATCTCGATAGGCTGCTTCTTATAGTTGGTGTAGCGCTTCTTAGCCATACCGTTCATGCTCTGCTTGCGGTCGAGGAGGTAAGAGGTCTTATACCAGTCGTCGCGCAAAGCGTCGATATCAAACTCGTGCTCGAAGCCTTCCTTCTTGATGATGATCTTGCGGAGCTCAGGAGCAGGATAACCAATCTTAGCATAGCCGATACCGTTCTCATCGAAGAATGCCTTCAACTCGTCCTTGTGAGCATCGCTTACCTGAATAACAACACCTGGGTTCTCTGCGAAGAGAGTCTTGATGATGTCAGCATCAGCGATGTCGTGGAGGTTGATCTTCATACCACCCTCTACGTTGGCGAATGTCATCTCCAGGAGAGTAGTAATCAAACCACCGGCACTGATATCGTGACCAGCCATTACCCAACCGCGGTTGATGAGTTCCTGTACAGCGTTGAAGCAGTCAACGAAGTACTCAGGGTTCTTCACGGTAGGAACATCGCTGCCCACCTTGCCTAAGCTCTGAGCGAAGGCAGAACCACCGAGGCGCTGCTCGTCGAAGCTGAAGTCGATATGATAGAGGCTTGAGTTCTTGTCGTTGACGAGAACAGGGCTAACCACCTTCTTGACATCTGAAACCTCACCACCAGCACTTACGATAACGGTACCTGGAGCGATGATCTTCTCGCCGTTAGGATACTGCTGGGTCAATGAGAGAGAGTCCTTACCTGTTGGTACGTTCACGTGGATGGCGCAGCAGAAGTCTGACAAAGCCTTCACGCCCTCGTACAAACGAGCATCCTCACCCTTCTGGCTGCGGCAAGGCCACATCCAGTTAGCAGAGAGACTGATGCTGTCCATACCATCTGCCAAAGGAGCCCAAACGATATTGGTCAATGACTCTGCTACAGAGAGTACAGAACCAGCCTTAGGATCAGCCAAACCAGCCTGAGGAGCATGACCCATAGCAGTTACGATACCCTTCTTGCCACGGTAGTCGAGTGCTACAACACCACAGTCGGAGAGTGGCAACTGAATCTGACCCTGGCACTGCTGACGGGCAATCTTACCAGTTACGGAACGGTCCACCTTGTTGGTCAACCAGTCCTTACAAGCTACAGCCTCCATCTGGAGAACACGCTGCAAGTACTCGTCGAGGTTATCTGCAGAATAAGTTACATTTTCATATTTGCGCTCTACGGTCTCATCTACCATCACAGTCTTAGGAGTATGACCGAACATCTGAGCTACATCGAGGTCGAATGGCTTCACGCCGTCAGCCTGCTTGAAGCTGAAGTGAGCATCGCCTGTAGTCTCACCAACCACGTACATTGGAGCACGCTCACGGTCGGCAATCTTCTGAACCTCGCTGATATACTTCTCGTCGATGAGCAAGCCCATGCGCTCCTGGCTCTCGTTGGCGATGATTTCCTTGGCGCTCAAAGTCTTGTCGCCGATAGGCAACTTAGCCATGTCGATTTCGCCACCGCACTCTTCTACCAACTCAGAGAGACAGTTCAAGTGACCAGCAGAACCGTGGTCGTGGATGCTGACTACAGGGTTCTCGTCGTTCTCAACGAGTGCACGAACCAGGTTGTAAGCACGCTTCTGCATCTCAGGGTTGGCACGCTGAACAGCGTTCAACTCGATACCATTGCTGTAACGACCTGTATCTACAGAAGAAACAGAACCGCCACCGAGACCGATGCGATAGTTATCACCACCTACTACGACAACCTTGTTGCCCTTCTGTGGCTCGCCCTTCTTATAGTCACGCTTCTTGCCGTAGCCTACACCACCAGCGAGCATGATTACCTTGTCGTAAGCATACTTCTCGCCGTTCTCCTGGTGCTCGAAAGTAAGCACAGAACCCGTGATGAGAGGCTGACCGAACTTGTTACCGAAGTCAGAAGCACCGTTAGATGCCTTGATGAGGATCTGCTCAGGAGTCTGATAGAGCCATTTGCGCACAGGCAGGATATCTTCCCAGTCGCGCTCCACATCGCTCTTACCGTTGTCATCCTTCAAACGAGGATAAGCAGTCATGTAGCAGGCAGTACCTGCGATAGGCCATGAACCAACACCACCACCCATACGGTCGCGGATTTCACCACCCGTACCGGTAGCAGCACCATTGAAAGGCTCTACAGTAGTAGGGAAGTTGTGGGTCTCAGCCTTCAGCGAGATGACACTCTCGATATCCTTCACCTGGAAGAAATCGCTGGTCGTCTGATCGGCTGGAGCAAACTGCTCGATAACAGGACCCTGAGAGAAAGCCACATTATCCTTATAGGCAGAGAGAATCTTGTTAGGGTTCTCCTGAGTGGTCTTCTTGAT
>OIZI01001039.1_pt1 | contig 12651 bp, 9 predicted proteins | sample 1588441 | NCBI WGS metagenome assembly OIZI01 (sample SAMN03283284) | human gut metagenome | biome: human-associated habitat; material: feces | host: Homo sapiens | place: Peru | collected 2012
GTCAGGTTATTCCTCGCTATGCATAAAAATTCAAGAGTAAAATCTGACAACGATTTAATCAGTGTTTCCCTAATCCCTAGCTACTAATCCCTAGTCTCCAGCCTCTCCGCTCACTTCGTCTCCGCCCAGTTCTTCCCCGCATTGACATCAGCGAGAAGCGGGACTTTGAGCGTGACGACGGACTCCATCGTTTCTTTTAAAAGAGCAGCGATCTCCTCTTTTTCCTCCGCCACCACCTCTGCGACCAATTCATCATGGACCTGCAGAAGGACGCGGCTCTTATAGCGGCCCTTCCTCAGCTTGTCATAGACGGCGATCATGGCCATCTTCATGATATCTGCGGCCGTGCCCTGGATCGGTGTATTCATCGCCATGCGCTCTGCGAGTGAACGGCGCATGAAATTTTTGCTGCGGATGTCCGGAAGCTCTCGATAGCGACCGAAAAGCGTGACGGCGCGTCCCGTCTCCCTGGCCTCTTCGATCATACGCTGCATGAAGTCATGGATCTTCGGGTAGCGGGCATTGTACCTGTCGATATAGTCCTGCGCCTGCTTGGGCGTGATGCCGAGCTGCTTGGACAGGCCGAATCCGCTGATGCCATAAATGATGCCGAAATTGACGGCCTTCGCATGGCTTCGCTGCTCGTCGGTGACTTCTTCGAAGGGGATGCCCAGCACTTCGGCCGCGGTGCGGCGGTGGATGTCCTCATGGTTCGCAAAGGCCGCGATCAGGCTCTCATCACCGCACATATGCGCAAGAATACGGAGCTCGACCTGCGAGTAGTCCGAAGAGATGAAGCAGTCATAGCCCTCGCCCGGTACAAAAAGGGAGCGTATCTTCTTTCCTTCCTCCGTGCGGACAGGGATGTTCTGCAGGTTCGGATCCGAGCTTGAAAGACGGCCCGTAGCCGTCACCGTCTGGTTGAAGGAGCCATGAATGCGGCCCGTTTCCTTACGGATGAGCTTCGGCAGCGCCTCGAGGTAGGTGGAGATCAGCTTCGAAAGCGTGCGGTAGCGAAGGATCTTTCCCACAAAGGGATAGCTGACCGCCAGATTCTCCAGCACGTCCGCAGCGGTCGAGTAGCCCGTTTTCGTCTTCTTGCCCGCCGGCATCCCCAGCTTCTCGAAAAGGATATGTCCGAGCTGTTTGGGCGAATTGATATTGAATGGTTCCCCTGCTTCGGTGTAGATATCCTTCACGAGGAGGCGCACCTCACTCTCCATGTCCGCCTTGACCTCCTGCCAGCGCTGCTGGTCCGTCGCGATACCGGCCTTCTCCATCGCGGAAAGCACCTTGACGAGCGGCTCTTCCACGTCCGTGAAAAGTGTCATCACTCCATTTTCCTCGAGCTTGCGGCAGCACGGCCCATAGATCTTCGACAGGAAATCTCCGATGAGACTGCCCTTGTCTGCGAAATCTTCCATCTCATCCGCAAAGACTTCGGGCACTCCATAGAGCCCTGCCATGTACGATAAGGGGTACGTCACGCGCGCCGGGTCCAGCAGGTAGGAGGCGATCTGTACATCAAAGAGGGGCAGTGAATCGGCCGGGAAATCTGACTCCGTGAGGGCTTTCGCATCGACTGTCACTACTGCTTTCGCTTTCGCGAGGGCCTCCGCGAGCTTCTCATACTGCGCCGGCACCGCCGTGTACGCCCGTCCCTCACTCACAACGACCGCAGACCTTGCCGTAAAGAAAGGCGCGATCCCGGAGCGGTCGATCAAAAGGGCTGCGACCTTTTCGTCAAACGTCTCTCCCTGCCATGGTTCAGCCTTCACAAGCTCGGCACGGCTCTGCTCCTTCTTCGCTTCCGCCAATGCACGGAAGCGCGGAAGACCGGCAAACTGCTGCAAAAGATTGATCCCGAGCTTTTGGAAAAGGACACGCATTTCTTCAAAATGAACGGGCTGATGCATCTCTTCCAGAGACGTCTCCAGCGGCACGTCGCGCTTGATGGTCGCCAGGTCATAGGAAAGATAGGCCAGCTCTTTATTCGCGATGAGCTTCTTTCCCTGCGCGCCTTTGATCTCTTCGACATGGGCATAGAGATTATTCAGATTGTCATACTGCGTGATGAGCTTCAAAGCCGTCTTCTCGCCGATCCCCGGCACGCCGGGGATATTGTCTGCAGTATCCCCCATAAGCGCCTTCATATCGATCACCTGACGCGGCTCTATGTGGTACTTTTCAAAGACCGCTTCCGGCGTCATGGCCGCCATATTTGTGATGCCCTTCTGCGTGAGGAATACCGTCGTCTGGCTGCTTGAGAGCTGCAGCGCATCACGGTCGCCAGTCACGATATTGACCGGCATTTCCTTTTCATAGCGAAGAGAGAGCGTCCCTAAGATGTCATCTCCCTCGTAGCCGTCAAGACTGTACACCGCGACACCCATCACCTGCATCACGTCGCGGATGAGGTCAAACTGCGGCACGAGCTCATCCGGTGCCGGCTTTCTCGTAGCCTTGTATCCCTCGTACATCTCCGTTCGGAAGGTGTGTCGATCCTTGTCGAAGGTCACTGCCATATATTCCGGGTCCAGATCGCGATAGAGACCGAGCAGCATCCGCAGAAATCCATAGACCGCATTCGTCGGGATCCCATCCGGCGATGTCATAGTGGGCGGCAGCGCATAGAACGCGCGGTATAAAAGGCTGCTGCCATCAATGATGACCAATTTCTTTTCCATAGTAAACTCCATGAGGGTACGCACTCGCGTGCCAATCAATGCCAAAGCCCCATGCCGATGGGCAACAGGTTCAAAGGGTTATAAGCTTTGAAGGAGGGTGCATCGCACGAATGACATCGCGGCACCGATCCCCAATGCGTCATCCGCCGCCTTGTAAAAGGGGCAGACATCGTAGTATATATTATATCATAATCGCGCCGGGCAGAGAGGCTTCCCATGGTGAGCGGGGACACATTCTTCGCCTCGCAGCGAATGAAAAAGATCTCCTCTTTCTTAGAATACCGATACAGAAATACCTGCCACAGGGCGGCGCAAGACACGCCGCCAGAGAAAGCAGCCACACGCTCCATTCCGGCAAGCGCAATAAAAAAGCCCATCCAATGGATGAGCTTTTTCTCATTTTAGTGGTGCGGTCGGAGAGATTTGAACTCTCACGGATTACTCCACTACCGCCTGAAGATAGCGCGTCTGCCAGTTCCGCCACGACCGCATATAAAATTGAATTGAGGGAATCAAGTAGAAAAAAGAGTGGTGCGGCTGGTGAGACTTGAACTCACACGATCGAAAGATCACTACCCCCTCAAAGTAGCGCGTCTGCCATTCCGCCACAGCCGCAGGAATGGTGCCTCAGAACGGAATCGAACCGTTGACACAAGGATTTTCAGTCCTTTGCTCTACCAACTGAGCTACCGAGGCAAATAAAAGTGGCGACCCGGATCAGATTTGAACTGACGATCTCCGCCGTGACAGGGCGGCATGTTAGACCACTACACCACCGGGCCGCACGTAAGTTACGCATATTAGTATATCCATCCATGGTACTTTTGTCAAGCACTTTTTGAAAAATGGTTGCCCTTGGGCGATAGGGGCGGCTGGGGACTGCGAACCCTCTCGCACCGTCATTTCGAGCGCAAGCGAGAAATCTTTGTCATTCGCGGTCAAAATGGTCAATGTTTGGAAGCCTCAAACGGAAAACCGGTTCTTCAAGAAACCTTCGGGCATCGCCATTATTTATACTCCGCGGCGCTTCTGATTTTTATGCACCGCCCCCCTGAACCTCTTGAACCGCTTGAACCCGCTGAACCCACTGAACCTCGTTCACGCGCAATCAAAGGGCGAAACGCCTTTCCCCTATTTTTCTACAGATGATACAATTCCGGTCTTCTGTCACGAAACACATTGATGCTCTCTCGGATGCCCTGCAGCACATCCGTATCGATCTCCGCCGTGGCCACCTGCTCCTTTTCGCCCAGATGGAGCAATTCTTCCCCCAAAGGCGAGAGCAGCATGGAATTTCCACCGTACTGCGTGCTGCCGGCACGGCCGCATTCATTCACTGCACAGAAAAACATCTGATTCTCGATCGCTCTGGCTTTAGAAAGCGTGATCCAGTGCTCCTTCCTTACAAGCGGCCAGGCGGCAGGAAGGAAAAACAGATCCACTCCCTGCAATGCCTCTGTCCGGATCAGCTCACAAAAGCGTACGTCATAGCAGATCGCCATCGAGCAGGCGATCCCGTCCAGCGTAAAGTGGACAGTGGAAGAGCCGCCGGTATACGACTTCGTTTCTCCCATCGGGCTGAAGCCGTGGATCTTATCATAAGAGGCAACGACCTCGCCCTTGCGATCAAAGATATAGCTTCGATTGAAAACGCATCCGTTTTCCAAAACGCTGACCGAGCCCGCCACGATATTGACGCCATGCTCCTTGGCAAAGGCTCCGAATACCTTTTTCGTCTGCATGCCATCTGCGTCAGAAGCGGCATAAAGTGCGCTGTCCGGCGACGGAAAGAATCCGGTGTTTAACGTTTCCGGCAGGACAAGAATGTCCGGCTTGTCTTCGAGCGCAAGCTCCATCAGCTGCACGGCTTTTTCATAATTTCTTTCCACCTGTCCCAGCTCTACATCCATTTGAATCAGACTGATCTTTTCCTTCATAAAGCCTCCACCCATCCTGTCACTCAAACGAACCATCGAATTTCATTCAATGTACCGCCTTCGGCTTTTTCTGTCAAGAAAAATGACTCCCTCTTTCTCCCATCAAAAAGAGCCCGAGGCAAAAGCCCCCGGCTCTTTTCTTATGCAGGACAGGTAGAGATTATAGTCCCCATCCCTTATGATCTTCTCAATCAGGCAGATCATTCCGAAGGACACGATGCGCCATGCCCACCGTGACCTCATTGAAATGAAGCACACCCACGCCGACAAAGATCGCAACGCAGAGATGCTCATTCCAGCGGGCGATACCGATCTTGCCGCCGACATTCATGCCGATCGCCATCGGCTTCACCTGCTCGATGGCAGACTCCATGGCTCCGACCACAGAGCCATCACCCACATGAGTATCAGAGATGACCTTCTGCCTTTGGGCAGCCACGATGGCCGACTCGAAGATCTTCGGAAGGATATCCAGAAATTTTCCGCCAAAGTTCACAGCGACAGCGCGGATGCCATCCTTCGCCAGCCTTTCCTTCAGTGCATTCTCATCTGCCCGCGTCTCGGTCAAAGACATGCGGAGCGCGGCCCGTGCGATATCAGCACTCTGGTATTCTTTGTAAGCCATCTCAGTTTTCCCGTTCTTTGATCTCGCGGATCAGGTTTGCGACAAACATCGGGAGAGACTGGGACCCCAGGTCGCCATTCTTTCTGCTTCTGACAGAAATGGTGTGACCCTTCATTTCCTGATCGCCCACGATGATCATGTACGGTACCTTCTCCATCTGTGCCTTACGGATCTTGTAGCCCAGCGTTTCATTGGCCTCTTCCACTTCGACACGGATATCAGACTCGGACATAGCCGCTGCGACAGACTTCGCATATTCCAGATTCTTGTCCGTGACAGGGATGATCTTCGCCTGTACCGGAGCGATCCAGGTCGGGAAGGCCCCTGCATAGTGTTCGATCAGGATGCCGATGAAACGTTCCAGAGAGCCGTAGCCCGCACGGTGCAGCATGACTGCTCTGTGCTTTTCTCCATCTTCACCGATATAGTTCACATCGAAACGTTCCGGCAGCTGCATATCCATCTGGATAGTGCCGCACTGCCAGGTACGTCCCAGAGAGTCCTGTACATGGAAATCGAGCTTCGGTCCATAGAAAGCGCCGTCGCCTTCATTGATCTGGTACGGTACACCCGCCGTCTCGATCGCTTCGCGGAGCGCATTCGTGGAGATTTCCCACAGCTCATCGCTGCCCATGGAGTTTTCCGGACGGGTAGAGAGTTCGACATGGTATTCCAGACCGAAGACACCATACATCTTCTGATACATCGCCATACACTTGATGACTTCATCCTTCATCTGTTCCTGCGTCATGAAAATGTGCGCATCATCCTGTGTGAAGCAGCGTACACGAAAGAGGCCGTGCAGCGCGCCCTTCAGCTCATGACGATGAACGAGACCGAATTCGCCGACACGCATCGGCAGATCTCTGTAAGAACGCTGCTGCGTCTTGAAGAAAAGGATTCCGCCGGGGCAGTTCATCGGTTTGATCGCATAGTCTTCGTCATCGATCTGGGTGAAGTACATATTTTCCTTGTAATGATCCCAGTGACCAGACTGCAGCCACAGCTTCTTCGACAGGATAACCGGCGTCATGATCTCCACATAGCCGAATTCCTTGAAGAGCTCACGTTCATAGTCCATCAGTTTATTTCTGAGAATCATGCCCTTCGGATGGAAGAACGGGAAGCCAGGCCCCTCTTCATGGAAGGAGAACAGATCGAGCTGCTTGCCGAGCTTTCTGTGATCGCGCTTCTCCGCCTCCGCACGGACGAAGAGATAGTGGTCAAGATCCTCCTTGCTGAAGAATGCCGTCGCATAGATACGCTGCAGCATCTTATTCTTGGAGTCGCCGCGCCAGTAAGCACCAGCGACCGTCATCAGCTTGAACGTCTTCACCTTGCCGGTGGACTTCAGATGCGGGCCCGCGCAGAGATCCGTGAAGTCACCCTGTTCATAGAGAGAGATTGTTTCCTCCTCCGGCAGATCTTCGATCAGCATGACCTTGTAGTCCTGGCCTTTATCCTTGAAATACTGGAGCGCTTCATCGCGCGGCAGCACCTTCTTCACCAGCGGGATATTTTCCTTCGCGATCTTCGACATCTCCTTCTCGATCGCTGCGAAATCCTCCTGGCTGAAAACATGATCAGAGTCCAGATCATAGTAGAAGCCATCATCGATCGCCGGTCCGATAGCGAACTTCACGCCAGGAAACAGGTGCTGGATCGCCTGTGCCATCACATGAGATGCCGTATGACGCAGCGTGAAAAGACCTTCCGGATCCTCCTTCGTGAAGAATTCCACCTCTGCACCATCCACGATCGGATCGCGCAGATCCATCAGCTCGCCATTCACCTTCGCCACCAGCGCATTCTTGCCAAGGCTGTTGGAGATCGCCTTCGCTGCATCCGCCAGAGATACCGCGCTCTCGAACTCCTTCTCTTTTCCGTCTTTCAGACGAATCGTAATCATAGTATCTTCCTTTCTAAAAACAGACATTCACTGCTTGGGGACAGTGGCTTCCATTTTTGCTTCTTTCTGCTTGGCGCTGCCATTTCAGCCGCTTCGCAGAAAGCAACATGAAAGCAATAAAAAAACTTCCATCCCTAAGGGACGAAAGTTGTATTCCGTGGTTCCACCCAAATCAGAGCTAAAGCTCCACTTGTCGGCCCTGTAACGAGGCCACCCGGGAAGATTTCGATCCTCCTGCTCCAGAGCGGTAATCGATCCCCCCACCATCTGCTCCCACCAGCCGCAGACTCTCTTTGCGTGTACCAAGGATCCATCATGTCTCTATCCTCACATGTATGGTCATACTATAGACTTCTTTTTTGCGTTTGTCAAGGGGAAGGTTGGAGACTATGAGACGGAGAGACATTAGACTTGGCGGCAGAGCTGCATCAGCCGTTCCGTGTGTCCCTCTTATTCATTTTTATGCAGCAATCTATCCTCTATGGGCTTGTACGCCAAAACGATTTTCCCCGACAGGTACATCGTCATCCCAAATACAAGCAGCAAAGAAAACAGAACTCCCAGCTTGGAGAGATTCTGTTCCTCAAAGCTCCACATAAACGTATTGATCATAATATGCTGTATCAACATGAAAACATACGTCTTTTTACTATATTCGTTGATCGTATGTAATTGAAATACTCGATTCAAGTATTGGCAGCCAAGAAATATGACCACGATCATAGGAATCGTAAACAAGAAAGATCTTGGCTTCAGAGGGATAAATCGGTCTGCTATAAATGGATAGGAATACACTATCATATCGATGATACCAACAACCACCATGAGAAAGAAACAGCCCCACACCAAACGTCGTTCGTAACGATCCACTTTCTTCCGATACATATGCAAGAGAATCCCAAGATAGAACTCAGGCAAACGCACGAGGCAAAACCAGAAACCATGAACCGGCCAATGCGAAGCATATTGATAGATACATATAGAAAGAACAAGGAATACAGCAGCACTAATGACCGGCCATTTCTTAGCAGCTATATATAATGCCGGTGAAATCAGGTATAAAGAAACCACAGTCCCAATGAACCATTCGCCCACGAACCAGTATCCGGGTAAATGAAGATACATATTCAAATACCCATCCACAGGGAAAAGTCCAATAAGAAATGCCTTATAATCACCACCAACGAAGAATACCTTGCTCAATGGCGTCTGATGCAAAAAATCATGTCGCACAAAAGCGAGCAGCATAAATAAAAATGATATAGCCAGATAAGAAGAAATATACGGGAGTACGATGTGAACAAACTTGAACCAGTAAAAGCGAATGAGATGATGATTCTTTTCTAAGGAATGGCTCACCAGATATCCCGAAATAGCGAAAAACAGGCAGACACCAATGCGGCCCGTCGAACCCGCGAAATAATTATTGATAAAATGTAATCGCTCGAATGAAAAAGAGTAACAAAAATGTGATATCAAAACCAGTGCTGCAGCCAATACGCGAACCGTATCTAACCACTCAAAGCGTACTGTCTGTCTGTCTGTCTGTCTGTCTGTCTGTCTGTCTGTCTGTCTGTCTGTCTGTCAAAAGCATGCCTATTCCCTCTTTTGGGCGCAAGTCTTTTTCACAAATTTTTTCTTGCTTTAAAAATCAATGTCATCATATCACATTTCCCCATGTGATAAAAACCGACTATTTTATCACATGCCTTGCTCTCCTATGATAAAACAACCGGTTTTTATCGCACCCATGCAAAAGACCGACCTGAAGACTTGAAGACTTTAGATGTTAGATATCAAACTTCTGACCTCTGGTTTCTGCCATCTGATGTCTGATGTCAGACCTTTGATGTCTACCGTCTCCTAGTCTCAACATCTCAAAACTTAAACGTCTCTTTCAGCCCCATCCACTTCTGATCCTTATCTGACAGAGTAAGAGGCGTGCCATCGGCCATAGTATAGCCTTCTGCCGCGGGAGAACCATGGTACCCACCCTTGAGCTCCGGCCACTCGATCCCGATATCCGGATCATTCCACGCCATGCCGCCCTCATCATTCGGATGCCAGAAATCATTCACCTTATAGCAGAATTCTGCTACATCCGACAGTACCAGGAAACCGTGGGCGAAGCCTTCCGGGATGAGAAACTGCTTCTTATTTTCTTCTGTCAGCTCGACGCCATACCATTTCCCATAGGTGACAGAATCCGCACGAAGGTCAACGGCCACATCGAAAACCCTTCCTTTGACCGCACGCACGAGCTTGCACTGCGGATAATGCTTCTGAAAATGCAGCCCGCGCAGCACGCCTTTCGTGCTCATGCTCTGGTTATCTTGGACGAAATGGATGTGAAAGCCAGCTTCTTCCATATCTTTCTGATTGTACGTTTCCATGAAATAGCCACGCGCATCCCCATGAACAGCCGGCTCTATGATGCAGAGGCCTTCGATGCCTCCCACATTTTTTGTGACTTTGATCTGACCCATCGTATTCTTGTCCTTTCATTGACTCCATGCTAAAAAGAGCTGCTGACTATTTGCTGCCATCAGCCAGCCTTTTTATTTCTCCCCGATCTCCATCAGGTATCTTTTCAGCGCATCTCGCCAGTCCGGCAGGCGAGGAAAACCTGCCATGTCCAAGCTTTTCTTGCTAAGGCGGCTGTTCTTCGGCCGCCGGGCTCTGGTCGGATAGGCTTCTGTCGGGATCGGATGCACCTCACAGGAAATCTCCGCTTCCTTGAAAATCACCGCCGCAAAATCAGCCCAGCAGGTGATGCCTTCATTCGTCGCGTGATAGACGCCATACTTTTCCGTCTCGATCATATCACAGATGAGTGGCGCGAGATCCGCTGTGTAGGTCGGAGAGCCCCACTGGTCAGCGACCACATTCAGTTCCTTCCGTTCCTTGCCAAGCCTCAGCATCGTCTTGATGAAATTGTTCCCATTCTTTCCAAAGACCCATGAAACACGAATGATGAAATACTTCTGGAGGAGCATCTGCACGGTCTGCTCACCGAAAAACTTCGTCATCCCATACATATTGACTGGAAATTTTTCCGCATCTACTGCGAAGGGCAGATTTCCTTCCCCGCTGAACACATAGTCCGTACTGATGTACACCATCTTCGCATCGATGTCTTTCGCTGCTTTCGCAATAGCCAGTGTCCCATCCGCATTGACCGCCATACATACATCTGACTCGTCTTCTGCCTTATCCACCGCGGTATATGCCGCGCAGTGGATGATCACATCCGGATGATAGGCGTGGATGACCTCCTCCACCTGCCTCGCATCCGTCAGATCCATATCCTTCGAGCCGACACCTTTATGCTCGATACCACGGCGTGACAGTTCAGATGCCACATCATAGCCAAGCTGCCCCGTCACACCAGTCACCAATACCTTCATGCTCGCCCACGCCTCTCATCGATTTCCATACATTTTTTCGTAGTACTTTTGGTATTCTCCGCTCACGATCTCTTGCCACCATTCCTTATGCGTCAGATACCACTCGATCGTCTTTTTGATACCGTCTGCGAATTTTGTCTCCGGCAGCCAGCCAAGCTCACCATGGATCTTCGCCGGATCGATGGCATAGCGGCGGTCATGGCCTTTGCGGTCCTGTACATACGTGATGAGGCTCTCCGGTTTTCCCAACGCCTCACAGATGAGCTTCACGATATCGATATTTCCCATCTCATTGTGCCCGCCGATATTATACACCTCACCCACACGGCCATGCTGCAGAATGAGATCAATGGCCTTGCAGTGATCCTCCACATACAGCCAGTCACGCACATTCTTTCCATCTCCATAGACCGGAAGCGGCTTATCCGCGAGTGCATTCGCGATCATGAGCGGGATCAGCTTCTCAGGAAACTGATACGGTCCGTAGTTATTGCTGCAGCGGGAGATCGTCACCGGCAGCCCATACGTCCGGTGATACGCCCCCACCAGAAGATCCGCACTCGCCTTCGAGCTGCTGTAAGGCGAGCTCGTATGGAGCGGTGTCTTCTCCGTGAAGAACAGGTCCGGCCTGTCCAGCGGCAGATCCCCATACACCTCATCCGTCGACACCTGATGATACCGCTCGATGCCATACTTCCGGCACACATCCATCAGGACCGCCGTTCCAATGATATTCGTCTCGAGGAAAATCTCCGGATTCGCAATCGAGCGATCCACATGCGACTCCGCCGCGAAATTCACGACCACATCCGGATGCTCCTCTTCAAAGAGCCCATAGACTGCTGGCCTATCACAGATATCCATCTTTACGAAGCGGAAATTCGGAAGATTCATCACATCCTTCAGCGTCGACAGATTTCCCGCATACGTCAGTTTATCCAGACAGACGATGCGGTCTTCCGGATGCGCCTTCAGCATATGAAAAATAAAATTCGAGCCGATAAATCCGGCCCCGCCAGTTACGATGATAGTCATATTTATATTCCTCCTCAGTTTTTTGCATGCCTTTCAAACACCTGACAGGCTTCATTTTTTATTTCATAAAATAAAAGCGAACAGCCAAGTACCATACCCGTACGCACTATATTTCGGATCCACATCCGATGATTCATCCAAGCGTCCACGGCTATCCAGTCTAAACAGTGCATTAAAAAAATCAGCAACGTATGCCTTCCAATAAATACCATCAAATGCTTAATCTGTTTATTTTCTTCCAATGCCTTGCACAGACTACAGATAGCAAAAGTACCACATACCGCCTCAAGTACGCTGACAGACAAATAGGGATAGCTTCTCCCTGCCATTTCGATATAGATGCCAAGACGCAAACAATATAACCATATACAAGAAGCTGCGAAAGAAATACCTAGCTCATATCTATCAAAAACTTCTGCATGCTCTTTCCAAACCATTCCCAAATATACGAAGAGGACCGCCACCATCGTGACATCTGCATTTTGTGGCAGCCATTTTCCTCGCCAGCCCAATAAAAGACCAAGCATGCCAATAGACAAAAAGATAATGCCAATTCTTTTTTTGGAAAAACAAAGCGAGATGGCATCCATGCATGTTTTCGCCCAAAATAAAGAAAAAAGAAACCAGACAGCACCTGCCGCCGGATGCTTCGGCAAAGAAACACCGGAAGCCCAATAATACGCGTCCGCCGTAGTACGAGTGATCTGCCAAAATGCATCAAATGAAAGACTTCCGCCTTTCAGCCACTGTACAAAGATCGATAAGACACCTATGCACAGACTTGGGCCAATCAAATGAAGTGCATTCTTACGCAAATGTTTCCTGCACTCCATCAGATTCTTCGCCAGACGAGTCGTGTATCCAGACAACATGAAAAATAATGGCATATGAAAAGAAAAAATGAAATTCCGCGTGAGTCCGCCAAACTCCACGGTATGACCAACAATCACCAAAATGATAGCGATCCCCTTCGCAATATCAATCCAGTCAATACGTTCTGTCTGTCTGTCTGTCTGTCTGTCTGTCTGTCTGTCTGTCTGTCTGTCTGTCT
>OIZI01001043.1_pt1 | contig 12632 bp, 12 predicted proteins | sample 1588441 | NCBI WGS metagenome assembly OIZI01 (sample SAMN03283284) | human gut metagenome | biome: human-associated habitat; material: feces | host: Homo sapiens | place: Peru | collected 2012
TGAGGCAGATATAGGTCTTGCCGGTCGCCACCGTCAGCGGCGTGCCGTCGGCTTCGGTGAAGGAAAGCCGGCTGTCGGTGCGCTTCCACTTGATCGGGCGGCTCGTGCCGCCGGAGACCAGCGTGCCGCTGCCGGCATTCAGCTGAAAGCTGATGTGGGAGCTGTCCTCGTTGAACCGCGTGTCATACATGATGATGACGTTCGAGATGCGGATGGGGTCGCCGTCATAGGACACGTGCTCCGCAGAGGAGAGGACGTTGCGGTGCTTTGTGTACAGCTTCGTTGCCGCGTCATAGGTGAACGACACCTTCCAGCGGGACGAAATGTTGATCTGGACGCCGTTGCCCGCGCCCGTGCCCGCTTTTTCGCCGAACGTGAACGGCGCGGCGGTCGCGGTCTTGGTGGCAATGCCGCGTTTTTTGATGGCGGTGTCCATCTTGGCGCGGGTGAACACCTTGGTGTGCTCGATCGCGCCGTTGACGGCTTTGAGCTCCTTGCTCACTTCCACAAGGCTGTCGAGGTCGGTGAGCTTTTTCTCCTTGATCATCGCTCTGCCGAGCGTGCTGCCGCCGACATGGCAATAGATGGTGTCAAGCGCTTTCGCCATTTTCACGAAATGGGTGCGCGCGCTGCGGCAGGGGCCGACCTGCGCAGGGACGCTGTCAATGCTGCCGAACACCGCCATGATGCGGGGGATGCCCGCTTCCGTCTCGGCTTCGACATAGAGATCCGCCTTGTCGATGTTCTTCTGACGGATGCTCGCGGAATAGTTGTCGATCATGAACGCCACGGGGCGGTTATTCTGCGTTTTCAGCGACTTTTCGCCGGTCAGCAGATTGTCATACAGCACGGGCGGATCAGTCGGCGTCGCCGTCGTGGTCGGCGCGGCGGCGGAGGTCGGCGCCGTGTCGGAGATCGGCGCGTCGCTGCCGCCGCAGGCGGCAAGGGACAAAAGCAGCGCCAGGCAGACAGATGCCGCCCCGCCGCGCAAAAGCATGTTTTTCAAAGAAATCCCATCCTCTCTTTTCACTTCGTTTTCAGTATACTACACCGTCCGCCAAATTGCAACAAAAGAAGTGCGGTCATTTTGCTGCGCGATGCAGCCGCCGAAAGGCGGCGGGGGGAAAGCCCGTTTTTTGTTTGATTTGCGCCGCAAAGCTCTTTGTGTCGTGATAGCCGACCGCCTCGGCGACGGCGGCGACTGCCAGCGTGCTTTCCGCCAGCAGGCGGCACGCCTGCGACACCCGCAGCGCCGTGACATATTGCGTGAACGTCACGCCGACCTCTGCCTTGAAGCTGCGGCTGATGTGCGGCAGGCTGTAGTGCATGGCGGCGGCAAGCGATGAAAGAGAAATGTCCTCGGCGAAGTGCGCCTTGGCATAGGCGCAAAGGCGCGCAGCGGGCGTGTCGGCGGGGGCGTCCGTGTCCGCGATGCTGCGCAGCGAAATGAGCAGGATCTCCACCAAAAGACAGCGGCACATTTCGCGGCAGCCCGCAGGGCGCGCCGCAAGCTCCTTTTGCAGCCGCCGCAAAAGCGCCAGCACCGCACCGTCCTCATCGTGAAACACGAGATGCGCCGGATCGGCAAGCAGACGGCGGTCGAGATGCAAAAGATAGTGCGTCAGCACCGCGTTGAGACTCACCGTCCCCGTCAGCGCGGGGTCGAGCACCTGCGGCAGAAACAGACAGTCGAAATAGTCATAGCTGTCCGACAGCGTGCGATAGCCGTGCAGGCTGCCGCGGTCGATGAACACATAGTCCCCCGCGCGCAGGCGCGTCGTCTGCCCGTCCAGCGTGTGCAGCACCTCGCCGCGCAGAATATAGGAAAGCTCCAGAAAGCTGTGGTCATGCAGTCCGACCACGGTCTTCTCCCGCCGCTCCAAAAGCTCCGGCAGATCGCCCGGATGCGACGCGGCAAGCTCGATGGTTCCCATATCAAACAGACCCCCGTTTTTTGAAAATATACCGCTTGTTTTATTATAGCACGGCGGTATACTGAAAGCAACAGGAAAGGAGTGGGCGACATGGCGATCTCGGGAAAATGGATCCGCTCGCCGCAGGCGACCGATCTCGCGGCGGTGAGCTTTGAAAAGGACTTTGCGCTCGCAAAGCCGGTGAAAAAGGCGGTGCTGAGGGCGACGGCGATGGGCGTGTATGTCCCGACGCTCAACGGCAAAAGGGTGGGGGACAGCGTGCTGATGCCGGGCTGGACGGCATATGAGCATCGGGTGCTGTTTCAGACCTATGACGTGACGGCGCTGCTGCGGGAGAAAAACACGCTCGCTCTCGGCGTCGGCGTCGGCTGGGCGGTCGGCATCAAGGGCAAAAACCGGCATCACCACAACCGCTATACCGACCACACCTCGCTTCTCGCCGCGCTCACCGTCACCTATGCGGACGGCAGCACACAAACGGTCGCGACCGACGAAACGTGGCGGGTGTATACGACGGCGGTGACGATGAACGATTTTTATCTCGGCGAAACGCAGGACTACACGGCGCGGCGGCGGTGTCTCGGCGCGGCGGTGCTGTCGGACGTGAAAACGCGCGTCGTCGCGCAGACGGGCGCGTGGATCCGCGAGCAGGACGTGGTAAAGCCCGTCGCCGTTTTGAAAACGCCGAAAAACGAGTGGGTCGTGGATTTCGGGCAAAACCTTGCGGGCTATGTCCGCCTGCACCTTGTCGGCAAAAAGGGCGATCGCGTGGTGCTGCATCACGGCGAGGTGCTTGACGCGGACGGCAATTTTTATAACGAGAACTACCGTGCCGCCGAAAGCCGCGTCACCTATGTGCTCGACGGGAAAGCGCGCGACCTTGCGCCGCTGTATACGTTTCAGGGCTTTCGCTATGTCCGCCTGACGGAATACCCGTTTGACACGGTCGATCCCGACGCGTTCACCGCCGTGGCGGTGCATTCCGACATGGCGCGCACCGGCGATTTTGTCTGCGGCAATCAGAAGGTCAATCAGCTGTATCATAATATTATTTGGGGGCAAAAGGGCAACTATCTCGACATCCCCACCGACTGCCCGCAGCGGGACGAGCGGCTCGGCTGGACAGGGGACACGCAGGTCTTCTGCCGCACGGGCGCGATCAATTTCGACGTGGAGCGCTTTTTCACCAAGTGGATGGAGGATGTGGCGCTTGAACAGGAGAAAAACGGCGCGGTCGGCTGTGTCATCCCGCACCTGGACGGCGCAAAAAATCCGTCCGCGGCGTGGGCGGATGCGGCGTGCGTCGTGCCGTATGAGCTGTATCGCGCCTATGGCAACAAGAAGCTGCTCAAAAAGCATTTCCCCGTCATGAAAAAATGGGTGGACTATATGCACCGTGCGGGGGACGCGGAGTTTCTGTGGCTGGGCGGCACGCACTTCGGCGACTGGCTCGCCATGGACAACGGCGAGGACAATTTCAGCGGCGCGACCTCAAAGGACTATATCGCGTCGGCGTATTTTGCCTATTCGACGGCGCTGCTCGTCAAGGCGGGCAAGGCACTCGGCATGGACATGCAGGCATATGAGACGCTGCACGACAACGTGGTAGCCGCCGTGCGCGCGCGGTATTTCAAAGACGGCAGAACCGACATGACCGTCGACGGCGACGAGTGGAAACCCGAGACGCAGACGGGCTATGTGCTGGCGCTGCATTTCGGGCTGTGCGCCGAAAAGGATCGCGCCGCGTTTGCCGCGCGGCTGGCGGCGCTGGTCGAAGAAAACGGCGGGCGCATGACGACGGGCTTTGTCGGCACACCGTATCTGCTCCACGCGCTGTCGGAAAACGGCAGGACCGATCTTGCCTATTCTCTGCTGCTGCAGGAGCAGACGCCGTCGTGGCTGTATGCGGTGAACCACGGCGCGACCACCGTGTGGGAGCACTGGAACAGTCAGAAAGAGGACGGCAGCTTTTGGAGCACCGGCATGAATTCCTTTAACCACTATGCCTACGGCGCGGTGTTTGACTGGATCTTCGGCGTGGCGGCGGGCATCGCGCCGATCACGGCGGGCTATGAAACGACCCGTGTTGCGCCGCACCCCGACCGTCGGCTGGGGTTTGCGAAGACCGCGATCGAAACGCGGCACGGCAGACTTTCCGTCCATTGGTACTATCGCGACGAGCGGGTGGTGTATGAGCTGACCGTCCCCGCCGCCATGACGGTGGAATTTGTGCTCCCGTCCGGCAAAACGCATATGCTGACAAAGGGCAGCTGGCTTTTTGAAGAGTAATAGGTAATAAGTAAGAAGTAATAAGTACATCGGAAACAGAAGCGGCGCAGGACTTTTGAAAAGTCCTGCGCCGTTTTTGCGTCCTGATTATGAGTGGGAATTTTGCGTTTTGAACGCCGCGAGCAGCTGCAGAACACTCTGCCGCTGTTCCGGCTGCAGCGCCGAAAACGCCGCGGTTAATTCGCGCAGCTGCGCGGGTGCATCCGTCCCCGTCGCGAAAAATTCTTCCGGCGTCACGCCGAGATATGCGCAGATGTAGAAAAATACCTGCATGGACGGGAACGCCTTCCCGTTTTCGATGCGGTTGATATAGCTCGGATTTTGCCCGATCGCAAGGCTCATTTCCCTTGCTGAAACGCCCTTTTGCTCCCGCAGCTTGGAAAGACGCAGGCAAAAGAATTCCTCATACATATCGGTCACATCCTTTAAGAACAGTATATATGATGCGGCACGCGGATGCAAGCAAAAACAAATACAAAGCGTATAATCCCACGTGAATTATACAGAAAACACCGCCGAAATGCATTGAAAATGCGGGTCCCTTATGGTATACTGTCCGCAAAAGGAGCGTGGTTTTTTATGATACAAAACGGTGTGGAGCTGTATAACGTGGTGGAAAACGATCCCGTGATGCTGCGGCTGCCGAAGCGGCTGTTTTCTGCGCTGCCGCCGCTGGGCGTCGGGGCGGCGGAGAACGCGACGGGCGTGGAGCTGCGCTTTGTGCCCGAGGGCGAGGTGAAGCTCACCCTGTCGGTGCAGAATACGTCGCATCCCGTGGTGGCGCTGCTGTATTACGGCGACACCCAGTCGGGCGGCAACACGCTCGAATATTATCTCGACAAGGAACCGAAGGTCTTTACCTTCACCCCCGCGCCGCACCTTAAGGAGCTGCCGACCGACACGCCGTTTTCGCCGCAGGTACTGCGGCTGATGCCCGCGGGCGGCAGCGTGGTTTTGCACAAGGTCGAGGGAGAGGTGCGCCCGCCGCGCGCCGATGAGGTGCCGACAAGGACGCTGCTTTTCTATGGCTCGTCCATCACCCACGGCAGCCTTGCCTGCGCGCCGAACATGTTCTGGTCGCGGCGCACCGCCGAAAAGCTCGGCTTTGATCACCGTAACTACGGCATTGCGGGGTCCTGCCGCATGGAGCCCGAGGTGGTCGATTTCCTCTCGAAAGAGGTGAAATGGGATGCGGCGGTTTTGGAGAGCGGCGTCAACATGCTCGGCGACGACGAAACGCTCTACAGAGAGCGGCTGCGGCATATGCTGGAAACGCTGCACGCCGCACATCCCGAAAAATATCTTTTCTGCATCGACCTTTTCTATTGCGCGTCGGATCTGCGCGGCGACGGGCGAGCACAGCGTTTCCGCGACATCCACACCGAGGAGGTCGCGCGCATCGGCAGCGACAGGGTCGTCAAGCTGTCGGGGCTTGACTTTTTGCCCGACCGCACGCTTTTGTCGGAGGATCTGGTGCATCCCTCGGTAGAGGGCGTCATCACGATCGCCGACCGCCTGTCCGCACGGCTGCGGGAATATCTTTTCTGAAGATATACAGACAAAGACGAAAAGTGGGATGATGGGAACGGATCTGAAAGAAAATGCTGTCGGGCCGCGGCTGAGCCCGACAAAACGGCAGGGGCAGGCAGAAACTACGGCGTGGACGCGCTGCGGATTTTTTCCATGTTTCTGGTGCTGATCCTGCACATATTGCAAAAAGGCGACCTGCTTTCGGGCGCATTTAACGCTGCAACCGGCACGGCGTGGGCTTTGGAGATCATGGCGTACTGCGCGGTGGATATCTATGCCCTGATCAGCGGCTTTGTGGGCTACACCGACAAGCCGAAGCCCTTTCGCTGCGCAAAACCGCTTCGCCTTTGGGTACAGGTTTTCACGTATAGCTTTGGGATAACGCTGGCGGCGTTTTTGGTTTTTCCGCAGAAGGTGACGGAAAAGCAGTTGTTTTCTTCATTGGTCCCGATCGCGTCGCGACCCTATTGGTATTTTACCGCCTATATTCTGTTGCTTATCCTGCAGCCCTTTGTGAACCGCTTTCTCCGTTTTGAGAGTGAAAAGCAGCTGACAAGGCTTGCGGCGGTTTCCGTGTTTTTTCTCTCTGTGTTCCCGCAGTTTTCTGCGCACTTCGAGGTGAATGATCCCTTTGTGACGTTTAACGGGTATTCTTTTTTGTGGCTGCTGTTTTTGTATATACTGGGCGCGTGGATCAAGCGGATAGATCTTGTGAACCGCATGAGACCGGCGGTTGCGTTGGTCGGCATGCTCCTTTGCGGTGCTGTCACCTGGATCGTACGGGAGCTCGTGCCGGAAAGGTTCAAGCTGCGCCTGCTTGTAAACTACACGTCTCCCACGGTGTTGTTTATGGCGGTTGCCTATTTGGTGCTTTTTGCGCGCATGCGGGTCGGCAGACGCGCCGCGGGTGCGATTGCGTTTTTCGCACCGGCGTCGTTTGGCGCATATTTGCTGCATGTTCATCCGCTGGTGTGGAATAAGGTCTTGCCGCGGATGTTTCTTTGGGTCTCGAAAGAACCCGTTTTGATGGCGGCGGAGGTTTTGGGCTGTGCCGTCGTCCTGCTGGCGCTGTTTATGCTGATAGAAAAGCTGCGGCTGTGTCTGTTTCGGGTGCTGCAGATTGATCGGCTTGTCGGAATGATCGGAAGCAAGCTGGATGCGAGCTTTGCCGGCGGCTGATGCTTTTGCTGAAAAAATCCCCGCGTTGTCAAATGACAACGCGGGGATTTTTCATGCCTTATTTTCTGCGCCGAACAGGCGGATCTTTCTTTTGACCGCTTCTCTGACGGCGTCGACCTTGCGGTCGCGCACGGCGAGATAGGAAAGCCCCTCGTCGAGCGCTTTGCGCACGGCATCGTCGCCCGCCTTGCACAGGTCGGTGAAGATGTTGACCTTTGCGATGCCCGCCGCGATCGCGTTTTGGAAATCGCTGTCGGAAAGCCCCGACCCGCCGTGCAGCACCAGGGGTGCGTCGACGCTTGCGCGGATGTCGCGCAGGCGGTCGAAATGCAGCTTGGGCGGACGCTTGTATGCCCCGTGTGCCGTGCCGACGGCGACCGCCAGCGCATCGACGCCCGTCGCTGCCAAAAAGCGCTCGGCTTCTTCGACGGTGGTGACGGCGGCGTCCTCGTCGGCAGCCGCCTCGCCCACATGCCCGATCTCGCCCTCGACCGTTGCGCCGCAGGCGTGCGCGATGCGCACCATCTCGGCGGTGGCAGCGCAGTTTTCGGCATAGGGAAGCGCCGAGCCGTCAAACATGATGCTCGAAAATCCCAGCTGCAGCGCCTCGATACACCGCTCGAAGGTCAGCCCGTGGTCATAGTGCACGACCACCGGCACGGCGGCGCGTTTTGCCGCCGCGATGACCGACGGCGCGATGAGCGGCAGATCGCCGTGGGGCAGCAGCACCTCTGCCGTCCCGATGATGATGGGCGCAGAAAGCGCCTCTGCCGCTTCGATCGCGGCTTGCAGCATGTCGGTGTCGGTGGTGTTGAAAAGCCCGACGGCATAGTGCTCCTTTTGCGCTTTGCCGAGAACGGCATCTAAATTGACCAGCATGACGTGTCCCCCTGTGTCAGATAGTTTTCGATGGCGGCAAGACCGCTTGTTGCGTCGGTCGTGCGAAGCGACATCGCGGCTGCCACGCGTCCGTAGTGCAAAATGTCGCGGTCGGAAAGCCCGCGGCTGACGGCAAGCAGCGCCCCGGCGCAAAACGCGTCGCCCGCCCCTGTCGTCCCTTTAATATACCCCGTCGGCAGCGACAGCGCGGGGAGCACGGTGACGCCGTCTCTGCCGCAACAGACCGCGCCGTCTCTGTGGTGCAGAATGACCTTTTCCCGCACGCCGCGCGCCAGGAGCGCCGCCGCGATCTGCGGGAGATTGTCGGCGGTCGGGGCAATGCCCGCCAGCCCGCCGCCTTCTGTTTCGTTGACGATGAGATAGTCGACAAGCGGCAAAAAGGGCAGCACCTGACGGTAGCGGTCGCTTTCCTCGCTCACAAGGTCGACGGACGTTTTGATGCCGCAGTCGGTCGCCGCCTGCAGAATGTCCCGCGCGTCGCCCGCGTCGATCTTCTCGAGCAGCAGAAGATAGCCGAGATGCAAAAGCCCGACGGGAAGACGGTCGGTCGGCACGTCCGCCGCGCAAAGCTGCGCCGCCGCGCCGGGATAGGTGAAAAACGTGCGCTGTCCGCCGGCAACGCTGATGACCTGCGTGTGCGCGGTCGCGCTGTGCGGCAGGGTGCGGATATATCGTGTGTCCACGCCTGCGGCGGAGAGGGTGTCCGTGATGAACGTGCCGTCCGCGTCGCTCCCGACGCACCCCACCGCGAAAACGGGGAGCGCGGGGCACAGGCGCTTGAGGTCGACAGCGACGTTCGGCACACACCCGCCGACCGCTTTGGACACGGCGGCAATCTGCACAAGCGCGCCCTCTTTGGGATAGGCGGGCACGGTGGACAGGTGATCCACGAGCATCGTTCCCGCAACGGCAATCCCGCGCATGTCAGTTACACTCCGCGACAAGCGGACCTGCCAGCTCTTTGAGATAGAACAGCTTGCCCGGCAGGGTCGGCATGAATGTGGACGGGATGTGGCGGTCGGCGCCGTGATGCAGGGTGGTGAGGAAGCTCATGCCCTGCCAGCCCATCCCTCTGCCGAGTGCGCCGTCCGCGCCGCCGATGCAGAAGTCCGCCTGCAAAAACAGCTTGGGGCCGATGGTGTTGGCGCGGCAGGGAACGAGGGTGGTGCGGCTTTTGAAGCTGGTGATGGCGTTTTGCTCGATCGTGAGCGGGTGCAGCTTCGCGCCGAGACGGTAGGGCGCTTCGCGCCACTGTTCCTCGGTTGCATAGTCGGCGGCAAAGTGCGGCTCCCAAAAGGCGATGTGGCACATTCTGCCGATGCCGTAGACCAGCACCAGCCGTGCACCCTCTGCCTTGAGCGCGGCGATCTTTTCGGGATAGGTGACGAGATTGTCCTTTGTCGCAAAGTTGCGCTGATTTTCGGGGACGGTGCGGTCAAGCTTGCCGAAAAACGCTTCCCTCATGCTGTATTCAAAGGACGCGGGGTTGTCGGCGGGCAGCGTGTTGCCGTCCCCGTCCGCCCATTCGTCCATGTTGAAGGTCGTGACGTGATCGCAGGGAATTTCCCAGGCGTTCAGGAAATACACCGCATAGCGATACATCCCCATCGGTCCGACGGGGAGAATGAGCGCGAGCTTTTCGCCCGCGTCGCGGGATCTTTTGATCTGCAGGGCGATCTCGTGTCCCATCATCATGTTGAAATCCGCAATGTCCTCACAGGCGATCGGCGCAAAATCCCTGTGCCAGAACGCCTCTCTTGCGACGCCCTTTTCGCAGCAGGCGTCGATTTTTGCCATGTCCCAGCCCGCGGGATAAAATCCCTCAAGCAGCGAGCCCTTGACAGTCGTCATGAAATCCATCGTCTTTCCTCCTTACGGCAGCAGCCGTTTTGTTGTACCCTTGAGATAGGTCTTGCACAGCCGAAAGCCCTCGGCATAGTCCGCGCCGCACTGATAGCCGCGATAGCGCGAGCAGGTTTTCACCATGTCGGCAAAGTCGATGCCGTCGTGCTCCTGCATCCAGACAAGCTGGGTCTCGTGGCAGCGCAGCATCTGCAGCTTCAGGTCGATCTCCTCCGTGATGTCCACAAATTCGTCCGGCACAAAGTTCACGCCCGCCAGCGTGTCCATATAATAGATGGGCACAAGGCTTGCGGGGGCGCCGTCCTTTGCACTGAACACGTGCGGATAGTCTGTGTAGTTCGGCAGCGTCGCGGCAAACGACGCGTCAAACACCAGGCGGGACACCGCCGTGTGATCCGGCATATAGTCGTCGGGGTTGTGGGTGATGATGACGTCCGGCGCGGCATAGCGGATGACGTCGATGATGCGCTCGCGCGATGCCTTGTTGTTGTCGAAGATAGAAAGATCCTCAAAATCCGCGCAGATCACCTCGATGCCCGCCAGCGCGCCCGCCCGCTTTGCTTCGTTTTTCCGCATGACGGCGAGGGTGTCCGGCGGGATCTCCACATGCCCCAGATTGCCGTTTGAAACATGGCACACCGTCACGCGGTCGCCGCGCTTCACGCATTTTGCCAGCGTCCCCGCGCACGCGATCTCCACGTCGTCGGGATGACAGCCGACAGCCAAAATGTTCACACGCAACACTCCTTTTTCGTTTTCTGTCTTGATGATACAAAAAAGACGGTTGCAAGACAAGGCAAAAACGGGTATACTATGTATACGATCGGATACGGGGTGAAAATATGGGGGACAATTTTGAACGCCTGGGCTTTGACACGGTGTTTTCCGTCGAGAGCGTCATCACCTTTTTCTATATGGAGCTTGAAAAGGGGTTTCGCTATGATGGGGAGCGGCACGATTTTTGGGAGATGGTGTATGTCGACAAGGGCGCGGTGATCTGCACGGCGGGGGAGAACCGCTTTGTGCTCAAAAGCGGCGAGGCGACGTTTCACCGCCCGAATGAGTTTCACAATCTCATGGGCAACGGCACGGACGCGGCGAACATCAGCATCGTCACCTTTGATTGCCACAGCCCTGCCATGGACGCCTTTGACGGCAAGATCTTCAAGCCCACCGCGGCGGAAAGGCAGCTTCTGTCCCGCCTGTTTTCCGAGGGGCTTTCCGCTTTTGCGATGGAGGATCCACACAACCCGCTCATCCAGCGGATGCAAAAAAAGCCCGACGCCCCGTTCGGGAGCAGTCAGGCAGCGAAAAATTTTCTGGAGCTGTTTCTGATCGAGCTGTATCGCAGCGGCTTTACCGCCACAAAGACCCAGCGGGTGAGCGGGGTCATCGACGGCGTCGAGGTGGCGGGGCAGGTGCGGGAAATTCTGGAATATCTGCAGGCGCACCTGCGGGAAAAGCAAAAAATTTCCGACATCGCGCGCAGCCTGCATATCGGCGAGAGTCAGGTGAAAAAGTGCTTTGCGCAGTTTGCCGACGGCGGCGTCATGCACTATTTCACCGCCATGAAGATCAAGGAAGCGCGGCGGCTCATCCGCGAGGGCGAAAGGAACATGGCGGACATCGCGGGCTATCTGGGGTTTGACACCCCGCAGTATTTCTCCCGCTGCTTTTTGCGCTTTTCCGGCATGACGCCGAGCGAATATAAAAAGTCGATCACGTCATTTTGAAATTTGCTGTTGAATTTTAAGTAAAAAACGGATATACTGATAACAGCAAACAGAAAAGGAGAGGTCATATGCCGAACATCAAACCGGTTTCCGATCTGAGAAACTATAACGAGGTTTTGCGCGATATCGCTGTCGGGGAGCCCGTTTTTCTCACGAAAAACGGCAGAGGACGCTATGCGATCGTGGACATAGTTGAATACGAAAAGACAAAAGCCGTTGTGAAGCTGATGGGTGAACTGATGAAAGGGGAAGCCGCTGCCGGGACGGACGGATTTCAAAGCATTGCAGAGGTGGAAAGGCTGCTGGGGACGGAAAATATATAACATCGTATTTTCGCCCGAAGCCGTAGAGGATCTGAAAGAAACAAAGCGGTATATTGCCGAGGAATTGTGCAGTGAGCAAGCCGCGACAAAAACGGTGTCCCAAATCATGAAAAATTTGCGGATGCTGTCTGCGCATCCGCAAATGGGACCGTCGCTCTCGACCGTGGTCGACCTCGACACGGATTACCGTTTTTTGGTGTGTGGGAACTATATTGCTTTTTACAAATTTGAGCAACGGGAAATTCGTATCATAAGAGTGCTCTATGCCCGCCGAAATTATATGCAGATGCTTTTCGGCAAAGGATAAAATCACTTTGACGTCGTGCCGTCCCACGTCGGCAGGGCGGTGAGACAGCGGGCTTCGACCGCGGGGACATACAGCTCGCCGAAAAGCGGCATTCCCTTTTCGCGCGCGTCGGTGAGGAAATCGTCGCGCAGCCGCACGGTAAAGCAGTAGTAGGGCATATAGTGGCTGTCGGCGTGGCTTGTGCGATAGACAAGCGCGACCTTTTCCGGCGCGATCGTTTCCGGCAGCTTTTCGCCGACGTCGGTGATGAAGTTGCCGTTTTGCAAGCGCAGCTTTGCTTCGTCGAGGGAAATGATCGGATAGTCGCCGACCTTTTTTGCGCGGTCATACGCAAAAATGCGCACAAGATCGATGCTGCCGCCATCCTCGGTCGGATAGACATAGGTGCGGCAAAGCTGAAAGTTCAGAAACTGCTGCTTTTCGCTGCCATCGGCGTCATAAAAGGCGACGGTGTAGCCTGTCGGCTTTGCAAAGATATCGTATTCCCCGCCCGCCAAGACGGCGCGGGGATTTTTCATGTCCAAAAGAGCGGAAAATGCCTTTTTGAGCGACGGGATGCAGGCGGTCGCCTGTT
>OIZI01001044.1_pt1 | contig 12627 bp, 7 predicted proteins | sample 1588441 | NCBI WGS metagenome assembly OIZI01 (sample SAMN03283284) | human gut metagenome | biome: human-associated habitat; material: feces | host: Homo sapiens | place: Peru | collected 2012
CCTTGCAGACCATCGAGAACCCTGCCCTGCATCTGGCGGTGCACATGAGCATGATTCTTTCGCTCCGTGAGAGCGAAATTCTCGGCTTGCAGCCGAGTGATCTGGACTTTGATGCAGCCGATGGGCGTGGCACGATTGCGGTCAATAAGACCATGCAAAGGAAAGCAGGCTGTGCAAGCCATGCGCAGAAAAGCCCCTGATCCGGGCAAATGTGCAAACGGTGTGCAGAAAGTGTGCAGCCGCTTTCCTACACAAAGAAAGAACGCAAGTTCTTACGATTTGACGTTCAAAATCTGATGCAGTTACACAATCAAAATCCGAACCATTTCCCTTTGCTTTGGATTCCTCTACTTTTTCAAAAGGAATGGTCTGTGTGCCTTCTTTATAATTAAAGGTAATCAAAACCTTATCATCGTACAGATAAATTGAATTGATGAATGTATCCACCAATGCCTGCCGCTGGTCTTTCTGGTTCATGTTCAGCTTGCGAAACCGCAGCAGCCAGAATCAAATGAACTCTTCTGTGACCTTGGGCTTTGCCAGCTTTTCTTCCGCAATGCGGGCTTCAAGCTCACGCTTGGTTTCTTCCAGCTGCTCCAGCCGCTCCTTGGTGGAGCTGGTCAAGATACCGGCCTGAATCGCATTGAGCATATTCTGGATACCGGATTCCGCATCCCGGAGCTGCTTCTCATAGAGGGGAATGTTGGTGTTCTCCTTGTTTTGCAGCTCCATTACCTTGGCAATGATGGATTCCATAGCGGCATCGTCCTTGACAAGCTGCATGGTCTGGTTGACCACCAGATCTTCCAGCCACTGTTTACGGACGGTCTTTTTCTTGCAGCCCTTGTGCTTTTTGGCAGTAGCACATTTATAATAGCGATGGACTTCGCCCGTCCGGCTCGTGCCGCTCTCTCCAAACATCAACGCCCCACAGTAGCCGCAGAACAGCTTGGTGGTAAGCAGATAGTCGTCCTCTGCCTTTCTACGGGCAGGGGCTTTCTTGTTTTTGGCGATCTTTTCCTGCACATCCTCAAAAAGTTCCAGCGGAATGATGGGCGGGATGGCATCCGGTACGACCACATCCCGGAATTTCAGTTCTCCAATGTACCGCCGATTCTTGAGCATATGTTCAACGCTGTTATATGTAAACGCACCGCCCACCGGGTTCTTGATGCCATTTTCGTTCAGCCAATCACGGATCTCCTTCATGGTGGAGCCTTCATTATACTTCTTGAACGATTCCAACACAAAAGGAGAGGTGAGCGGGTCAATGTGGAACTTCCGCTCCGAATCCAGCGTGTAGCCAAAGGTTCCACGACCACCGTTGCAGCGACCTTTCAGGATGTTCTCCGTCTGTCCACGCACGACCTTCTCGGCAAGGTCAGCGGAATAATACTCGGCATAACCTTCCAGCACCGATTCCAGAATGATGCCCTCCGGTCCGTCGGAGATGATCTCGGTAGCCGACATGAGCTTGACACCGTTCTTCTTTAACTGAGTCTTGTACCTGGCACTGTCGTAGCGGTTTCGGGCAAAGCGGTCCAGTTTCCAGACCAGCACAATGTCAAACAGCTTTTTGTCGCTGTCTTTAATCATCTGCTGGAACTCGGGTCGATTGTCCGTCTTGGCAGAGATAGCACGGTCAATGTAGTGCTTGACGATGGTGATGCCATTCTTTTCGGCATAAGCCGTACATTCACGAATCTGACCTTCGATGGATTCTTCGCGCTGGTTGTCACTGGAATAGCGGGCGTAGATCACGGCGGTCATGGTAAGCACCTCCATTTATACATCATTGAACGGTGGAACATTCATCCAAAACATTGTTTCGTATAATGTATATATCATAATTCAAAAGCGATTGCAAGATATTTTTCATAAAAACAAACTTCCACAGAGTCCATTATCACCATGAAACCCTGTGGAAGCTGTTATGAAGGAGAAAATTGGAAAGTGGCAAATTTTTCAGAATCAGCGGTCTGTGTACGTCAGACTGCTTTTGCTTCTGTTCCCTCCGGGAAGATAATCTTGTTCACAAAGAAGAAAATCACCATGGAGATGCCACCGTTAAGCACAGTGGTACCGATGTTGTAGATGAAGTCGGGTACTAGCAGACCGGCTACAGCCACCCAGATGCAGTTGATGGAGTTGACGATGCAGGTGATTACGCAGAAGGCCAGCACATACCAGCCAATCTGCTTGGCAAGGTTGCCCTTGCTGCGGAAGACAAAATTGCGCTGGATTGGAAAGTTGATGCACTCGCCGATGACCATCGCGATCATGTAGGCACAGAAATAGGGCAGACCACCGTGAGCAGCATCGTAGCCGAGAATGTTCCACTTGAAAGTCTCGCCGAACAGGGTGATGTCAATGCCCGGCCAGCCGAAGTCTACCACCGGCAGACTGGCGAACGCCTTGGGCAAAAACTGCAGCAACAGATATTTGAACACCGTGATGAGGTTGGACACGATGACAAACAGCCCACCCTCGCGCATCCACTTGGCAGCGGCAGGGTGCTTGGCCGCAAAATTGCTCCAGAAATTCATTCTATTCCTCCCGTATCACTTGGACTGCTCATCCAGTCGTGCCTGATAGCGGCTGTTGGCCACAAAGTTTTGCACCAGCCCCACCAATGCTCTTACAATGCCGATGATCCAGAACCCTTTTGCCTCCAGTACCAGACCATCCACAAATTCATCGCCAATCGCGCCACCGGTCATCTGAGCTAGACCACGGAGCGGCATATTATACTGGAACAGGATATTCAGGTCTGGTTTGCCACGCTTTTCGCCGGACTTCAACAGCAGGGTCAGCACTCCGGCCACCAGCCAGCACAGTGGGCTGCGGCTGTGGTTCAATTCGCCCAGCGTCATGGTGCGGTCGATGACGACTTTGTCTTCCCACACCGGATGGCCCAGCAGGGCCTCAAACTCAGCGGTTGGCACGTTCTTGATGTCGCCAGTCTGGTAATGGAGCAGGCCCTTGCCCACATAGGGGTCCGGGGCATCAGTACCCTGCACAGGAAGCGTTGCTTTCAGCCGGATATCCTGCACATTGGCACCGATGAGCAGTTGATAATTGCCGCTCTCAACCTCCCAGCGGTTGGTTTTTACATTCCAGTAGCGGAATGCCTTGTCATCCAGCGGGATAGTAACTGTCTTGCTTTCGCCCGCTTTCAGGAACACTTTTGCGAAGCCTTTCAGTTCTTTTGACGGACGGAAGATTTCGGCATCCGGTTTGCTGATGTACAGCTGCGCAATTTCAGAACCGTCCCGGTCACCCGTGTTCGTAAGAGTAAAGGTCGCCTTTTCGGTATCTGCTTTCAGGTCAGAGTAAGAAAAGGTCGTGTAACTCAAACCATAGCCGAACGGATATCGTACAGCTTTATCCGCTGTTTCGTAATAGCGGTAACCGACATACAGGCCCTCACGGTATTCGGTATTCCGCTTTTTGCCGGGGAAGTAGTTTGCGGCGGGAGTGTCCATATAATTCAGTGGGATAGTCTCGGCCAGCTTGCCGCAGGGGTTCTGCCAGCCTGTCAGCACGTCCAGCATGGCACCGGCACCAGCCTGCCCGCCCAGATAACCGTGCACGACCGCCTTGCACCTTGCCGCCCAGTCGGTCTCAATGACACTGCCCGCACTGACCACCGCCACGATATTTGAGTTGACCGCAGCTACCGCATCCAACAGTTCTTTCTGCACGGTTGGAATGCAGATATGGGTACGGTCCAAACCTTCGCTCTCGCTGGATTCATCCAGACCGATGCACAAAATTACAATGTCTGCCAGCTTGGCCTGTGCCACAGCTTCGTTCAGATAGGCCTTGTTCAGCTTACCGCTGCGCTCGTAACCAGTACAATAGCCCACAAGGTTCAGCCCGGCGGTTTCGACCAAATCGATCAGCTTATCTACCTTGGTGGGGTTCACCATGCTGGAACCGGCTCCCTGATAACGCGGATTCTTTGCAAAGTCCCCGATAAGGGTGATTCTTTTTCCGTGCTTCAACGGCAGGATGTTTTCCTCATTTTTCAGCAGGACGACGCTCTCGGCAGCGGCTTTCCTAGCCAGCTGGTGGTGTGCTGCTTCATCGAATTTCTTCGGAGCCTTTGCTATGGCTTCGTTTGTGGAGAACGCCAGCTCCAACAGCTCGTCCACACGCTCGTCAATGATGCACTCACTCAGTTCGCCATTCTCCACGGCTTTCAGCAGGCGGCGGGCTACACCCAGACCGGGCGAGGGCATCTCCAGAGTAGAGCCGTTTTTCAACCCCTCCACATGGTCGTTTGCCCCGCCCCAGTCGGTGACAACAACGCCGTCAAAGCCCCAGTCTTTGCGCAGAATATCAACCAGCAGATGTTTGTTTTCGTTCGCATACACGCCATTGACCTTGTTATAGGAGGACATGATAGCCTTGGGTTTGGCTTCCTTGACAACAATCTCAAAGGCTGTCAGGTACAGTTCCCTCAGTGTGCGCTCGTCCAGAATGCTGTCGTTCGCCATGCGGCGCAGTTCCTGGCTGTTGGCGGCGAAGTGCTTGGGGCAGGCAGAGACGCCGGTGGACTGGATGCCGCGCACATACCCGGCCGCCATTTTTCCGGAGAGGTATGGGTCCTCGGAAAAATATTCAAAGCTGCGTCCACACAGCGGGCTTCGTTTGATGTTCAGACCGGGGCCAAGCAGCACGTTCACCCGGTAGGATGCGGTTTCCTCGCCCAATGCTTTTCCAATTTCCTCCCCCAGTGCAGGGTCCCAACTGTTGGCAATGGTAGCAGCAGTCGGGAAGCAGGTGGCAGGCTCAGACGGATTCAGACCGAGGTGGTCTGCCTCGCCTGCCTGTTTACGCAGGCCGTTGGGGCCGTCCGACAACCAGATGGACGGGACGCCCTGTTTGGGATAATTCTGTGTCTGCCATGTGTTCTTGCCAGAGAGCAACGCACATTTCTGCTCCAGTGTCAGCTTTGAAATAATATCCTGATGTTTCACGGAAAAGCTCCTTTCTGTGGAAACGAATCTTCCTTTGGAAGCGGGGCCGCGCCGCAGGTTTGCGCGACCCCGTTTCCAAAAGAGGTGCGGCTGTTTCCGAAACAGCCGCACCTGGTTAGGGATTTCTGGTTTTACCAGGTCACTTCAATGGTGCCGCCATTGTTGACCCAGGTACCGTACTTGTGTGCTGCGGAGATCGGGCCCGCTGCTTCCACGATCACCTCTGCGGTGCCGTCGCTCATCAGCTCCAGCCGCATATCCACATCAAAGGGTGCGTTCGGGTCGCCCTTTGCCAGCATGTAGGTGTATGCTGCACCTTCGTCCGGGGTATCGGCCAGCGTTGCGGTGGTCTTGAAGAAGTCATGTCCGCCGATCTTGAAGGTAAAGCCGCTCTCGCCCTCGGCAATGGTCAGGGCTGCGCCCAGTCTGCGCCGCCCATACCGCCGCCCATACCGCCGCGCTTCGGCTTGGTGTAGTTGTCCGAAGCGATTTCTTCGGTACCAAGGGTCACGGTCAGCTCACTGGTCTCACTCTCCGGAGCGGTGACCCACTCGTTGCTGCTCTTTGCCACAGCGGTGATGGTGTAATCGCCTGCTTCCAGCTTTTCGACATCAAAGTCAGCCAGACCTTCGTCGAACTTCACTTCCTGCTCCACCGGGCCGGAAATGGTCACTGCGATCTCGTCCGGGGTCACAGCCTTATCATAGGCGCTGCTGTTGGCCAGCTGCAGGGTCAGGATGCCGTGACCGTCATAGCTGTAGGCCAGTTCCGGAGCAGGCAGGGTGCCGCTGATGCTGTAGTCTGCCAGCACGCCCTTGCTCATGGTGTAATCCGCTGCCACGGCAAAGACCTTTGCGGTGTATTCGCCGTAGGCACAGCGGGTCAGTTCACTGACGCTACCGGTGTACTCTGCAGAGCCGTCGGCGTTGACCACACCGCTGTACTTGAAGTCGTCGTCATCGTTTGCAGAGCCCTTCTCGCACAGGTAGATCAGGTACTGTGCTGCGTTGTCCACGCCGGAGAAGGTGTAGCTGTCGCCCGACACCGTAAAGGAAGCCGGTGCATCAATGGCCGTGGCCGTGCTGGCAGCCGAGGATGCTGCGGTAGTGGTTTTGGTATTGCTGCCGCCCAGCACCTGTTTCATGTAGCGGGAATAGATGCTCCAGTTCGTGCCCACTGTGGTCGAGCAGCCGGTCAGGGCAAGCACCAGCAGAGCGCTTACCGCACAGGTCGCCGCATGTTTTCTGAGCTTCATGTTATTTGCCCTCCTTGCTTGCCTCAAAGGACGCCACGATGCCGGTGATCGCCGATGCCAGAAGCAGGATCAGCAGACCAACGACCGGCACCAGACCGCCGCGGGAGTTGTACATCGTAATACCGTTCACTTCGTCGGCCCAGACCGGGAAGCTGTTGACAAAGAACAGTGCTTCGGCTGCGGCCACGCTCAGCACGCCCAGCGGGAGTGCCGCATCGGCCAGCTTGCGACTGCCCTTGCCGATGCCGGAGAAGGCATACAGCACAGCGGCCAGTGCCAGACCGCCAAGGACGAAGGCGTCAAAGTAGTTGAACACCAGACCGTAGATCGTAAACGCGACCAGCGATACAGCGCTCAGGACGGCTGCCGTCAGGCGCAGCTTGTTCGATTTGGGTTCCTTGGGTGCGGGAACCGGTTCGGCCTTGACGTCTGCCGCAATGGCACCGCCTGCAAAGGCAACACCTGCCACGGCCAGACCAATGCCGCCGTAGGCCAGTGCTTTCTGCCAGCCGGGAACGATCTTTTCCACGCGGGTGTTGCTGCTCAGGCCGTTGACTGAGGTGGAACGGCTGGCCGCATACAGGTTGTGCTTGGTGGCAAGGCGCAGCAGCTTGAGGGCGTAGCCGTCGCCGTTGCTGATGTAGGTGCCGATGATGGAGTTGTCGCTGTTCCAGCAGGTATAGTCGATACCGGCCACCAGCTGCTCCAGCAGGCGGCTCTTGTAGCTGTTGCTGCCGGCATCGGTGGTCACATGGCCCTTGTATGCCCACTCGGTCTTCAGCACACCGGTCAGCAGGCTGGGGTTGGTGGCAACGTACCGCACACCGATGCGGTTGAAGCCGGTCATGATATCCATGGCACCGCCCTTGCACATGGGGCCTTCAAAGCTCTTGAGGTAGATTTCACGGATGGCCTGCTCGGTGGCAAACACGCCCAGGCTCTCGCGGTTAGCTTCCTGATCGTTGAGGGCAAAGTGCTTGATGCCGTACATGATGCCCAGTGCCTGCATGGCCTGTGCTTCGTACCAGCCGACATAGTAGCCCATCACACCATCTTCAGAGTAATACTGCATATTGCGTCCGCCGAAGGCCGTGCGGTGGATGTTGCCGCCGCCGTACCACAGGCCGTTCAGGCTGCAGTAGATGGATTCCACACCCAGCATGTGGCCGCGGGCTGCAAAGCGCACTTTGTTCCAGGTGCGGGAGGTCATCACCTCGGACACCCAGCTCATGCAGCTTTCACCGGTAGCCACCAGACTGCCCTGCTGGATGCAGACGCCGTCATCACCGCGGGCCTGACTGGGCAGTGCCACATGTTCAATGGCACCGCAGCCGTTGGAGTCATTGCGCAGGCTCAGCATCTCATCCACGGTCAGCTGATCAATAAAGGTGTCCCAGGTCTCGTCATCCTCCCAGGCAGCATCCTTCAGGGTGACAAAGCTTATGCCATTGTCTGCGCCCTGGGTGTACTCGCCGACCGAGGGAACATCGGTCAGAGTCTCCACATAGCTGTCGTACCAGTCACCGCGCAGGTCCTTCATCATGTCCTCGTTGGCAGTCACGGCAAAGGCCGTTGCGGGGAAGGTGCCTGCCCAGTCGCTGCGGGTCAGGTAGGTAAAGTCCACGCCGTAGCTGGACAGCTGATCGTGATCGAACTGGTTGGTGACCTCTACATCCTCGTCATAGCGGCTGAACCGATAGGATGCATCGTCCAGCGAAGCTTCCGACCAAGTATAAGTCTTGGAGGCATCGCCGTCCACCGCATTGCCGCGGGCGTCGATCATGCCGTTTGCCGAGGTGTAGCCCTTTGCGGCCAGAATGTTGTTCAGGGCATCATGGGCATCCTCGCCAATGGCAAAGTAGTAGTCGCCCGCGCTCAGGATATAGCCGCGTGCCTTGTTGCAGTCGTAGCTGGCCAGCAGATACCGCTCAATGGGCACCTTCACCGTGACGGTCGCGCCCGGCTCGATGTCCTCGGTCTTTTCAAAGCCCGCCAGCTGGATGGCGGATTTTTCGACCTTGTTGCTGACCTCATAGTCACCATACGGCGTCTGGGCGTAGACCTCCACGACGCTCTTGCCGGCCACGCTGCCGGTGTTGGTGACATCCACCGTAACGGTGTAGGTGTCAGAAGCACTGTCGTAGTCCACGCTCTTGAGCTTCTGGTCAAAGGTCGTGTAGCTCAGACCGGCACCAAAGGTGAAGTCCATCTCATCTGCATAGTTCCATGCGCTGCCGGTAGTGCTGCCCACGGCATCGTTGGCACCGTAACGGCCCATCACGCAGTCCTCGTAACGGGTCTCGTAATATTTGTAGCCGACGTAAATGCCCTCGGCGTAGATGACATAATCGTCCGAATGGTTTTCCGAAACGACGCCCTCTTCGTCGATGTAACCCATTACCTCACTGAGGTTTGCCCACTGACGGCTGTTTTCGGCCGCCGCATAGGTGCAGGCCGGTGCGCTGAGAGAGCTGACCGGATAGCTGTCGGCCAGCTTGCCGCTGGCGTTCACCTTGCCGCACATCACATTGGCCACGCCCTCAAAGCCCTGCGTACCCGGAATGCCTGCAATGACCAGTGCATCCACGTCGTAGTCATATGCCCAGCCCAGTTCCATCATCTGGTCGGCATTGATGACCGCTACGATGCCCTTGAACATCCCGCTCTTTTTGCCAGCCTGCAGATAGCTCATCAGGTCCATTTCGTTCTGCATCAGGCCCATGTAATGGCGGGTGGTGCCGTTGTCGTCCACCAGCATCGCGCTCTCGGAGTCCTCGGTGCCGTAGCGGGTAAAGACGACCACTGCCACCGAACCGGTGGACTTCCAGCTGCTTTCCTGTGCCTTGACGTCTGCAATGGGTGCCTCGTACACGTTGCGGGCATCGGTGGTGCTGAGCTTACTGTACACGCTGGTGCTCAGGGTCAGGTTGACGTTGGAGGCACCAAACGTTTCGGTCATAGCATCGTTGAAGGTCACCATCGGGATGGCATCCACGGTGCTTTTGCTCTTGCTCTTGTTGTAGCGGGAGTTGGTGGAGCCATTGCCGAATACGGTCACTTTGGTGCTGTCCGGCGCCAGCGGCAGAATATTGTTCTGGTTCAGCAGAACGACCGTGCCCTCTTCCGCCTGGGTCACATTCTCGGCTGCAGCAGCCATTTCCACCTTGAGGGCATTCGCCTTGCTGGAAATATCCTCGCCGTACTGTTTCAGCTCGGCTTCGCCATAGTAGGTCGTGTCCGTGGCATCCCCATCAGTCTGCACCACACGGCTGGTGGTCACATTCAGGGCCTGATTGATCATGCCCTGATTCTGAAACAGCAGCGTGGATGCCGCCATTTCATTTGCCAGAACAAGGCCGGTCGTACCTGCCATGCCTTTCAGGAAGTCTCTGCGTTTCATCCTGTTCCTCCTTTTTTTCGTGTAAAAACAACATTCGTTCTGCTCCGGTCCCACATTCAGGAACGGTGTCCGGAACTGCTGATCCTGTTGTAACACAAAAAAATGCGGAGATCACAAATCTCCGCACAACTTGTCATTCACGACAGCATAACCTGTATTTCACAAAACCAATGCAATACTTCTATGTATTATGTATACTACATTGGCTTTTCCACAGCGTCTTTTGCCAGCAGCATCAGGCTCAACTCCACCATATCCTCTTCCTGATGGAAGCTCATCTGCCCACCGTATTTTTCCACCAGCAGCTTCATGCTGCGCACGCCGATGCCATGGCTGCGCTTGTCCTCCTTTGTCGTCTGCGGCAGGCCATCGTGCAGCTCCAGCGGGTCTGCCGTATAATTCTGCAGCTGGACGATGTAAAACCCTCCGACCCTGCGCATGGTAAAGGAGATCTGCTTTTTTTGCGGATCCTGCAGCTTTTCGGCTGCTTCGATGGCATTTTCCAGTGCATTGCCGAACATGGCGTAGAGGTCGGCTTCCTCCATATAGCCGATTCCGCGGGCTTCGGCCATACAGGTAAAGCCGATGCCCTTGCTCTGGCAGACAAGGCTTTTTTCGGTCAGTAGGATGTCCAGTGCCTTGTTGCCGGTGCGCACCGTGGAATCGTACCGATTGATCGTGTTTTCGATGTCCGTCAGTACCTTTTCGTTGATCTGTCCCTGCTGATGGAATGCGCGAATCTGGTGGCGCAGGTCATGACTTTTGATGTTGATCTGCTCGATGTTTTCCCGGCTGATCTCGTACTGACGGCGGCCCTGCTCCATCATGAAGTGGATATTTTCGCTTTCCCGCTCCAGGCCACTCATCATGTACAGGCTGCGCAGATACAGGATGCCGAATAGGTCAAAGCACAACTCTGCCAAATAGAACGCCTTGCTGTTGCCGCCGCTCCGGCTAGCATAGCTGTTCAGCCCGCAGCACACCAGGCACATGGCCAGCCAGATGGGAGCAACGCGATCCAGTTCCAGGCGCTGCAGGACCATCGCCTGGAACTTCCGGGTGCCAAAGCAGTAAACCAGCGCCGCTGTGCCGCACAGGATTGCCTCGTGCCGCAGCCAGCTCCCAATCGTCATGCCCATTGGGGAGACAAAGGCAAAATCCAGCGCATTGGCCGCCTGCTGGGTAAACCAGAGGAAGGTGCCCATATACAGAAGCGACCACTGTTCCAGATCCAGCAGCAGCGCAAGCGCCGCCAGAACGATGAGATAAGCCCCGAAATAGTTGATGATCATGATTCCAAGGCTTTCGTTCCCGGAGCCAAGGTGTTGGAACAGCGCCGACCAGAGCATGCTAGTCACCGTACAGCCTGCAAACGTCACCAGACAGCGCAGCTTTCCGTACGGGCGCTTGGGCAGGGAAAGGCTCAGAATCAGCCCTGTGAACAACAGATCCCAGAAGAACATTCTTCCAAATAAAAACCGGGTCACTGCGCTTTGCCTCCTCGTCTGTAGTAATCATTCAGTTTTTCCAGAAATCCTTTCCGGCGGTTCCGGCTGATCTGCAGGGCCGTTTCGCCCACCTTCACTTCGGTGTTTCCCACCGCTGTGACATGCCGCAGATTGACCAGATAGCAGTAGTTGCACCGGTAAAAATCGGCCCCTTCCAAGATCTCCTCGATGCTTTTCAGGGAACCATCGCAGGCAAAGACGCCATGCACGGTATGGAAGGTCAGGTCGTGTTTCGCTACCTCCACATACAGAATCTCGCTGCTCTTCAGATAATATGTCTGGCCGTCCTGCGGTACCGGAATCACCTTTTCGGTGCTGGTCGCTACCATCCGCAGTGCTTTTTTGATTTTCAGCTTCAGGGCAAAGTACTCCACTGGCTTCAGAATGTAATCCAGTGCATCCACCGAGTAGCCCTCGATCGCATACTGTGCCAGATTGGTGACAAAAAGCAGCACGACATTGGCATCCGCTTCCCGCATCCGGTGGGCTGTTTCGATTCCGTTCATGCCCGGCATGTCCACGTCCATAAAGACGATGTCTGCATCCTGATGCCAGCCTTCCAAAAAATCGAAGCCGCTTGCATACCACACGATCGAAAACGAAACTCCTTCGTCCGTTTCGTACTGCTCGAGACATTTTGCCAGCTGCTGCTTTGCTGCTTCGTCATCCTCTACGATTGCAATGCGCAATGCTCTATTCCTCCTTCTCCTTGTTTATAGAGATTGTAACACAAAGTACTCGGAGGTTGCATCCGTCAGAACGCTTAATTTTTGCCCATCGTGTTTATGCACTATGCTCATTCAGAGCATTTCGCATTTGTGTAAACTCGTTTTATCACCAGGTAAAGTCCTACTTCTACTGCTTTACCGCAATAAAATTTGCAAAACCATCTTGACGCATCTACGCTTCCATGCTACCCTTTATTCCAAATCCTGACTGAAAAGTGGTGGTTCTCACGGTGATAACCACCACTTTCAGCGGATAATCACCCCGGAAAGAATGTACCGCCCCGCAACACACCCGATTCATTTTGCCGCCGATTCACCCGACAAAATCCTTCGCCTGTACTGCGTGGGCGGTATTTTTTACAAATAGAACCTTTTGTGGTTGTGCAGTTCTCCGAAATTTTCTTTTAGTTGTTGATTGTACAACTTCAAAGTGTTATTCTTGTGCTTGAAAGAAGCAGGACGTAGTGTCCACACTGTGCCCGGCTTTCTTCATACTGAACCTTGAATCTTGCATAAGCCGTCTGAACGTGATACCGTGCCATGACCTCACACTTTCCGTGAGCGAGCCGGACAACGCCGCTGCACAAACAGGGGCAGGAACTTCGTTCGGAGCAAACGGTGACTCCCATACATGAGCAGAGACCTTTTACTTATTTTTTGCGTCTTAACAATTCGGAAACATTTGCTGATGAAGCGTTTTGAGCGCAGCGGTAGAGGGCAAGAACCGTCCCGTGGCCACAAATTTTCAATT
>OIZI01001046.1_pt1 | contig 12618 bp, 17 predicted proteins | sample 1588441 | NCBI WGS metagenome assembly OIZI01 (sample SAMN03283284) | human gut metagenome | biome: human-associated habitat; material: feces | host: Homo sapiens | place: Peru | collected 2012
GAATTAGAACGCCAGGAAGATGTGTGTGTTTATGCCAAATTGCCGCGTGGATTTTATATCAATACGCCGGTTGGTCGGTATAATCCAGACTGGGCCATTGCATTTAAGGAAGGCAGTGTAAAACATATTTATTTCGTCGCCGAAACCAAAGGGACAATGGAAACACTGAGTTTGAAACCAGTGGAAAAGGCGAAAATTGACTGCGCCAAGAAACATTTCAAAGCAATAAGTGGAGATGAGGTAAAATACGACGTGGTTGATACATATGAGAATCTTATGAACAAGGTGATGAAATAAAAATACGACCTTAGGAATTACAAAGTTATAAAAAATAATTTTTAGGCCTCGGCAAATTTTTTGTTGACTTTTTCTATTTTTAAACATACAATGACACATAGAAGTACAAAAAGGAGCAAAAAGATGGCCTTTGAATTTGAAAGATTTGAAAAAATAGGTTCGATATTTAAAAGCCGAGTATCGATCTCGCGTACCGGGGTAATCAGTTTTACTGAAGGTGCCAAAAATTTGTTCAAATTAACGCCGGAAAACGCAAAATATGTTGAATTATATTATGATAAGCGCGCGCGCGTCATAGGACTTAATTTTGTTCCGGAACAGAATGGGGCGGTTGTGACCATACACTTCCGTGAAACAGGATTGGATTTTGCAACCAAAGCGTTTTTAGATTATTACAATATTCTGCCCAAAGAAACCTCGTTTTATGAGGTGGAAAAGGACGAGGTGTCGGGATATATAATAATAAAATTAGATACAGCTAAAATTCGTAAAACCGGGAAAGATACGCAGCGTAATGAAGGAGAATATAATAATGTTGAAAATGCGGGATCGTTGGTTTAAAAGAAATAAAACACCCTGCTGGAACAGGGTGAATTATCGGGACATGTCCCAGGTTATTTTGGTAATAACTCATGGCTATTGTAACCTGTCTCGAAAGCAAATGCAACAGAAAGTTGCTCTTCGATCAAAGGGATATGATCGGATACAAAAAAAGACAGGAGACAATCATGCAAATACTCGCACGAAATCTGCCTGGTTATAAATATAACCAGGATGTTCCGTCAGGATATATGTCTTGGCTGGATTACTGGCAAAAAAAGCGCGGTTTGGTTGCTGGAGCTTGCCGGTGTTGCGGAAAACATTGCAATGATTTGGTCGGTGGTCATGTGGAGGCAATTGGTTATACTGGCGTTTATATTGTGCCATTGTGCGCAAGTTGTAACAGTTCAGAGAATCATAAAAGCTTTTACGTGAACGATCAAGATTTTGTAAAAGTTTTGCGCTAATCGTATATGCCGAACTTAAATTGAAGTTCGGCATATTTGGTATAACGCGGTAATCTTGATTTTTGTGTTGTCGTTTATTGTCTGAATCAATCGGTATTGTGTGCTTGCGGGGCAGGTTGGCACGATAACGAATATGCGTTTCGTATTGTGTTCTGCCGCTATGCTCAGTATCTGACCGATATCTGCGTCGGTTATTGCGTTGGGTAGTGATACTATTAGGGCCTTTTGCGTTTTTTTTGCCCATAATAGCAGCAATTTCGAATTTGCGCTGGTGGGCTTTGTGGTTGGCAACAGCCTGCACAGATTTGTATTGAATGCTACGAAGTGGTCACGCCTGGTGACAGGTCAATTTTCCGCCATTTGTACGGCGGATTGCGGCCTGTAGTTCGCGTAAAGAGCGACATGCGGCAAAGTATAACATCACAAAGTCTGTGTGCCGGTTGGGCAAAATATCGTCAAAATGCGTATATTTCATAGACAATCCTTTTAAGGTTGTCGTATTTGTCCGTATTTATTGCCACTTGTCCAGTTATTTCTTTTTACTGGCTATTTTGGGTGTTTGTGGCTATAATTTTTGCAAATAAAAACAAAACGGTCACAAATTGTGACCAGTTGAAAATAGTCGCGTCAGACGAAAAAAATACATAACAGCAGAGGTGTATAAATGTTTAATACGCAAATTGATACCGCTAAATTAAAAAACATGGAAACCAAGTTAAATTGCAAATTTGGAAATGATGGTGTATTTGTAGAAATGGCACTTGATTTACATAATTATCAAGAAAAGTTGCCACCTATTAGTGGTGTTTCCTTTGGTATATATTCAGGAGATTTAGAAAAGATTAGACAGCTTGTTGAAAAAGTTGACCCAAAGTGGTGTAAATATTTTACTGAAAAAACAACAATATTTTGCGGTTTTATAAATAAAGAGCCTGTGTCGTTTTGTATAATAACCACCACGGCTGATTCTATCTTGTCTGATGATAATATAAAGATTGGGGGAGTTGCCTGTGTTGGAACAGTGCCAGAGTATAGGAAACGTGGCATCGGACTAAAAATGGTTGATTTGGCAACAAAGTACTTAAAAAGTCTGAATTGCGATATTGCCTATATTCATTATACGCATTTAGAAAAATGGTATAAAAAGTTAAGCTATGAAACTGTTGCGAGATTTTCTATTATATAAACATCAAGAACGTTTTTTGTAGGAGTAAATTAACATCCGCCCCATGTGGGCGGGTTATTTTTCATATGCGTTTCACAACACCTCGAACTGTTTACCGTATTTTTGCGCTGGGTGGCTTTAAGGCGGGCGACCATCTGGACAAACTTGTATTGAATACGGCGAAGTAGCCATGCCTGGCGACAAGTCAATTTACCACCGTTTGTTCGGCGAATTGCGGCTTGTAACTCGCGTAAAGACCGACATGCGGCAAAGTATAGCATAACAAAATCTGTGCGATGGTTGGGCAAAATATCATCAAAATGCGTATATTTCATAGACAATCCTTTTAAGGTTGTCGTATTTGGCCGTATTTATTGCCGAAAGTCCAGTTGTTTGTTCAAACATGTTGTTTTTGTTTCGTTTTTTGCTATTTTTGTTACAAAGGGACAAACAGCTTTTAACCACATAACGGCACAGAATAAACGATGAAATTTGCAATAGTTGGAAACAATAAGCACCAAAAACCTGCTAAAGGTATAAAGGGAGTATGTCCCTTTTGTGGCGAAACATTGGTAGCCAGATGCGGAAATATAAGAATGCATCATTGGGCGCATTCTTCATATTCACAGTGTCCGTATAAAGAAAACAAGGGCGAATGGCACATAGATTGGCAAAATGAATTTCCAGATGATTGGCAAGAGGTTCTTTTGGTTGATTCAGCAACAAACGAGAAAAACATCGCAGATATACAAACACCGACGGGCTTTGTTCTTGAATTTCAACACTCACACATAAAAGATGAAGAAAAAACAGCCAGAGAGAATTTTTATAAAAATATGGTGTGGGTTGTAGACGGGGTATATTGGAAGAAAATAGATTCTTTTTTCGAAAATAAATTTAAGAACATGTCCGAAAAAGAGCCAGAAAAATTTCATATAGACCAATATGACTATGAAACAAACTTTTCTATTATATGGGCAAATGCAACAGTACCGATAGTTTATGATTTTTATAATAAAGCATCTTCAGAACACACCCAAAGATGGCGAGAGTATCTATATTTTTGTTTCCCTTATAGAAGCTTTGTCGGCTTTTATGTTGTGCCAATAAAAAGGCAAAATTTTATTAAAATAGCGAGAGAAGACAGACTGCAAAAAATGGTGCACAATATACAGCGTAGCATCGATAGAAAGAGTCAACAAAAACAAGAGTAAAAGCATGATAAACTGTGATGCAAAGTGTGATGCGAATAACTATAGCTCCTTTATTGGAACAGCATGGTGTATAAATTGCTTTATGTTTTCTTTGTACGTTTTTTGTATTTGCTTGTTGATATATATTTGACGAATTGGCAATAAATTCAAAACAGTATTTTTTATATTATGGCGCAACAGACGTGGCCACGCCATATCGACCAATTCAGCGCGAATTTGTGGCAACGATTTATATTGCCCATCTGCGTCTTTATACGGCACCATTATATCCCAGTCGTACCAGTTATGCCATTTTATCATACCGTCTTCACGCAATGACAATTCCATCAATGTGTGTTCGGGTTGCAAACCATCACATTGTAATTGCGGATAATAGATTTTATAGCCTATGTTATTTTGTTTCGCACGACCGATACGCATCGTAGGTCCTTCTTCGTGAATCACAATACGTGTGTTGTTGGCATAGCACACCTGGAAATACGGATTAAACCATGAACGGTTTTCAAATTTTAATTCTATGCCGCGCGCTGCAAAAAAATCTGGTATCAAAACGCGTCGTTCGACATGTGTGCATCCAAGGCGCATGACATCAGGCGAATTTTAGTATGCTTAAACTGTGGGTCAGACGCCACCGCCAAAACCACATCGCGAACCGCATCAATACATTTGTTACTGCGATATCTGTCGACAGACATATCCAGTTTCAATATACCGTTATGTTTTCCAATCGCTGACTGAATATGTTTAATATCGTCTAAAATTTCATCACGATGTTGTCCATGCACCCAACGCGCATTTGTCTGAATAGTATATTCATCTGATTTAGACAAATCTAATCTGTCAAATATTTTGCGCATAAAATGAGGTTGTACATCATATATCAACGACCATTCACCACCGGTCATATAAATATTAGTAAAATTGCTGTCACGCTGATTACCATAAAAAATAACATCATCCACAGGAACCGTATTCAATGGATTATTTGGCCCAGAACACTCAAAACAGCGTGCACAATTTTCGTCGCACTTGTTCGTCAGACGAAAACGCATATCCATCGGTGCATTTTCCCATTGGGCATAAAAACGCTTTTTCTGAAATGGATATACCAATCGTTCACGAAAACGCTGGGCAAAGCCGGGTTTGTCCGCATTGTTATTCTGGTAAATCAAAATTACTTCATCTTTATCAATCATATCGCATGTAATGTAACACAAATTTATTTATTGTCAATACGAACGTCTAATAAACAACGGATAATTAAAGCCCTTGATATACAATTATACCGCTACATGGAAAGAAAAAAGTTGGAGCGGACTTTATGACATTGGTGTAGTTAAGTTGATTGGCGTAAAGCTGTAGATATGTTTTATGCTTGTATACGGCTAAGGATTTTTTGAATATTGTCGCTTTGGAAATGATTGCTCCCAATAAACCCAAGCCACTTGATTCAAAAAACACTCAGAAAACCCAGCATTTCTGCGGGGTTCATTATATTCAAAAACTCTTGGCTCGGGCAACTGGACTCGAACCAGTGACATACGGATTAACAGTCCGTTTTTATTAAATTTAACAAAAATCAATATTTTTAAATAATCCTTGATTTTCTGCGGGGTACGGGCTACAGTCTTCTTAATCAAGATTAACCAAAATCGGTAGCAAAAAATGCCGTTTGTAGCAAATAGGTAGCAAAAACGACACGCGGACTAGGGTCAAAAATCCGGTCCGAAACCGGTAGCAAAAACCATAAAAAGGAATATGTATATGAATGATAGTAAAAAACGTGTTATAAATGCTCAGCAACATAATTGTGCCCACTGCGGTACACAGGGCGCAAATTATCACAACATAAAATTAGTTGTGGTCGATGATGTCAAAGATAAGAAGTTAGGATTGTTTTGTATACAATGCAGCTGTTGCGGTAAAATTACAACCCACTTAGTAAAAAATTTATATGAGTATGCCAGAAATTTTGAATATGATGGTAGTAGTGACTATTCCGGAAGTTTTCATTGGCATGGCAGCAATTACTATGTGACGCCTACTGTGGCTCTTTTGGACGAAAATATCATAATGAGCATACCCACTCCAACATTCATTATTGACGCAGATATCCCTCACCAGCTTCGCAATCCACTTATAGAAGCCGGCAAATGCATAAAGGAAAACGCCCTCGTCGGCGCGTCTGCCTGCGTCCGCAAGGCAATATATGAATTTTTATCAAAAGAAAAAGCCGCTGGTGATAATTACGACGAGAAAATAAAATCGATAAAGTCAAACTGGAAGCACATAGAAGATTATTTGGACGTATTAAAAGGCATAAAAGGCGTTACTTCAGACCAGGTACACGAGGATAGTTTTGAGGCATTTTCGTCGGAACAAATAAAAAGCTATGTGGCAATTTTGGAAGAAATATTTAAAGAGATTTACGTAATTCCCAAAAAACGTGCAGAACGCAAGGAAGCTATATTTGCGGTATTTAATTCAATAAAAAAAGACAAAGAACAAACACAGAATGCCAAACAACCGCTTTAATTTCACCGAAAAGGCCTTGGCAGCGTTGCCGATTCCTGCTGATAAAAAGCCGGCGGTCTATTATGACGATGGCCAGCCTGGTCTGTGTGTCATTGTGACCTATGGTGGGACCAAGACCTATTATTCATATATTAAGTTCCAGGGCACGCCAAAGCGTACTAAAATCGGCCGCGTGGGAACGACTAAATTGGTTGATGCGCGGGCCAAGGCACGGGAATTGAAAACGATTGCCGATCATGGTGATGACCCCAGCACGGAACGCGACGAAGCACGCAAAGATATGACATTGCGGGACTTTTTTGAAACTCAATACTATCCGCGGTGCTCTCTGGTCTATAAGCGTCCAAAGTCCCAGGCCAAGGACGAGTCTATGTTTCGCAATTACCTGGCCCCGTTTCATTCGCGTAAAATGATTAGTATTACCCGGGCCGAGGTGGAACGCATGCACCTTGAACTGCGGGACAGAATTAGCCTGCATACTGCGAACCGCACAATGGCGTTGTTAAAACATATGTATAACAAGGCGATAGAGTGGGGCTATCCCCGCCGACACGAAAACCCGGCCATCGGGGTCAAGATGTTTAAGGAGCTGCCGCGCAAGCGGTTCCTGCAACCGGACGAACTGGGGCGGTTCTTTGCTGCGCTGGATGCCGAACCGAATGAAATGTTTAAAAACTATGTGCTGTTGTCCCTATTTATCGGGCAACGGCGACAGAATATGCTGAGTATGCGCTGGTCAAATATAGATTTGAAATTGCGCAGTGCTTATTTCCCAGATTCCAAAAATGGCGAGCCTCAGCGGATTCCCCTAATAGATCAGGCGGTAGAAATCTTAAAAAATATGCGGCAATACGCAACAGACGATTGGGTGTTCCCCAGCAATGGTGGCAGTAAAAGCGGCCATGTGGAAGATTTTCATCGCCCGTGGTACGCATTGCTAAGACGCGCCAATATAGCGGACTTTCGGTTTCATGATATACGTCGCACATTTGGCAGTTATCAGGCTATAAACGGCGCATCTTCGTTTGTATTGGGGCGTGCGCTGGGGGACAAGACGGATGCTGCAGTCCGGGTTTATGCCCATCTGACCGACGACCCCGTTCGTCAGTCTATCCAATCCGCCGCCAACATGATGTTGGGATATGCAGAAAAACAATAATAGGGTAATATAATGATAACTGTAGACGAATACTTTCAACAAGAAAAAGAATGTACTTACAAAGATGAATGTTATTCTGTTCGGGACAATGGGGCTGTAATGCGACATATTCGTCCAGGCAAGGTTAAACGTAAATTGGATGGTGTGTGGACTTTCGGGATTAAAAACAATACGAATGGATATATGTATTTGGCTACAGCAAGGGTTCACAGGATAGTTGCTGCGGCTTTTTTGGAGAAAGAACCATCGCCCACCCACGTCATAGACCATATAGACACAAATAAATGTAATAATCGTCCTGAGAATTTGCGCTGGGTAACAAGATTGGAAAACGCTTTGAGCAATCCAATAACCAGACGGCGAATAATATTATGTTGTGGCAGTATTGAAAATTTCTTGGCAAATCCATCGTTGCTAAGGGCCAATAGCATTGGCCAAATGTTTGACTGGATGCGTACTGTTTCGCCAGATGAGGCAAAAGTCAGCAAAGATAAATTGGAACGGTGGGTCAAGGAAGATTCTGTACCAACTGGCAACGGAAGATTAGGTCCTTGGGTATACCAAAATAAAAATGCAACCAAAGAGAATGAGGAGGAATCTGAATTAGTAACAAAGTCTTTAACTAAAAACGCATTGCAAATTGAATGGAGAACGCCTACAGAGTTTCCGCTATGCCCGGAGAATCCTGGTGACGATCCGTTGCAAGAATATCTTGATAAGCTTACTAAAGATGCGGTGTTTGCAAGAACAGGGTATGGAGACTCAAAGGTAATAGAGGCTGATTTTAATATTGAGCATACTGCGATTTTTGTTGCCACGTATTTTACATCTGACAATGCGGTAAAGGGATATACTATGGCAAAAATTGAGTTTGATCGCGATGTTGGCATATTTTATCACGAATCTTGTGGAACATTTTTTGGAGAGGATGGTTTGAAAAAATATTTCACCACAGAGCGCGGCTATGAATGGACGGGTGGCGAAACATTTGATGATTTGGTAAGCTGATGTATAATCTGGTAATATCTGGGAAAATAATGCGCATTTTTGGCTACAAAAGCCTCTTCTAACAGAAATTTTTACCAAATTTACAAAAAATTCTATTACAACAGAAATTTTGTTGATTTTTAATAATTTTTCTATTACAATAGTCAAAAAGGTTGGCAAAGATGAAAGAAATGCTTATAAAACGTCCGGAATACTTGGAAAAACTGAAAAAATGGTCGCGAGATCCAGGTTTGGTAAAAATTGTTACGGGGGTTCGTCGATGTGGTAAATCCAAGCTTTTTACTCTGTTTGGACAATATTTAATGTCGGACGGGGTTGATGAGTCACAAATTCATACCATCCAATTGGATATGTTGGAAAATCGTGCGTTTTTGGATCCAGTAAAGCTGTATGAACATGTTTTAGGGCGGCTTGTTCCAGTTAAGATGAATTATGTATTTTTGGACGAAATACAAATGGTTCCGGACTGGCAGATGGTTGCCAATAGCTTGAAAGAGAAAGATAATGTTGACCTGTATCTGACGGGGTCGAATGCGTATATGTTTTCTAGTAAGTTAGGGACGATAGTAGGCGGTCGATATGTAGAGATAAAAATGCAGCCGTTGTCGTTCAAAGAATATGTCGAGGGCGTTCATGAAGTACAAAAAGTTAGCGATGTACCAAAAATACAGATGTTCGGCAGCCCGGATTTAATGGCCGATTATCATAGATATGTTGTCCAGGGCGGGTTCCCCCAGACTTTGAAATACGACGGGGATGCGGAACTTATAAACACATATCTGATGGATACGGTTTATAATAACACAATAAGTAAGGATATCATAGAACGCTATAACTTAAGAAGCCCTGAAAAACTGAACGAGGTTGTTAAGTTCTTGTTTGATAATATATCCAATGAAACCAGTATCTTGAATATAGAACGTCAGTTAGGTGGCAGTGTCAGCAATGATTCTATAAACAAGTACGTTCAGGGCTTGTTGGATAGTTATCTGATATATCGCTGTGACCGTATGGACTTAAAGGGCAAGAAGATATTAACATCATCGCCCAAGTATTACATCTGTGATATGGGGCTTCGTCATGCTGTTTTAGGCAGCAGAATAGGTGATGATGGTAAGATACTGGAAAATATTGTTTACCTGGAGTTAATCAGAAGGGGATACACGGTTTATATTGGTAAAATTGGCCGGAAAACCCAAGGCGGCGAATTTAAAGAGCTAGAAGTTGATTTCATAGCCACCAAAGAGGGCGGCGTGGTTGAATATTATCAGGTTGCCTGGTCTGTCGATGAAGAATCTGTATTAAAGCGGGAACTTGGTTCACTGGAACAGATAAATGACAGTTATCCAAAATATCTGATAACCATGGGCGCCGGTTCCGGCATACATAACGGGATAAAACATGTCAATGCCCTGCAATGGCTGATGGAGAAATAGTCATACTTGGTTGGCGGGGCATTGATTAAGCAAAATGCCACATGGGGGCCAAAATTCAAAAATTGCAGACCGCGGGCAGTGGCAAGCTGTCGGCGACGGCTTTGGCTATTTTGAATTTGTTTGCCAACAAATCCGAAATGACCATGCCGGAAATCGTGGCTGGCCTGGACAAGAACCCAGAAACAGTCCGCAAATCCGTCCAAACCCTGGTCAAATCAGGCCGTTTAACCAAATCCGGCACCACCAAAGGCGCAGTATATGAATATATTGGTTAATAAAATTAAAAATTTTATCATACCTCTTGAATGTTAGGAATAACTCCTTACATTATGTCGTGTATATGAAAAGAAGGAGTTATGCATGTCAGATAGAATTTATAATTTGTTCATTAGCCATTCGTGGACATATGGAGATACATATGATAAATTGGTAAGCATGTTAAATGATGCCGAAGGTTTTAAATTCAAAAATTACTCTGTTCCAAAAAATGATCCGATCCATAATGCCGGTACAGAAAAGGAGCTAGCTCAAGCTATAGAAAATCAGATTGTAATGGCTAGCGCTGTCCTTATCCTGGCCGGTGTATATAGTACGTATAGCAAATGGATAAACAAAGAAATCGAAATTGCTAAAAGATTGCAGAAAAAAATCATTGCTATTGAACCGTGGGCTAGCGAAAAAAACTCGGCTGTTGTCAAAGACAATGCGGACAAGATAGTTGGCTGGAATACTTCATCTATAGTAAAGGCTATTTGCGAGGACGCGTAATATATGAGACAATCAGAAACGCTTGAACTGTATAAATTGTTTGTAGATAGCGCCTCTAAAATAACAGAAGCGCGCTCTAAAGCAAATGCGTTTTTTGTGACGTTGAATACGGCAATAATTGGTGCTAACGGGTTTGTTGGTGCTGATGCATTGCTTATGGTAGGGCTTTTTATCAATTTGCTCTGGTTCGTTGCCATCGGATCTTATAGGCGCTTGAATGCGGCTAAATTTCAGATAATCAATGAAATAGAGCAAGATTTAAAATATCAATGTTTTAACAAAGAATATGAAATATGTAAAAAACTAAACAGAGCTGATTTCTCTAAAATAGAAAATAAAATGCCATTGTGTTTTATAATGTTTTTTCTGTTTATGATTTACATTAAGTACAGGGTGTATATTATAAATGGTATTAATATGATAACCTGTTGGTAATAAATCTATTACACATTTAAAAATTTCATGTTGTGTGTAGCTATGTAGAAATCATTTAAAAATTGAATGTCTGATTTTATGAAGAAGTCGTCGCTTTCAATAACGAGAATTTCTGTTTTATTAAATAGTTTTTTTAATAGTTGTTTTTCTTGGAATGGAATTGCTTTGGCAGTCGTTGTAATAATAACACCATATCCTGGGAATTGAAATGTAGCCGAATGCCCATTGTGGTTGCGAGCATTTCCAATAACAATTCTATCACTTAGAATTGATTTGTTTCTACGATATATTTCTATTAAAAATAAGTCATCATTATCACTAACGTCTCCCGTTAAGATACGTTTGGCAACGTCTTCATAGATACCCAATGAAACATTTTCGGAACTGATGGATGCCCGCCAAACGAGAGAAATAAAAAATTTTCTTAATTTATTATAATCAAAATCCTGGTAAGTGACCAAATATGTTTGTAATTTGCCCACTTTACGAAATGGATGTGCCGGTATTGTCGTATGAAAGAATTTAATTGCTTCTTTATCAAATACACAAAACTTTTCTTCACAGTCTTTGCAAAGTAAATACTCCTTAAACCCATTTTGAAAATTGATTCTATCTGTTTTCCCCGTTTCTCGTTCAATGGCTGTAAAACGTTTAGTTCTTTTTAAATCATATAATCCTTTTGGCAAAATATGGGATTTTTGTAACTCTTTATGCTGACCGCATAGCTTACAAATTCCATAATGTTTTCCATCTCGGTTTGGCATTCTAAGAATCTTTAGATATTGAATCGCTATCCAAATAGTTTGTCCAGTTCTTCGGATAATGTGCCGGATTGAGCCGCCGGCAAGGCATCGAACTGTCTGAAATTATGCTTTTTGATAGTTATGTCGCTGTCAAAGCCCAAAATATAGGACGTGGAATCCAAGAAGTCGTTATGATAAGAGGTTGTATTTATGTCGGTATCGCCGACATATCCGGAAGTTGTTGTCGTATCCAGGAAATCATTGTGATAGGATGTGGTATTTACAGAATTGCCATCAGAATCGTATCCAGAGCAAGTGGTCGTATCTAAAAAGTCGTTATGATAACAAGTTACAGATGCATTTGCGCTGGTAGAAACAAGTAATACCGCAGAAATTATTATGATTTTTTTTAACATATCAGGCCTCTATTACGTGGGTATAGTACATAATGTTTTATTAAAAGTATAGCAATTCTTTGTTACCTAAGATTTTGTAAATAGGTTATAGTTCACAAAATAAACACACAAAAATTTTACTGACAGCGTTGGTCGCTTACGAATCTTTAATGTTTTTCATTTTACAAAGCAATGCATCATGTGGATACCACTACTCGTGGAACCGAAAGTTATCAGTTGATTGCTTATGCGATTTTGTTTTTGGAAGGTACACGTTCTGGTGTGATGGGAAAGTAGGTTCGTACTTTGTGTTTTTCTATGTGGTCAAGTACGATGTTTTTCGGCAGATTATATTTTTTACATATTTCTGATGTATGCACGGTCTTGTCGTACATATTGTTGTTAAAGATCCATTTATCAAAATCTATTACATCCAGCCATTCTTCTGTGTCCTTA
>OIZI01001049.1_pt1 | contig 12596 bp, 9 predicted proteins | sample 1588441 | NCBI WGS metagenome assembly OIZI01 (sample SAMN03283284) | human gut metagenome | biome: human-associated habitat; material: feces | host: Homo sapiens | place: Peru | collected 2012
TTTAAGTTTTTTATTTTACTGGCTTATAATTCGAAAATTTTATATAAATTTGCAAAAGTTAAGCTGCAGAAGTCAAGTAAGTACGAACATTCATAAAAGTATCGGATATGACAAATTATAATCTCAGAAAGCTGCCAGCAGGCATCCAGTCGTTCAAGAAAATCAGAGAAGAGAACTATCTCTATGTTGATAAGACCGACATTATTTGGAAATTAGTAAACAACGGCTATACGTATAATTACCTGAGCCGTCCTCGCCGATTCGGCAAGTCATTGCTTGTCGATACACTACAGTCGTACTTCGAAGGAAAGAAAGAACTCTTCGAGGGATTGAAAATCATGTCATTGGAGAAAGAATGGAAATCATATCCCGTTGTTCGACTGGACATGAGCATGGCTGATGCCACCCCCGAAGGCATCAAGGCTTACTTTGACGAGACCTTCGCCAAATACGAAGCCCAATATGGCATCACACCAAGATCCCTGACCGCTCTGTCAAACCGATTCAAGAACATCATCGTTGCAGCATACGAACAGACCGGCCTGCAGGTTGCCGTGCTCATTGATGAGTATGATGCACCCCTACAGCACTCCTGGATGACTCCGGAACACAAGGCATGCACGGAAGTATATCGCACCGTGTTCTCTGTGCTTAAGAATGCTGATGAATACGAAAAGCTTGTCTTTATCACGGGCATCACCAAGTTCACCCAGATTTCATTGTTCTCGGTACTCAACAATCTTTCCAACATCAGTTTCTTACCAGAATATACCCCAATCTGCGGTATTACAGAAGAGGAAATTTTGGAGAATTTCATGCCAGAAATTGAAAAAATGGCAACACGTAACAAATGGTCTGTACAGGAAACCCATGATAGATTAAAGGCTTATTACGACGGATACCACTTCTCAGAAGAAAACATGGTGGACATCTATAATCCTTATAGCCTGGTCAATGCACTACAGCAATCCAGATTGAGTAATTTCTGGGCTGCATCGGGCGCCACCTCTCTCATCCCTAAGTTTGTAAACAATGCCGAGTTGCGCTTAGGCGATTTCGACCATTGCCGCATCCTGCGAAATATACTGGAGCAATCTGATGTAACAGGCGGTGGAGCAGCCCTGTTCCTCTATCAGTCGGGCTATCTCACCATCAAGGACAGCGATGAATTCGGCTACGTCTTGGGATTCCCTAACGAGGAAGTGAAGCAAGCTCTCTATGAGATGGTACTCCCTGCCTTGACCCTGCGAGAGGAAGGCGATATCCAGTCATTGCAAGCCAATCTGTACTACCAGTTAGGAACAGGTCAGTTGGCAGAAGCCATGAAATCCATGAAGGCTCTCATTGCCGATGTGCCATATAGCAACAAGAAGCTTGCCTCCATGGATATGGAAGAACGCTACCGCCTCATCATCAGCACCATCCTCAATGCCATCGGACTGAAGGTTGAAGTGGAGCACATGCTCGCCACAGGCAGAATTGATATCCTCGCCACAACTTCGAGATATATCTATGTAATAGAATTAAAGCTGAAGAACAATGGTGGCAAGGAAGCTGCCGTCAAGCAAATCATCTCGAACCAATATCTAGAGCCATTCAAGGCTGACAAGCGAGAAGTGATAGGACTGGGAATCGAACTGGATGATGAAGGAAAAGGATTGCTGGATTGGGAAAAAGCATAAAGAAAAAAAACAAGAATAAAGAAAAGATTGAAACAAAAGATAAAGAAAAGACTATAACAAGCAAAAGATGACCTCACGTTTTGCGAGGTCATCTTTTTTATTGCCGATTCCTTGACTTTTTGGCAAAACACCTAACATATTTGTACTATTTTACATTTTTAAGGACCATAAGACAGATGTTATTGAGTATTTTTCACTATCTTTGCATCCGAAGTAATAAACAAATAAGTAATAATCAATAAGGAAAACTTAAAAACCAACAACAATATGGACAAGATACTAAAAACGCGATTTGTCGGATTTTCCTTTGCATTAGCACTGATGTCATCTCTCGGCTGCCAGGCTCAGTCGCATTCTGGTGCACTGTCACTCCCTACCCCTACTCAGGAAGCCAAACCTGGTGTAAGATGGTGGTGGATGGGCTCTGCTGTAGATAAAGAGAACCTAAAATGGAACCTCGACGAATATGCCAAAGCTGGCATTGGAGCCGTAGAAATCACGCCACTCTATGGTGTGCAAGGAAATGATAAGAATGATATTCCGTATCTCTCTCCTAAATGGATGGAGATGCTCAAATTCGTGGAAGAGGAAAACAAGAAGGTAGGCATTGAAACCGACATGGCTACTGGCACAGGCTGGCCTTTCGGTGGTCCTTGGGTTCCTATCAATGAAGCTGCCTGCAAGGCTGTATTCGTGGATACCATCGTTGATGTGAAACAGAAATTGATGGAAATCGAATTCAACGTTCCTCAGAAAGAGCGTGACTTTGCCAAACTGAAAGTCATCAAGGCATATCCTGTTGAAGGACAGAACAGGAAAAAGCGTGTCATCGCTCTCTACGAAAGCCGTACCCGACAGAAAGTTAAACGTGCTGCACCGGGTGGTGAAGGATACGTCATCGACCACTTCGACTCCACTGCCGTAGCTAATTATCTGGCACATATCGACAGTGCCTTCGTTGCCAGCCAGACTCCTTATCCACATACCTTCTTCAATGACAGTTACGAGGTATATGGAGCCAACTGGACTCCTAACCTGCTGACTGAATTTGAGAAGATGCATGGATATAAGTTGCAGGATAAGTTCCCTGAATTTCTTGATGGTGATGCCGTGGTGGTAAGCGATTACCGTGAAACATTAGGCGATATGCTGCTCCATAACTTCACCGAACAGTGGACCAAGTGGGCAAACAAGCGTGGTGCCATCACCCGTAATCAAGCTCATGGTTCACCAGCCAACCTCATCGACTGTTATGCTGCCGTAGATATCCCTGAGATAGAAGGATTCGGTCTTACCGATTTCGGCATCAAGGGCTTACGCAAGGATTCGGGCAAGACCCGTCCTAATTTCAGCGACCTCAGCATGCTCAAGTATGCACCATCTGCTGCCCACATTACAGGCAAGAAATATACCTCCAGCGAGACGTTTACCTGGCTTACCGAGCACTTCCGCACTTCCCTGAGCCAGATGAAACCAGATATGGACCTCATGTTCTGCGCTGGTGTGAACCATATGTTCTTCCATGGCACAGCCTACTCGCCTAAAAACGACCCATGGCCAGGATGGAAGTTTTATGCATCGGTGGATATGAGTCCGACCAACAGTATCTGGCGCGATGCACCGGAACTGATGAAGTACATCACCAACTGCCAGACCTATCTGCAGTGGGGACTACCTGACAACGACTTTCTGGTTTATCTGCCAGTAAGAGATATGTGGCGCAAAGATACCAAGAACTGGTTGATGCAATTCGACATCCACTCCATGACGAAGAAAGCACCGGAATTTATCAAGGTGATTCTCGACATCGACAAGGCTGGTTTCGACTGTGACTACATCAGCGACAAATACCTGCGCACCTGTACCTTTAAAGACGGTATGATTGAAACTGCTGCTGGTACTCGCTACAAGGGCATCATCATCCCAGGCAACAATATCATGCCAAGCGATGTAATCCAGCATATCTCCGACTTGAAGGCGCAAGGAGCCAAAATCATCAAGGGAGATAACATCAAGGCGATGGAAGAAGCCGCAAAACCAGAACTGATGAGAAAACAGCTCGGACTGAAGATGATTCGCCGTACAAACAGTATTGGGCATCATTACTTCATCGCCAACCTTACCAACAAGGATATTGCTACTACCGTGCCTTTGGGCATCAGCGATAATCATGGCATCTGGTACAACCCTATGACAGGAGAATATCATGAGGCTTCGTTCAGCGATAAAGACATCCAGCTGAACCTGAAGAGTGGCGAGAGCCGTATCCTCATCACATCGAATAAACCAGTAAACGAGTGGAAGCTCGATTCTAAGGTAAAGGTAGGCGGCAAGGAGGCCAGCACTGCTGCTGACAGCAAGACCATCGACCTGACCGCCAATGCCTGGAATCTGTCATTCACCGAGGAGGCTCCTAAGGTGGGAGAAGACTTCAGTCTCAAGGGCTTGAAAAGTTGGGAAAATCTCAGCGAAAAGGCTAAGGTGATGATGGGAACAGGTGTTTATGAAACCACCTTCAAGCTGTCAAAGGATGATGCACAGAAACAGTGGGCTATCGACTTAGGTGATGTCCGTGAAAGTGCACGCGTCTATATCAATAATAAATATGTGGGCTGCGCATGGGCGGTACCATATATCCTCAACTGCAAAGATGCACTGAACAAGGGCAAGAATACCATCCGTATCGAGGTAACCAACCTGCCTGCCAACCGCATAGCAGAACTCGACCGACAGGGTGTGAAATGGCGCAAGATGAAGGAAATCAACGTGGTGGACATCAACTACAAGAAGACCACTTACGAAAAATGGACTCCTGTGCCAAGCGGACTCAACAGTTCGGTAAAACTCGTGGAATTGAAAAATTATAATCATTAATCATTTTGTACAAATGAAGAAACTAATCCTGACAAGCCTCTGCATTCTGATGGGCATGACCTCTGTGTCTGCCCAGAATGCAACAGTGAAAGCAGCAGTAAAAGTAGCATCTGACAAGGAATCCTTGATGAAGGAAATCCTGGAAGTTTCACAACGCACCAACAACTACTTCATGGCGAAGTACAGTGACCCAACCCTCGACACCTACGTCAAGAAGGTACGCACGAGCAACCTCTGGACCCGTGCCGTATATTACGAAGGTTTGATGGCGCTCTACGAGATAGACCCTCAGCAGCGCTACCTCGATTATACCGACCGCTGGGCAGACTATCACAAGTGGACAGCCCGTGGCAGCGTGAATGATACTGATGCCGACAACCAGTGCTGCCAGCAAACCTATATCGACCGCTATATCCAGACTGGCGGCAAAAAGGATTTGAGTAAGGTAAAGGAGAACCTCGACCATCAGATGAGCACTAACCGTGTTTCATACTGGACATGGATTGATGCGATACAGATGGCTATGCCTGTCTATGCCAAATATGCTAAATTGACCGGTGAGAAGAAATACCTCGACTATGCAATGAACTCCTACAAGTGGAGCCGTGATACCTTGGCTGGCGGTCTTTTCAATAAGAAAGAAGGACTCTGGTGGAGAGACAAAGACTACGTGCCACCTTACAAGGAGAAAGATGGCAGCAACTGCTACTGGAGCCGCGGTAATGGCTGGGTTTATGCTGCATTGGTACGTGTGATGCAGACCTTGCCTAAGACTGATAAGAACTACCAGTACCTGAAGAAAGACTTTATCTCTATGAGTAAGGCGATATTGAAGTGCCAGCGTGAGGATGGATATTGGAACGTTAGCCTCGTTTGTCCTGCCAACTATGGTGGTCCTGAAATGACCGGTACAGGTCTCTTCCTTTATGGTATGGCATGGGGTGTGCAGCAGGGTATCCTGCCAAGAGCTACCTATCAGAAAGCAATGGATAAAGCTTGGAAGGCATTGGCTGCATCGGTTCACGAAGATGGTTTCATCGGATACAACCAGGGCACAGGTAAGGATCCTGCTGCAGGTCAGCCTGTCACCTTTACTTCTGTTCCTGACTTCGAGGACTACGGTACTGGTTGCCTCCTGCTCGGTGCGGCGGAGTATTACAAGCTTTTAAAGGTAAAAAAGTAAAAAGGTAAAAAAGTAAAAAGGCTTTTTTAAAAGTAAAAAGGTAAAAGGGTAAAAAAGTTATGAGAAAATATATTTGGCTGATGGCTTGCTTGGTGGCTTTTGCGCCACTAAGCGCCAATGCCGCCAAGAAACAGAAGAAAGCGAAAAAGGCACAGACTGAACTCTGGCCTGACGGCACGAAGATGGATGCCTGGTTCTGCAATGCACAGAAGGTGAATGTAGATACTCTTGGCAAGAAATACGTGATTACTGATTATGGTGTCAAGAACGACAGTACCCTGATTCAGACTCAGGCTATCCAGACTGTTATCGACCAGGCTGCTAAGGATGGCGGTGGTGTCATCGTCGTTCCTGCCGGTACCTATCAGAGCGGTGCCCTATTCTTCCGTCCGAAAACCCATCTCTATCTTGAAGAGGGTGGTAAACTGAAAGGTAGTGAGCGCATTGCCAACTTCCCTGTCTTGGAAACCCGCATCGAGGGGGAAACCTGCAAGTATTTCTCTGCCTTTATCAATGCAGATAAGTGTGATGGTTTCACCATTGCCGGTAAAGGAACCATCGATGGTAACGGCTATCACTACTGGGAGGAATTCTGGATCCGTCGCACCTGGAATCGCCAGTGTACCAACAAGGATGCACAGCGTCCACGCCTCGTATATATCAGCAATTCGAGCCATGTGACCATACAGGATGTCCATATTCAGAACAGTCCTTTCTGGACCAACCACATCTATCGTTGCGACCATGTCCGCTTCTTGGGATGCACCATCTTCGCTCCTACCAGTGGAGTGAAGGCACCAAGCAGTGATGCTATCGATATCGACGTATGCCACGACGTATTAGTGGAAGGCTGCTTCATGAGCGTAAATGATGATGCCATTGCCATCAAGGGCGGTAAGGGAACCTGGGCTGACAAGGCACCAGAGAATGGACCTGTCTATAATGTACTCATCCAAAACTGCAACTATGGTAGAGTGCATGGTTGTCTGACTTTGGGCAGCGAGAGTGTGAAAGACCGCAACATCGTATTGCGAAACATCAAGGTGGGCAATGCGCAGCGCGTACTCTGGTTGAAGATGCGCCCTGATACTCCTCAACACTATGAGTATGTAACGGTAGATAACATCACAGGCACCACAGGCAGTTTCTTGGTTGTCCGCCCTTGGACTCAGTTCTTCAAACCAGGCGACCGCAAGGATATGCCACTCAGTCAGTGCAACAACATCACCATCAAGAACATCCAGATGGATTGCGACAACTTCTTTGATGTGGGCACCAGCGACAAATATCGTCTGGTGGATTTCACCTTCGAGAATATCCAATCTACGGATAAGAAAATGGCTTTCAATAAGGATGTCATTGAAAACACAACCGTGAAGAATGTCAATATCACGCCAAGGGAAAAGAGCAACGGCTTGAAGACTACCGGCGATGCTGATGGATTGAAATAAAAGAAATAAAATAAGAAGAATAAATAAAAAGAGAAAAACAGCATATCTTCCATTGATGGTTGATATGCTGTTTTTCTATTGAGGACTTTCGTCTTCCTATATCACGGAAAATTCCGTTCGGGGTTTTATATCCACTATGCCCAACTCTTATCAAAATCTTCACCGTCGAAGGCAAGCCAGTTCTTGATAATCGTCCTACCCTCTGGAGTCAGTACACTTTCTGGATGGAACTGGATACCATGGATATCATAATGCTTGTGCTTCAAACCCATGATGCAACCGTCATCACTCACTGCCGTCACATCAAGACACTCTGGAAAATTTGTTCTATCCACTACCCATGAATGATAACGACCTATCTCTATACGCTTAGACATACCAGCAAAAATAGGATCATTACCAAACTGAGTACAAGGAGTAGCAACTCCATGATATACTTCAGAGAGATTGGTAAGTTTGGCACCAAAAGCCTCACCTATCGCCTGATGACCCAGACAGACGCCCAACATTGGTTTTCTGCCAGCATAAGTCTTGATGACATCCATCAGAAGACCTGCCTCTGAAGGAATACCAGGTCCCGGACTCAGGATGATTTTATCAAAACGGTCCAGTTCGCGCAATTGGAACTGGTCGTTGCGGAATACCGTCACCTCTGCACCTAACTCTTTTACCAGGTGAGCCAGATTATAGGTGAAGGAATCGTAATTATCTATGATTACTACTTTCATCTTTATATAATGTTTAATGAGAAATGAGAAATGAGGCATACGCCCTCAAACATTTGAATTCTTCACTCTTCGTTCTTCACTCTTCACTTAACTACAACTGCTCTGCAATATGGATAGCCTTGGTGAGCGCACCCAACTTATTATTACACTCCTCCAGTTCATACTGGTCATTGCTCTTTGCTACGACACCACTACCCGCCTGGAACCAGAGCTCGCCATTACGGCTGATAAAGGTACGGATAACGATGGCTTGATTGAGGTCACCATTCAGTCCGATGAAACCGATACAGCCGCCGTATGCACCACGGTTGTGAGGCTCTAATTCTGAGATAATCTGCATGGCACGAACCTTAGGAGCACCACTCAGCGTACCTGCTGGGAAAGTATCGATAAACTCCTTGATATGGTCAGCATCCTTATCAAGCGTACCACTTACACGGCTTACGAGATGGATGACATGACTGTAGAACTGCATATCCTTATAGAAATCTACCTTCACACCATGACAGTTGCGACTCAGGTCATTGCGTGCCAGATCCACCAACATCACATGCTCTGCATTCTCCTTCGGATCATTGCGCAGGAACTCAGCAGCCTTGCGGTCCTGTTCGATATCGCCCGTACGCTTAGTAGTACCGGCAATAGGATCTATGAAAGCCTTGTTGCCTACGATACGGTTGTGGGTTTCTGGAGAAGAACCGAAGATACGGTATCCACCGAAATCAAAATAGAAGAGATATGGTGATGGATTGATACTGCGAAGTGCACGATAGAGTTTGAAATCATCACCCTCATACTTCTGTACGAAACGGCGACTGACCACAATCTGGAAGACATCACCACGCAAACAGTGCTGGATGCACTTTCTTACATTCTCCTTATGCTGCTCATCAGTAAGCGTAGAAGTCGTTTCTCCCACTGGATGGAAATCGTATGGTTTTACATTCGCCTTGTTGATAGCCTTCAGGAGCGCATCCAGTTCAGAAAGTGAAGAGTGAGGAGTGAAGAGTGAAGAATTCTCTTGAAGCGTAATCAGTTCCATCGTATTGTTGTAATGATCGAAAACGATGATGTCCTTATACATGATATAATAGATATCCGGCGCATCATTCTTTTCCATCGTCGTATCCTTTACCGGGATATTTTCAAAGTAGCGTACGGCATTGAAAGTGGTGAAACCATAGAGTCCACAGAAGTCCTTGCCCTCTCCCTCCACATGGAAAGACTTGACAAAGTCATTGATTGCCTTGGAGATGGCGAGTTTACACTCCTCACCCTTTCCCTCACCGAAGGCAGGGAGTTCCTGTTTTTCCACCTTTCCATCGGGATAAGTGACTGTCACGATACCATGTCCCACAGCGATGCTTGCCATCGGATGTACGCCGATGAAGGAACGAGAGTTCTCTGAGCCATGGTAGTCGGAACTCTCCATCAAGGCAGACTGGGGATATATGTCACGAAGTCGCATATAGACTCCCACCGGTGTATAGAGATCGGCGAGAATCTTGCGAGTCTTTGTTGTATAATTGAATCTACTCATATTTTAAACGATAAAAAAATGAAGCCTATTGCATAGACACATGAAGCAGGCTTCAATGACCAACGAAGCCTATTTCAAAACCACATGAAGCAGGCTTCGCTTGATGATGAAGCTTAAAGCCTCTAATTTTAAAAATCTCCGTATTCTTTAGCCATTTCCTTATGACTCAAGTAGGTCTCCACGTCCTTGTCACCACGTCCAGAAACTGTGAGCACAACGACATCGTCCTTCTTGAATTTCATCTTCTTCAAGGCAGCCACAGCATGGGCACTCTCGATAGCAGGAATGATACCCTCCATACGGGTCAATTCATATCCTGCATAGATAGCCTCATCATCTTTGATGGCGAGCACATGACTGCGACCACGGGTAGCCAAGTCAGCATGCATAGGTCCGATGCCCGGATAATCCAAACCGGCACTGATGGTGAAGGCTTCTTCTATCTGTCCGTCTTCGGTCTGCATCACGAGGGTACGCGCACCATGAATGATACCTTCTGTACCACAGTGCATGGTAGCAGCCGTATAGTTGGTATCGATACCATGACCGGCAGCCTCAGCCAAGTAAATCTGCACACGCTCGTCATCAATATAGTGATAGATGGTACCCGCAGCATTGCTTCCGCCACCCACACAAGCGATAAGATAGTCAGGATAATCACGGCCAATCTTCTCTTCCAACTGCCATTTCAGTTCCTCTGAAATCACACTCTGCATCTTTGCCACGATATCAGGGTAAGGATGTGGACCCATCGTACTGCCCACGATATAGAAAGTATCCTGAGGATGACAACACCAGTCGCGGATAGCTTCTGAACAGGCATCACTCAAGGTCATATTGCCTGTTCTTACAGGATTAACCTTAGCACCCAACATCTTCATACGCTCCACATTGGTATGCTGGCGCTCTACGTCGGTAGCACCCATGAAGATTTCGCACTTCATATCCATCAGAGCGCAGACCGTAGCTGTAGCCACACCATGCTGACCGGCACCAGTCTCGGCAATGATACGGGTCTTGCCCATCTTCTTTGCCATCAGAATCTGACCGATGGTATTATTGATCTTATGAGCACCTGTATGGTTCAGGTCTTCACGCTTCAGATAAAGCTGGCATCCGTACTTCTCACTCATGCGCTTGGCATAATAGAGAGGTGAAGGACGACCCACATAATCTTTCAGCAGAGCATAATACTCTTTCTTGAATTCTTCACTCTCGATGATAGGCTTGTAAGCCTCCTGGAGTTCTGTCACACATTTATATAATATCTCTGGCACGTATGCGCCACCGAATTTTCCAAAAAATCCTTTATCGTCAACTTGATACATCGCAATCTAATATTAAATGACAAATGACAAATGTAAAATGACAAATGTAAAATGTAAAATGTTAAATTAGGCTTTCGCCCTTGAGTCACAAACGAAACTGATGAATTCTTCACTCTTCGTTCTTCACTCTTCACTTAATTCTCCACTCTTCCCTTAATTCTTGAGTGCCTCGAAAAGCAGGTCGAGCGCCTTATCCGGATCCCCCACTTCATTGAGTAATGTCACGAATTTACTTCCAATGATAGCACCAGCTGCATTGTCCTGTGCACTGGTCAGAGTCTGCTTGTTACTGATTCCGAAACCAATCATACGAGGGTTGCGGAGATTCATACTGTTGATATGATTGAAATAAGCGAGTTTGGCATCACCAAAACTACTCTGTGCTCCTGTGATGCTGGCTGAACTGACCATATAGATGAAACCATCGGTATGCTCATCGATGAATCGGATGCGCTCCTCGCTGGTCTCCGGTGTAATCATCATGATGACACGGATGTCATACTTGTCGGCAATCGGCTTCACCACTTTCAGATAGTCATCGAAAGGAAGGTCTGGAATGATGGTGCCACTCACACCGCTCTCCACACAACTCTGGAAGAAAGCCTCGATGCCATAGTGCATGATAGGGTTGAGATAACCCATCAGAACCAATGGCAATTGCACTTCATCCTTGATGGCCTTGAGCTGACCGAAGAGCGCCTTCACGGTCATTCCGTTCTTCAAGGCTTTGGTACCTGCACTCTGGATGACTGGTCCGTCAGCCAAAGGGTCACTGAAAGGAATACCCACCTCAATCATATCGATGCCATGGCGTTCCATGGATTTGATGACAGCACCTGTGCCCTCGAAGGTTGGACAACCGGCACAGAAATACAAGCTCAAAAGCTTGCGGTCTTTATTGTTTGCAAATAATGCATTTATCTTATTCATTTTTTGTTTTTTTACCTTTAAGAGCAAGAATGCTCTTTTTACCTTTTTACTTTTTTACCTTTTTACCTTTAAAAAAGCTTTTTTACCTTTAAAAGGAATTTCCTGAGTTTCTCTACATCCTTCAGAGCAGATTCGATTTCAAATTTCGAATTCAAATCGATACCGATGCACTTCGGATGCTGGAAGGCTTTCAGCCGTTCTACATCTTCCGGTCCGATACCACCACTCAGGAGGAATGGGGTCTCGCCATCGTACTGCTGCAGAACTTGCCAATCAAACTGCTCACCACTTCCACCGACCGTCTTACATTTGGTGTCGAAAAGGAAGAGGTCAACAGCGCCTGCATACTCCTTATATTTTTGGATATCCTCGGCTGAACTAACGCTGATAGCCTTGATAATCCTGATATTGGGTTTGATGTCGGGATCGATGGTAGCACGGAGATTCTCGATGGTTTCACGAGGTTCATTACCATGCAACTGGATGTAGTCGAGACGGTAATTATAGACACGTGTCACGATGTTCTGGGGCATATCATCCACAAAGACTCCCACCCTTGCCGGTTGCTTTTGGGTTTCAGCAGTCTTACGCGCCATCGCAAGTTCGATACGCTCTTCCGAGTAGTCTGGTATGATGCCAGCCTTGCTGCTGATCATCTGCACAAACCGTGGTGACTTCGGATAGAAGATGAATCCTATCATATCAACCCCGAGTTGGGATACTTCGCGAATGTTATCGGCATCACGCATACCACATACCTTCACCAACATTTTATCTGTATTCATTTCTCTTTCTTTTTTCTCGTTAGTATTTTCATCTGAACTCATCGTTGATTTCCAGTTGCTTCAGGAAATCAGCAAGTCCCTGTCCCGGGTCAGCC
>OIZI01001054.1_pt1 | contig 12563 bp, 8 predicted proteins | sample 1588441 | NCBI WGS metagenome assembly OIZI01 (sample SAMN03283284) | human gut metagenome | biome: human-associated habitat; material: feces | host: Homo sapiens | place: Peru | collected 2012
CCCTTTATGACCTGCCACTCCTTGAAGGCATAGCCTTCCTTGGGGGTAGCGGTGAGGGTTATTTCTTCGCCGTTCAGAGCCTTTTCTTTGTCGGCGGAAGCGGTGCCGTTGCCGTCGGTGGTAACCTTGATGCTGCTCTCCTTGACGAAGATAACTCTGATAACAACATCTCTGTCGGGCATGATGAACTTGTCGCTCGCTATAGTGACCTTGTCGACGCCTTCTTCAACGACCTCTTCCCAACCGTAGAAGATCCAGCCGCTGTCGGGCTCTGCATGAAGGGTTATCTCCGTGCCCGCAACAGCGGTCTTGGGGACGGAATAGGTCTTGCCCTTGCCAACGGGGATTATCGTGATGCTGTGCTCCTCGGGGATTACCTCGGGGATTGCCTCGAAGATTGCCTTAACCTCAACGTCCTCGTCGGGCATGACAAACTTGTTGTCCGTTATCTCTATGCCGCCCTTTATGACCTGCCACTCCTTGAAGCGGAAGCCCTCCTTGGGAGCAGCGGTGAGGGTTATCTCGGTGTCTTTAACGGCTGCCTCTGCGGATGCGGATGCAGTGCCGTTTTCATCGGCCGTCACAGTGATGCTGTGCGTGATGGGATCGGTGTCGGGAGTCGCGGTCAATATCGGAAGCTTAAAGATAGCATAATATGTATATCCCGTGTCGTTGGGGTTATACATGAGCAGATTCTCTGCCGCGCCGTAGCCTGTAAGATTGATATTCTCTTTCTTGAGTTTCGAAGCGTCATAGGTATCGAGAACATCGAACAGGCAGCACAGATAGTACTGCGTATCGGCCTCATAGACGGCGCTGCTGTCCGCGGGCACTCTCGAGCTGAACACCGAGCTGATGTTAGTCGGGTCGGTGCAGATGAAATAGCCGTTGCCGTAGCCGCTGTCCCATTTGATGCCGGCGTTGTAGGGGCTCTGAGTGACAGCAGTCTTTGCTATCTCTCTCTGATAGCCGTAGTAGAACATAGAGAAGTTGGCGACGGGGGCGGCTATATCCACCTTCCACAGATAGAAGCAGTCGAAAACCAGAGAGGGATGAAACTGATCCTCTTGAGTGTAATTCAGCCTGATTCTGACAGTGGAGCCGGCATATGCGGAGAGGTCAACTTCAACGGTTTCCCACTCTGCGGACTGCTTGGAGTCTATTTCATGATACTGAATTCTTTCATACTCTTTGCCGGCTGCCGAGACATAAATACCAATGGTATCCCTTGCAAAGTTTCCGGTATGAAGATGCCTAACATCAAATGTGAGGAAGTACTTTTGATTGGATTCGAGCTGAAACTCGGGCAGCTCTAATGAGGACGGGACTGATACAGTATGAGAATACTCACCCTCGTCAAACACCATTCTAGATTGGTTATACACACAAAGATATTTTTCACCGTGATGCGGAACCATGTTCTCGATGGTGGTGCTGTTGGCGGTGTAGACGTATGTTCTGGTCTTATCACCTTTTTCCCATCCTGCCGGCAGATCCGTTGCCCCTGCTTCAAATCCTTCAAAGCTCTCGAACCAGACTGCATCGCATCCGGCGCGGGTGTGGTCGGGCGTTGTGCTGTCGGCAGAGACGATGACAATCATTCCGAACAGCATGAAGCAGCAGAGCATCATACTTAAAATGCGTTTTTTCATTTTGTTGTTCCTCCGATTTGTATTTTTGTTTCTCCCTCCTTTATTTCTTGGAAGGACTTTTTTACTCCGGCAAAAGCCGGTCTGACCTATGAGCTTTTACAGACCATATATCACCGCCCTTTTAAAACGCAAAAAACCGGGGACAGCGCAAAAATAGCCTGTCTCCGGCATAGTTATGTTTATTTTGTTATGCAAAAAGACCTGTTGCTGCAGCAAAAGGGCAGAACGATTCACTCGGCTCTCGCCGAGGAAAATATCCGTCCTGCCGTAGTCTGTCATTGCAAGGTCCTCCGTCCGTTTTTTGGGTGCCGCAACCCGCGGGGTAGGGGGGTATCGAATGAAGCAGATTATACTTTTGGTGCTTTCCGGGATATATTATATCACCTGTAACAGAAAAGCGCAAGTATTTTTGCGGATTCTGTATATTGTTCCCTATAATATTCGCACGCAAAAAAAATCGAGCGGCCGCCGAAGCGACCGCTCTTTTTACTTTTGTTAGCGTGTCGGAAGATCAGAGATTAGTTCTCTTCCTTCTTCTTCTTGCTGACAACGACAGTGCTTATAGCAGCGCCGCCGCCGAGAACCATAGCAGCAACCCAAAGGAGAACATTGGTGTTATCTCCGGTGTCGGGTACTTTGGGAGCCTCGGGATTGCTGGGAGCGTCGGGAGTGCTCGGAGCATCGGGAGTGCTGGGATCCTCGGGCTTGTTGGGCTTGTCAGGCTTCGGGAAATTGGGCTTCGGAATCTCGGGAAGGGAGGGCTTGTTTCCCTCAGTGCCGTCAGACTCGAAAACAGCCTCGAGTATAACGTTCTCTGCGGGCATCTCGAATGTGGCAACGCTCTTGTTCTCTAACTTAACGCCGCCCTTGACGACCTTCCACTCCTTGAACTTGTAGCCGGGCTTCGCAATGGCAACGACCGTTACCTTTGTGCCTGCCTCGGAGTAAGGCGGATATGCAACGCCTACGCCGTTTCCGTCAGTCTTGACCAATACGAAATGTACGTCGCGGATAACGCCCATGTCGTCCTCGACTTCCTCGAATATAGCCTTAACGGTTACATCCTCGTCGGGCATTACAAACTTGCCGTCCTTTATCTCGACGCTGCCTCTGATGACCTGCCACTCCTTGAGGCGGTAGCCGGGCTTGCCCTTAGCGGTAAGGGTTATCTCGGTGCCTGCGATAGCGGCGCTCGGAGTTGCGAAAGCTTCTTCGCCGTTCTCGTCCTTGAGAACGATTATCTTGTGCTCTGCGGCGAATATGGCCTTAACTTCAACATCCTCGTCGGGCATTATGAACTTGTTGTCCTTTATTTCTACCTTGCCCTTTATGACCTGCCACTCCTTGAAAGCATAGCCTTCCTTGGGGGTAGCGGTGAGGGTTATCTCTTCGCCGTTGACAGCCGTTGCCTTATCGGCGGAAGCGGTGCCGTTGCCGTCGGTTGTAACCTTGATGCTGCTCTCCTTGGAGAAGATAACCTCAATAACAACATCCTCGTCGGGCATGATGAACTTGTCGCTGGCGATTGTGATATCGCCCTTAACGACCTTCCAGCCTGCGAAGAAATAGCCGCTGTCGGGCTCTGCGGTAAGAACTATCTCAGTGCCGGCAATAGCAGTCTTGGGGTTGGAATAAGCCTTACCCATCTTGGAGGGCTTTACGGTGATGCTGTGCTCGGCAAGCTTCTCGAAAACAGCGATAACCTCAACGTCTGCGTCGGGCATGGTGAACTTGTCGCCATCCTGAACAACAGAAGCCTCGCTGAGAATCTGCCACTCCTTGAACTTGTAGCCTTCGTTGGCCTTAGCTTCAAGGGTTATCTCGGTGCCTGCGACAGCAGTTTCTGCGGATGCGGTTGCAGTGCCGTTCTCAGCCTTAACGGTGATTGCGTGTGCAACGGGATCAACTTCGGGCTGATCGGGATCTGCGGAGACTGTGAAAACCAGTCCGAACAGCATGAGGCAGCAAAGCAGCATGCTTAAAATTCGTTTTTTCATTTTTTCGTTCCTCCGATTTGTTGTGTTTTTTACATTTTTTCCCCCGTGTGCTTTTGTGCGGAGGAGGTTGCCGACCCGGCTTGTCCGGCCCGACAAGTCTGTACTTTTGAATGCCATATATCACCGCCTTTTTAAACGCAAAGAACCGGGAACGGAAGCTGAAAGCCCTTATCCTGCATAGTTCTGTTTATTTTTTATTATACAAAAAGACTTATATTGCAACAAAAGGACGGAACACTTTTTCGACTTGCGGCAAAAAAAACATTCGTCTCATATCCGGTTATTGCAAAGTCCTCCGTATGCATTTCTGCGGGCTGTACGCGGCTTGCGAAGCCCGAATAAATAATAGAACGGATTGCGTTTTTTGAGGATTTCCGAATATAGTATATCATTTGATAAAGAAAAGTGCAAGCGATTTTATAAAATCTATATATTTTATTGTCGTAGTTTATATAATTTTTAGCTTTTTGAGAATTGCGTCACGATTTTCGAAGTTCGGAATTACCATGTCCGCGCCCGCGGAAATGAGCCTTGCGCGCTTCTTTTCGTCTATGCCGTCGCCGGTTTTTTCGTCCGTCGCCGCGCCGACCGCATAGCCGCCGAGCTTCGCCGTAAGCTCGATTTCGACGAACCCGTCGCCGAAGGTGACAAGCTCCTCGGGGTCGAGCTTCTGCTCATCTATCATGTTCTTTATGACCGCTTCCTTCGAGCAGTCGAGCAGCGCGTCCCTCGCGCCGTGGATGCCGCCGTCGAACAGCTCCCGAACGCCTATGAGCGACGCCTCGTATATCACGTCATCCTCGTCCGTGCCGCTTGCAAGAAAGCATCTTATCCCCGCGTCTCTGAGCGCCCTTACGAATTCGACCGACCCCTTGACCGTGAGGCTGTCGGGAGAGAGCGCGCCGCTTTCGAGCCCTCTCTTCCTGTCGGCTATCCGAATTTCGAGCCTGCGCAGATATTCCTTTTTATATTCGCCCGGGTCAACGTGCTCCCCGCCGCGGCGAACGACCGCCTCGTCAAGCGCGATGCATTGGAATATGGTCTGCTTGCCCGTCAAGCGGTCGACAAATTCGGTCACCTCTTCGCGTATGCCGTCCTCGCTCTCGCCAGTGCCGAGCGCCTCTATGACCTCGCAGAAATAGGGAACCATGACCTTCTGCCAGCCCTCGCGGATAAGGCTTATCGTGCCGTCGAAATCGAACAGGGCGCATTTGAAGCCCGCGCCGGTGTATTCTTTTATTGTTTCAATTGAAAAACTCATCTCAATGCCTCTTGTTTTTTATTTTGCGAGTGCCTCTATTTCCTCGGGCGACGCGGTGCCCGTGACGCCTATCTTTCTGACCGTTACGCCGGATGCGAGTGACGCGAATTCCGCCGCCGTTTTGAAATCGGCCTTTGCCGCCAACGCCGCGGAAAAAGCGGAGAGCGAGGTGTCACCCGCGCCGCAGATATCAATCTCGCCTTTATAGAGTACTGCCTCGACTGCCTCCGCAACGTTTCCGTCCGTCACCGCCGAGCCGCGATTTCCGAGTGTGCAGAAAACGGTCGAGCGGTTCTTTTTCGCAAGCAGCTTCGCTGCCTCGATAAACTCGTCATATCCCGCGTCCGCGTAGCCCTCGTTATTATAGACCGCGCGCCAGCATTCGACCTCGTTGGGCTTCAATATGCAGTCGGTATATTCGCCGATGCTGCAGCGGCTGTCCGCAATGACGGTGAGCCCCGTCCTTGCAAGGGCGATTATCTCATCGCGCACGCGCTTTGTTATTATGCCGAACATAAACTGATCGGCAACGCACAGCACGTCGATATTCTCGGCGACTTTTCGTAGGTTTTCAATGACCCTGTCCTCAGTCTCCTTTGATATCGGCTCGTAGTTGCCGAAGTCGAGACGCGGGTCCTCGTACTCAAGCTCCGATATGCCCTTTCGCATGGGCTTGCAGTAGGCGTTGGTGAAGCGGTCGGGCGCTTTGATAACAAAATCCCTGTTCATGCCGCTCTTTTCGAATATGTCCTCCATGAGCATACCGCGCCAGTCGTCGCCGATAAGCGATACGGCAAAAAGCTCCTTGGGCGCGAGAGCCGCGAGATTCGCCGCAACATTTCCGCCCGCGCCGAGATAGACCCGCTCGCCGACTATCGGCAGGGGATAGTGCGGAGTCTCGCGCGAAAGCTCGGATTTTCTCATGTCCGCGTGCCAGTAGATGTCAACGCAGAAGTCGCCGATTATTCCTATTCGCGCGTTTTTTATGCCCGCGCATATTTTTTTGACCTGTTCCTTTGAAAGCATGGCTTAACCCTCGTTAAAGCTATTTAAAGCTGCTCTTTGAGCTTGTCGTAAAGTGTGGGAATTGTTATCTGATGGTCGCCCTCGAAGTGCCAACCCCAACCGCCGCGGCAGGTCGGGCGGTTGACTATATTCTTGCGCGGGCGGTAATAGTAGTTCGGATCCTCGTAGCCTATCTTGCAGCGGAAGTTGCCCAGGCGCACGAGGTCGAAGTTTGCGGTTGTTATATTAAATGTCGGATAGCCGAGATTTCGCGCTATCGAGAGCGTCTTTAAGAATACCTCGGGGCCTATGACTGCCGAGCCGAAGTTCATGAAAACGCCGCCGTCGAGCTGCGACACGCTGTAGGCCATCTTCTTGAAGTCGATTCCGGAGCATTTGCCGATAGCTCCCATGTCGCAGGTGGGGTGCTGATGGATGATATCCGTGCCGAGAGCTATATGATAAGTTGCGGGAATGTCCAGCTTGTATGCGTTCCAAAGTATGCAGTCCTCGCGGTTGGGGAACTTTTCGGGGTGAATGTCTATGTACTCGCCGAGCGCCTCGCCGTAGCCTAAGTCGAGCTCCGCGCCGCGCTTAATTGCCTCGTTCATCCACGCGCCCGTCTGCTCCCACATTCCGAATGAGCCGTCCTCTATGGCGGTCGGCACATCCTCCGAGGTGCCGCCGAGATACGCCAGCTCAAAGTCGTGTATGCTCGTCGCACCGTTTGCGGCGATGTGCGTGATAACGCCCATCTTCATCAGCTCGATGACATAGCGCGAAAGGCGGTTCTTGACAACGTGAGCGCCCATGCTCCATATTACCGGATGCCCGTTCTTGCGCGCCTTGACTATTCTCTCAACAAGCTCGTCAAAGCCATCGTATACAAATTCCTCGTGCGGCGTGACCCCGGGAGTCATCATATTGTCTATGGTGACGAGGTTGTGCCTGTCCTCGGCGGAATATGTCTTTATTCCTGAAAAATCAAGCTGCATCTGTCTGCGAAGCATAATACCCTCTCCTTAAATCATCGTTCTTATCGGATTTTAACATATTGCTGCGGAATTTACCACAGTTTTACTAAAATTTGTTGCAAATTCCCACAAAAAGCGATACGCCCGCAGAATAACTGCGGGCGCGCCTGCTTTAGGATTATTTTTCGCTTGAATCCTTTTCGTTTTTCTCTTTTTCTTCTCTCGCGGCTCTCTTTTTCTTGATGAACGCGGGAGTTATCTTGTCGAGGGTCGTTTCGAGCTTCTGCCATTCGGCTTCGGCCTTTACCGAGTCCTCCTCAAGGCGTTTGTCCATGTCGTAGTACATGATACTGCATCCGCAGTGGGGGCAGTTGGGCTTTAAGTCGAATATTCCGAGCTTACCGCCGCATTTCGGGCATTTGCGTTCCATTTATATCTCTCCTTCCGACTTGGATATCGTCTTCGAGTTGAGCTCGCGGCGGGCGATCATCTCTTCCTGGATATCCTTGAGCTTCTTGCCCTCAAGGTCGTAGAACTTAAAGGGTATGAGCGAGATGAGCGACGCCACGGGCGGGAGTATGGTGACCAGAGCCCAGAGCCAGAAACGGGTGTTTATCTGCGGGTTTTCAACAAGCTGAAGCGAGTTGTCCGCGAGTTGAACGGTGACAAGGCCGATGACCGGGATTATGGCCGTTGCGATAGCCGTGCAGAGCGAGCCCGTGAGCTTGCTGATGAAGGTCAGCAGCGAGAACGCCATGCCCTCGTTTCTTTCGCCCGTCTTCCACTCCATGTAGTCGACAGTGTCGCCTATCATCTTTGTGGGGACGACCATGTTTATGCTCGTCAGCGAGCTGAAGATGAAGCCCTGAATCATAAGCAGCGGGACAATGACCGCCGGGTTGCGGTAGAATTTCATGCCGATGAGGAAGGTGGTCGTACCGACGAGTGCCTTGAGAATAGTTGTGCGAACGACTATCTGCTTCGACGTCCATCTTCTCTCGAGAGCGGGCAGGAGGAGATAAGTCAGGAAGCCCGAGACAACGCCGGGAATGCCGATTATCGTGCCCCAGCTCGCCGCGCCGAGGGAAAATATGTAGAAATACTGCGCGAATGTGTCGGTAACTCCGCCGACGGTTGCGAGAATGTTGGAACAGACTATGAGAAGCAGGGGCTTGTTCTTGAAAAGGAATCTGAAGCAGTCGAGAACCTTCGGCTCGTCGGAATTCTGAACCACGCGCTCGCGGCAGAAGATACCGGAGAGTGAGAACAGTCCCATGCCGACAGTTCCCGCGACAATTCCCATGACAAGGAAGAGCTGGCGCATATTGATTCCGATAACGCCCTTGTTGCTCAGGTCGATGAACAGCGAGATTATGGGGGTGACGAGTCCGCCGATTATGCTCGAAATGAAGCGGGCGGAGGTGATGGCGTTCGATCTGTCGATGGGGTTCGGGGATATGGCGGCGGACAGACCCCAGAACGGAATGTCGCCTATCGTATAGAAGAACTCCCAGATGAAATATGTGACGCACATGTAGATTATCTTGAGCGTCGTCGACTGAACTCCCGCGAGGAATTCGGCGCCGCCGAAGAATACGACTGTCGCTATTCCGAGCGGAATGGGCACGAACAGCAGATACGGGCGGAGCTTTCCCAAGTTTGTGCGGGTCTTGTCAACAAGGGTTCCCATCAGCGGGTCGTTGAGCGCGTCCCAGATACCCATGACGGTTATCATCGTTGCAACCGCTCCCTCGGGTATGCCGAAAACGGTTACAAGGAAGAACGTCAGCTGCATACGGACCATGTTGTAGCCGATGACCTGACCGCCGTTTGCCACGCCGTAGAGCACAGTTTCTTTTACTCCTACATAACGCTTTTCTTTCAGCCTTTCGTTGTTGGCCAATTTGATTTCCTCCTCCGTGCGCCCCGGGGCGCAAATAGTTTTGTTTTTATTTCAAGGTTTCGCATTCGCTTATGAATTTCTCAACCGCCGCCTCATATGCGCGCGGGTCGGTATAATAGCTCTGAGCGTGGACTGCGTTTTCGACCGTCAGCATTTCTTTTTTTGTCGGGCACGCGTCGAAAAGCTCCTTTTGCATAGTCACGGGGACGAGTGCGTCCCTGCCGCCGTGGATGAAGAGTATCGGCCTTTTCGCGCTGCGCACGGCCTTTATCGGCGAAGCGTCGCGCAGGCTGTATTTGCAGATTATGCGGCAATACAGATTGAGTATGTACAGCAGGGGAAACGCCGGCAGCCCGAACGGATTTTTGAGCTGATAGGCAAATTCCTCCCATGCGCTTGTGTACGAGCAGTCGGCGATTATACCCTTTACCGCGGGGTCCTCTATCCTGTCGCTCATCATCAAAACCGTGGCACCGCCCATTGATACTCCGAGCAGAAATATGTCAAGCTCGGGGAAATGCCCGCGGGCATAGTCTATCCAAAGAAAAGTGTCGGTCGATTCGTGCGTGCCGTAGCCTAAAAATTTTCCCTCGCTCTCGCCGCAGCCTCGGTGCTCCGGCATGAGAATGGTGTAGCCCGCTTTGTGAAAGTAAGGCGCGCAGATGCAGAATTCGCATATCCCGGAGCTGTGCGCCCCGTGGCAGGCGACTATCATGTGCCCGTTGCTCTTTTCGGGCTTTAATATGCGGGCGTATATCTTTTCACCGTTCGATGCCGAAAGAGTAACTTTTTCAAACGGCATATTTTTGAACTCTTCTTCGGCTTTTCTGTGATCTCTTGCGAAGTCGTCCTCGTTTTCCTCGCTGTCCGAGGAACGGAGCTTTATCGGCTTATACCATATTACCTGGTTGAATACGACCGCGCAGACCGCGAACATCAATATAATTACCGCCGCAAGAACAACGAGAAGAATTATCGTCACGGTCTTCATAGCTTGCACCCCTCAAAAGTCATGTCTAGTAAGACAAGCACCATTATACGGGAACAAATCTCAAAAAGCAAGCTATATAAAAGCAAATTAAACATAAAATAATATTACATATCTAAATTTATATTAATTTTTCATAGATTTTACGTTTTTTTGCTTGATTACGGATAAAATGTACTCTTTTTTATATAAAAAGTACCTTTACTCTGTAAAAAGCCATGATATACTCTAAATATAATAGAAAAATTATATGCACTTTTCACATAGGAGCGTTGAGATGAAGTTTGATATAAACGAAAAAAGAAAATATCAGACGGTTGAGGGCTTCGGAGCGAGCGGCGCATGGTGGGCTCAGATAGTCGGAAATTGGACTCATGAGGACCCCGTCAGCGGCAAGTCGGTCAGAGACAGAATAAGCGAGCTGCTTTTCAGCAAGACCGAGGGCATCGGGCTCAACATCTACCGCTATAATATCGGCGGCGGGTCGAAGCACAGCGGACGCGGCACGTTCAGCCAACCCGCAAGAGCGACGGAGTGCTTTGAGACGGCGCCCGGCGAATACGACTGGTCACGCGACTCGGCGGCTGTCTATATGCTGCGCCGTGCCGTAGACGACGGCGCCGATAACGTGATTTTCTTTGTCAACTCTCCCATAGAGCGCCTGACCAACAACCGCAAGACGCAGCTCAACAAGAATCAGATATTCAGAGAGAACATAAAGCCGAAAAACTACCCCGCGTTCGCAAAATACTGCGTCGATGTTGCGGAGCATTTTATCGGCGAGGGTATACCTATTAAATATGTGTCTCCCGTCAACGAGCCGCTTTGGATATGGAACGGCGGACAGGAGGGCTGCCATTACAGCCCCGCGAGTTGTCGCAGGGTGTTCCGTGCATTCGTTAAGGAGCTGGACGGCAGAAAAAAACTCGACGGCGTTAAGCTCTCCGGCTGCGAAAACGGCGATATCCGCTGGTTCAACAAGAGCTATACCCGCGCCGTGCTGGGCGATCCGCTCATTCGCACGCGCCTTGACGCGCTCGATATCCATTCCTATTGCCTGCACGTGCCGCTCCCGCTTTTAAATGACAGAGTGGCTTTTCTTCGCCGCTTCGCAAAGTGGATGGACAAAAAATATCCGGGCGTACCCGTAAATATGAGCGAATGGACTCATATGCAGGGCGGGCGAGACAGGGGAATGGATTCGGCGCTCGTTACGGCGAATGTGATGTATGAGGATTTATCCGTTTTGAATGTTGTTTCGTGGCAGCACTGGATAGCCGTGTCCGAGGTCGATTACTGCGACGGGCTGATATACATAAACCTTGACGATAAATCGTTCGAGATGACCAAGCGCTACTACGTTACGGGCAACTTCTCGAAGTATGTCCCCGCGGGCTCTGTCCGCGTCGACGTCTCCCGCGATGACCCGGAGCTTCGCCTGCTCGCGTTTAAATATGACGGCGGCTGTGCGGCCGTAGTGATAAACGGCACGGAAAAAGAAAAAGAGCTGAGCCTGCCGGAGCAGTACTCAGCCGTTAAGCTTGCGGTCACAGACGATGACAGCGACCTGTGCGAATATGATATTTCGGGCTCCGAGCGTATAAAACTGACGCCGAGGTCTGTGACGACGGTTATTTTTCGCTGAGCTCTGATTTGAGCTTCTTTCTGTATTGATTCGGCGACATACCGTATGCTTTCATAAAAGCCTTTCTGAAATGGCTGCGGTCGCAAAAGCCGATAAGCGAGCTTATGGCGTCTATTGTGAGGTCTGTGCTCTTTAGAAAATATTCGGCCGAGGAGAGCTTGCATTGCATATGATACTGCGAGGTCGATATGCCGTATTTTTTGATGAACAGGTCGTTCATCGTGCTCTGCGAAATGCCGAATTTCAGCGACAGGTCTCTGTTCGTCAGCCTCTCGTTGCACTGCTTTTCGATATATTTTTTGATGTCGAGAACGACATTGTCCGCAGTCTTGATATAAGGTCTGTCCTCCCTGCTCTGTCTGTTCGCGGGGACGGCAGTCGCCATTTCGAATATTATTGCGTGAACGAGGAGCATCAGCTTCTTCTCGTTGTCGAGCATATCCCTGCCGAGCGCGGTCTGTTTTATCTGGCTGTAATACGATGTGATATCCAGGTGCTTTATGTATACCTGCCTGTCTATGCCGTAGAAGTCGAGCCACCTGTCGACCATGCTCCCGTATACGGTGACCCAAACCTTTGAATAAGGATTTTTCTCGTCGGAGTAGTAGGAGTAGCCACTGCCCTGCTTTATTATGTAGCAGTCGCCCTTTTCAACCGTAGTGACCGTCCCGTTGTGCTCGATATATCCCACTCCGTCGGTGACGCATTCTATTATCGTGTTCGAGTTCTCCTTGAGCGAGATGATGTAGTCGGCATCGGGATAGAGCCTGCCGAAGGAATGAAGGTGAAAGAGATCGCTGTTCTGATTTTTGTCATATAAATACATTTCTTCGTTGAATATAGGCATACCGTCACCCTTTTTACCCATGTGCCAAAATTTTGTACTCTTTTATATTAACATATTAAACTCACATTCACAAGGGGGAATATGGCTGTGAAAATCGCCGGAAAAGTCAAATCCGCTCTTTCTTCGGTCAAAAAATACTGGAGCAAACCGCCGAAGGATCGGTACATGACTTATAAGGAAATAGTTTCGATGTCTGTTGGAGGCATAGGCGTCAGATTTATAGTCTGGTGCGTGTCGGGCATGATAGTCTGCGTGGGCAATACGCTTATAGGCAACACTATCGGTATCGAC
>OIZI01001055.1_pt1 | contig 12554 bp, 13 predicted proteins | sample 1588441 | NCBI WGS metagenome assembly OIZI01 (sample SAMN03283284) | human gut metagenome | biome: human-associated habitat; material: feces | host: Homo sapiens | place: Peru | collected 2012
TTATCGTAGTACGGGTTATGGCTGGCGGAGATCATGATGCCGCAGTCGAAATCATCCGCGCGCGCGATGTAGGACACGCTCGGCGTGGAGGTGACGTGCAGCAGGTACGCGTCCGCACCGGAGGCGGTGAGCCCCGCGCAGAGCGCCGATTCAAACATGTAGCTCGAACGGCGGGTGTCCTTACCGATAACTACCTTTGCTCTGTGCGCCTTGCTGCTGTAGTACCAGCCGAGATAGCGGCCTATGCGGAAGGCGTGGTCGACCGTCAGATTTACGTTTGCTTCCCCGCGGAAGCCGTCAGTTCCGAAATATTTACCCATTGTTTCCTCCTGAATTAGAGTCTGGATGCCGCCGCGGTATCAAGATACACGGTGACTTCCGTAGGAATTTGCAAAAATGATGCAGGTATATATGTAATGGTCTTGCCATAAACCATCTCAAAAACGGCCGCGGCCTTATCCTCGCCCTCGGCAAGCAGGATGATGTTCCTCGCCTCGGTCAGAGTTTTAATGCCCATCGTCACGGCATATTCGGGCATGTTTTCATCCGCATAGCCGCGCTCAGAGAGCTGGCGCTTCGTTCTGTCCGTCAGCTTCTGGACATGGGTATGCGAATCAAAAGGCGTTGCGGGCTCGTTATAGCCGATGTGCGCGTCCTGACCGATGCCGAGCACGGCGAGGTCGAGCCCGCCGAAGCTCTCTATGAGCCGGTCATACTCCTCGGGCGCACCGGCGTCCGGGAAAAAGCAGTTCTCCCCGCTTATATCCGCCGTGCGCAGCAGCTGTTCTCTCAGGAAATTTTCGCAGTCGTGCCTTTCTGAAAACTCCGTCACCGCAAGGATTCGCGCGTTTTTCAGACTGATCTCACCCGCGGCGCACATTTCGCCGAGCCGCTTATACAGCCCCTTCATGTCGCGCCCTGCGGCGAGGGCTATCACCGCGTCAGGCTTTGCGCAGACGATATCCTTTATCTGCCGCGCGGCCTGTTCTTCTATCTCAAATGCTTCACCCTTGATAATTTTCAATTCAGACATCCCCTATAATTTCACGCTCACCGGGAACACTACCATTATTAAGTTTATCTGTCAGGAGCGTTCCCCATGGCAATAATAATCATCAGGACAATAATAATATATCTCGCGCTGCTCGTCACGATGCGTGTCCTCGGCAAACGGCAGCTCGGCGAGCTGGAGCTATCGGAGTTCGTCGTCGCCGCGCTCATCGCGGATCTCGCCTCGCACCCGCTCCAGGACCTCGGCATACCGATGATAAACGGCCTTGTGCCGATCTTCACGCTCTTCTGCTGCGAGGTGCTCATCACGGGGCTGAGCCTCAAAAACATCCGCCTGCGCGGCTTTCTCTTCGGCAAGCCGAGCTTTCTCATCGTGCGCGGAAAGATCGATCAGGCGGAGATGCGCAAGAGTCGCTTCACATCTGAAGAGCTGATGCAGGAGCTGCGCAGCAAAAGCTGCACGGATATAAGCTCCGTCGAATACGGCATACTTGAAACTGACGGCACGCTGAATGTCATCCTCTTCCCTGCCGAGCGCCCCGCGACAGCCGGGCAGCTTGGGATAAGCACGGCGGACGGCGGCTATCCGAGCATCGTCATAAACGACGGGCGCGTGATAGACACGAACCTGCGAAAGCTCGGCCTTGACCGGAACTGGCTCAGTGCGGAACTGAAGCGTCAAGGCAAGGGCAACGAAAAGGACATCTTCCTTATGACCGTGAACCAGAGCCGCGAGGTCTATATCTCCGTAAAGGAGGCAGTGCAATGAAAAAGGAAGCAATCGCAGGTGCGGTGCTCGCACTGCTCATCGCGCTGTCGGCATGGAACATATATTCCATCGACGCGCTGACGGACAGCATCGGCGATTCTCTGCGCATGTCGCAGGCGCTCGCGGACATCGGCGACTTTGACAGTGCCAAGACCGAGCTCGACAAAGGGCTCAAGCTCTGGCTGAACGCCGACGGCTATACCCATATCTTTCTCCGTCACCCGGAGATCGATTCGACCACCGACGCTTTTTATGAGCTGCAGGAGCTGCTGCTTGACGGCGGCGGCGACGGCTGCGCCGCCGCGTATGACAAGCTGCGCTATCACTTGGAGAGCATACGCAGCATGGAGCATATCTCTATCGGGAGCGTACTGTGATTATATAGCTCACTTATCGGTGAGGAGCTTTGTCAGCTCCTCCATGAAGGTGTTGATATCCTTGAAGCTGCGGTAGACCGACGCGAATCGGACATAAGCCACCTCGTCCACGCTCTTGAGGCGGGACATGACCATCTCGCCGATATCGACCGTCTTCACCTCGCGCTCAAGATTGCTCTGGAGCTCCTGCTCTATATCGTCTGCAATGCCCTCAAGCGTAGCGAGCGGTACCGGGCGCTTCTCGCAGGCTCTCACCATGCCGTTTATGAGCTTGACCTTGTCGAAGGACTGACGGCTCCCGTCGCGCTTGACGACGACCAGCGGCAGTCTCTCAATGATCTCATAAGTAGTAAAGCGCTTCTGGCAGGCAAGGCACTCACGGCGGCGGCGTATCGTCGCGCCCTCCTCTGCCGGGCGTGAATCGATGACCTTGCTCTCGGTATATCCGCAAAATGGGCATTTCATATATTTTTCTCTCCCAATCCCAAAAATAGCGACTGTATTATATCATAGGAAGTTCCGTATTTCCACAGTAATTATAAACAATTACGGCTTTCCTGTACAGTCAGCTTCCACAAAAAGTTATGTAATTTTGTTTCTGTAAACTATTTTACGTTAATTATATTAAGTAAATCAAATTACGTATACCCACATTTTCCCCCACGTACCGCACGCAAAACACCCCTGAGCTTCACACGAAGCTCAGGGGTGTTTTAGGTCAATAATGCTGCAAAGAAAACCAAGCCTGCAAGTCCGGTTTTCAAAGTTGCTCTGGTTATGTACGAAATTCTGTGCTTTTTTAGCGTCTCCATCTCCTTGGAAAGAATCAAAGGGAAACCGCGCACGGTTTCTCTTTGCCGGTTCAAGGGTGGAGGTTTTTAGGAGGCGGGGAAAGCGGAATCCCCGCCTCCTAAACGCGTCTTTGGCGACTTTCTCCACGCCGAGAAAGTCACCCCACGGAGTGACCGGCAGTCGGTCACTGCAAATGAGCCAAGCTAAACCGCCACATTACCACAAAACCCCGGTCCCGCGCTAAAAGCGCAGGGCTGGGGTTTTCCTGCCTGTCCGTTTATCTTCTCCTGTCGCGGCTGCTGACCATGATGATAAGCCGCAGCAGCTGCATGAGCGTCACGGCAAGCGCCGCGACATAAGTCATCGCCGCCGCGCGCAGCACGCGGCGCGCGCCCGTAAGCTCCTCGCCGTACAGAATGCCCATGCTCTCTATCGTCTGCATCGCGCGGCTGCTGGCATTGAACTCCACCGGCAGCGTCACGAGCTGGAACACCGCGCACAGAGCGAAGCACGCGACGCCTATATACGCCAGATATATAAAGTCCGGCGCGACGGAGCACAGCAGCAGCCCCGCGAGCACGAGCGGCCATGAGAGCTTCGAGCCGAAGTTCGTGACCGGGATGATGGCTGAGCGTATCTTCACCGGCACATAGTCCTGCGCGTACTGTATCGCGTGGCCGACCTCGTGGCACGCAACGCCGATAGCCGCCGTCGACATGCCGTTATACACGTCAGCCGACAGACGGATCATGTTCGCCTTGGGGTCATAGTGGTCGGTAAGCTCGCCGTCTATCTGCTGTATGGCGACGTTCTGAAGCCCGTTCGCGTCCAGCACGCGGCGCGCGGCCTGAGCGCCGGTCATGCCGCGGGAGTTCTGCTGGCGGGAATATCTATTATAGGTAGATTTCACATTCGCGCTTGCCCACATCGTGAAGAGCACCGCGGGCAGCACAAGGATTATATATGTCCAGTCGATATACATTGTTTTCCTCCAAAGGCGGACTTGTCCGCCATAAAAGCTTTTTCATTTCTGAAAATATTATACCCTTTTCTCTTTACGCGCGCAAGCGGCACCGCGCGCCGTCTGCCGCATTTTACGCTTCTGTCCTGTAATATTAAGGAAATGTTCACAGTTCCCGCTGCAATAACGACCGGCCTGTCGGATGGAGAAAATGTCGAAGTCCTCTCCGGGCTATCCGAGGGCGACACGGTATATTACCGCTACGCGGACACGCTGGAATACAGCTTTGTGAGATAAACAGTAATGCCCCGCCGGTTTCCCGGCGGGGCATTTACTATTTATCAGCTTTTCCTCAATGTATCTGTACCAGCTTGCCGACGACGACATAGCGTCCGTCGTCGATCTCATAGGTGCATGTGGAGAGAGTGACGACCTTGTCCTCCGCCGTTACTTTGACATCGGACTTGAAGGTGGACATGGACTTGATGGTCTCGATATAGTGCAGGAACTGCTCGTCCTCATCGAAGGTGTTGGCATAGGCGAAGGACGTAGGCTCAGTCACAAAGCCCGCGATCAGGTCGAGACGGTAATGATAGTTCTCGGTGCTGATGTAAATGCATGGGTGGTCGGGATAATAGCTCTCATCGCGGTAGTCTCTGAGGCTTGCGAACATTGAGCCGTCGTTCATGTTGTGGCCATAGACAAGAGTGTTCTTATCCGAGAAGTCGGACGCGCACTTGGTGTCGATAAAGATAGTGCCGTTTGCGTTATAGGACTCATCATACAGATGGTCGAGGTACCAGAAGTTGTTATCGGTATAGGCGATGGGGTAATTGATCTTCGTATTCGGGGAATATATCCAGCCGACAACATCGGGGTACTGCGCATGCAGAGCCGCAATGTCCACATCGATTGGCGAGACCTCAGGGTCGATACCGTCACCGACATCTGCGGAGGGCAAAGGCGTCGGTGAGGTCGAGGTCGTATTCGTGAACTGCTGGGTAAGGTCGGTATAAGACTTCTCGGCCTGCTTATAGCCGTTTATGGTGGAGACTATCTTATACGCGCTGAAGCCAAACACGCCGATGAAAACGACGCACAGGACTATGAGAATTATTTTAACGGGCTTTTTCAAAAACTTCGCCGTCCTTTACATCAAGAGTTTATCGTAATTATACAGCAAAGCTCCCCAAAAGAAAAGCCCCCATTTATTCATAAATGGGGGCAAGGGATTAAGTCTTATTAAGATTTGTGCTTTGCTCGATCAGAAGAGAGCAACGACGGAGCCGTCGTAGGTCTCGGTGATGAACTGCTTGACAGCGTCGGACTGGAGAGCCTTGACGAGAGCCTGGATCTTCTCGCTGTTCTCTTCGCCTGCGCGGACTGCGACTACGTTTGCATAGGTCTCAGCAGCTTCGCTGTCGGTGTTCTCAGTCGCGAGAGCGTCCTTAGCAACGCTGAAGCCGGCCTGGAGAGCGTAGTTGCCGTTGATGACGGCGATGGTGCCTTCGTCGCTGTTCTTGAGCTGTGCGGGAACGGTGTCGGCCTGGACAGCCTGAACATTGTAGCCGTGGTCGTCAACGATATCGAGAACGGTGACGCCCTTTTCAAGGGAAGCGTCCTCAGGCAGCTCGATCAGGCCTTCCTGCTGGAGGAGGAGAAGTGCGCGGGTGCCGTTGCTGTCGTCAGCGGGGATGATGATGGTTGCGCCTTCGGGAACTTCGGAGATGCTGGAAACGCCGTTGCCGTAGATGCCGAACGGCTCATAGTGGATAACTGCTGCGGAGACGAGGTCGGTGCCGTTGGACTCATTGTAGCTGTTGAGGTAGGGGCGGTGCTGGAAGTAGTTTGCGTCGAGAGTGCCCTCGGCGAGAGCCTGGTTGGGCAGGACGTAATCGTCATAGATAACGATGTTCAGGGTGTAGCCCTCTTCTGCGAGAGCGTCCTTGACCTGCTCGAGGATCTCGGCATGGGGAACTGCGGTCGCGCCTACGGTGATCTCAACGGGCTCTGCTGCGGCAGGAGCTTCGGTAACGTCGGCTGCGGGAGCTTCGGTGGCTGCGGGGGCTGCGGAGGAGCCGCATGCGGCAAGGCTGAATACTGCTGCGAGGGTCAGGATAAGAGCAATGATCTTTTTCATTTTTAATTTCTCCTTTAATCAGATAATTGATGGTTTGTTGGTTTGTGTGATGTGTTTTTCCTTTTCTGCGATTCAACAAGCGGCGGAGGGCCGCATTCGCAGGACATACAACTCAGGAAAGTTCATACTTTTTACCTCCGTACCGGGGCGCATCACTTGATGCGCTTATCTGTTTTACGGGCTATATATGTTCCCACTATCTGGATTATCTGAACTATAACGACCGTCAGCAGGACGCATATCCAGGTGATATCGTCGTTGCTTCTCTGGTGGCCGTAGATGATGGCGATCTGGCCGAGGCCGGTGCCGCCTATCGTGGCAGCCATGGCCGAGTAGCCGAGGATCGTGACCATCGAGATGACCGCGCCCTGAATGAGAGCGGGCTTTGCTTCGGGCAGCAGCACATGGGTGACGATCTGCATATTCGTGCAGCCCATCGACTGCGCCGCTTCAATGACGCCGAAGCCGACTTCCTTGACGGAGCTTTCGACCATGCGCGCCACATAGGGGGCGGCGGCGATGACGAGCATCACGATGACAGCGCCGTTGCCGAGGCTGGTGCCGATGATGAACTTTGCGACCGGCAGCATTGCGACCATGAGGATGATGAACGGGATGCTGCGGAAGAAGTTCACGACGAAGCCGAGGGTGCGGTTGACCCAAGGGGTCGGGCGGATGCCGTTGGCGTCCGTGACGGAGAGGATCACGCCGAGGGGAAGGCCGATCACATAGGCGATCGCGGAGGAGATAAGAGTCATGTATATGGTTTCCCATACGCCGAGCTGGATAAGGCCGTTGTTCCAGAGCTTATAAAACATTTCGGAAAGCATTACTCTTCCTCCTTCCATGTGACGGGGCTGTTCTTGAGCCAGACGAGGATCTTGTCTGCCTGACGCTCATCGCTGGGCAGTTCGATTATCATGTGGCCGTATATCGCGCCGTCAAATTCGCGGGTATCGGCAAAGATTATATTCACCGGAGCCTGACACTCAAGCACGAGCTTGGAGATAAGCGGCTCCTGGGAGTACTGACCGTTGAAGATAAGGCGGAGCTTTTTGCCGCCGGTGGTGTCGAGCGCCGCGCGGTCCTGCGGGATAATAAGCTCACGCGCGATCTCGGACTGGGGATTGGTGAACACGTCGCTGACCTTGCCCTCTTCGGCGATGCGGCTCTGGTCGATGACGGCGACGCGGTCGCATATCTGGTCGATGACCTTCATCTCATGCGTGATGACGATTATCGTGACGCCTAGGGACTGGTTTATCTCACGCAGCAGCTCAAGTATCGAGCGGGTGGTGTTCGGGTCGAGCGCGCTTGTGGCCTCGTCGCACAGGAGGTAGCGCGGGTTTGTCGCAAGCGCTCTCGCGATGGCGACGCGCTGCTTCTGGCCGCCGGAGAGCTGCGCGGGATAGGCGTTTGCCTTGCTCTCAAGGCCGACGAGCTTCAGCAGCTCGAGCGCGCGCTTCTTTGCCTCGCCGCTCTTCGTGCCTGACATCTCAAGCGGGAAGCAGACGTTTCTCAGAACGCTGCGCTGCTCAAGGAGGTTGAAGCCCTGGAAGATCATCGAAATGCTGCGGCGCATTTCCAGCAGCTCCCTGCGGGGCAGGACGGTCATGTCCTTGCCGTCGATAATAACGTGACCGGAGGTGGGGCGCTCAAGGAGGTTTATGCAGCGCACCAGAGTGCTCTTGCCTGCGCCGGACAGACCGATGATGCCGAATATCTCGCCGTCGTTAATGGTAAGGTTAATGTCGCGCAGAGCCTCGACCGTGCCGGAGGCTGAGGAAAATGTTTTGCTCAGGTCCTTGATCTCTATCATTGAGCCGCTTCCTTTCAACAAAAAACCGGACTTGGAAAACTCACTTTGTTTTCCAAGCCCGGTGTTAATCACGTTCTTATCAGGCGGGTATGAAACAAGGCGAGTCACATTTTTGCGCGCGCATCATCATGCACATGCTGAACATGCACATCATACCCATCATCATGCTGTTGGCGGTGAACTTACGCATATGACCCGTGTCTCCTTCTTTCTTTGATGGTGTGATTATATAACCGGTTTTTTCCGTTGTCAACAGGAAATTGCAAACTCTCCGAAAATAACAGAAAGCCTATCTGCTCACTCGGATTATATGTCACAATTCACAAAACCGGTACCGCGTATTTGGCGATTCTGCGAAAGTACCCTTCGATCACTCGTCTTTCTTATCGCAGCCGTGACGGCAGCGCGCGCAGTCTCCGCAGCAGCCGGAGCCGCTGCCGCAGGAGCAGCCGCCCTTTTTATGCGCGGTGCGCCATGCGAGCACCAGCAGCACGGTAACGACCAGCAGTATGATTATATCCAGCGGCTTCACACGATCACCCTTATCACGTTATAGATCACAAACGCCGTCAGCCACGCGACCGAGCACTGCATTATGACCACGCCTATCGTCTTCACGGCCGAGCCGAGCTCGCGCCGAATGGTCGCCACGGCGGCGACGCATGGGGTGTACAGCAGTGTGAACACCAGAAAGCTCACCGCAGTTATGGGATTGAACACCGAGCCGAGGGCGGAGCTGAGATTCGCAACGTTCGTCCCGAGGAGCACTGCGAGTGTAGAGACGACGGCCTCCTTCGCCGTGAAGCCGGAGATCAGCGCCGTGACCATGCGCCAGTCGGCAAAGCCGAGGGGACGGAACACCGGCGCGATAAGCTGCCCGATGAGGGCAAGCAGGCTGTCTGCGCTGTCAGCAACGACGTTCAGGCGCGTGTCAAAGGTCTGGAGGAACCAGATGAGCACGGTCGCCATAAATATGACGGTGAAGGCACGCTCGAGGAAATCCTTCGCCTTTTCCCAGAGCAGAAGCCCCACGCTCTTGAGAGACGGCATGCGGTAGTTCGGAAGCTCCATGACAAACGGCACGGGCTGGCCGCGGAAGGCCGTGCTCTTGAGGATGAGCGCGACGATGATGCCCATGACGATGCCGAGCGCGTACAGGCAGATCATCGCAAGGCCGCGATTTTGCGGGAAGAAGGCCGCGGCAAACACCGCATATATCGGTATCTTTGCAGAGCAGCTCATGTACGGCGTGAGGAGGATGGTCATCTTCCTGTCGCGGTCGGAGGAGACGGTGCGCGTCGCCATGATGGCGGGCACCGAGCAGCCGAAGCCGATGAGCATCGGCACGAAGCTGCGCCCCGAAAGGCCGAGCTTTCTCAAGGGTCTGTCCATAACGAAGGCCACACGCGCCATGTAGCCCGTGTCCTCAAGGATGGAGAGGAAGAAGAACAGCGTCACGATTATCGGCAGGAACGACAGCACGCTCCCAACCCCGGCGAAGATACCGTCGATCACCAGCGAGTGGACGACCGGGTTTATCCCATACGCCGTAAGGCCGCGGTCGACAAGGCCTGTCAGCGCGTCGATGCCGAGGCTCAGCCAGTCCGACAGCGCAGAGCCGATGACGTTGAAGGTAAGATAAAAGATCAGGAACATTATCGCAAGAAAAGTCGGGATCGCCGTATACTTTCCGGTGAGCACCCTGTCCATGCGCACCGAGCGCGCGTGCTCCCGGCTCTCGTGGCATTTCACAACGGTCTTTGAAACGACGCCCTCAATGAAGCTGTAGCGCATATCGGCAAGGGCGGCGTTGCGGTCAAGCCCGGACTCGCTCTCCATCTGCACGATGCAGTGCTCCAGCAGCTCCCGCTCGTTCTCGTCCAGCTCCAGCCTGCCGGCAAGCTCCGGGTCACCCTCGATGAGCTTCGCCGTGCAGAAGCGGGAGGATACGCCGAGCCTGTCGGCATGATCCTGAATGAGATGGATGACCGCGTGGATGCAGCGGTGGACAGGCGAATCGTCCGCGCAGAAGTCCGTCACTCCGGGCAGCGCCTTTTTCCGCGCGGTGTCGACTACGCGGTCGATAAGCTCGGACACGCCCTCGCCCTTCACGGCGCTGATGGGCACGACCGGTACGCCGATGAGACGGCTGAGCTGCTGCACATCGACCGTGCCGCCGTTTGCGTAGACCTCGTCCATCATGTTGAGCGCGATGACCGTCGGCACACGCAGTTCGAGAAGCTGGAGCGTAAGGTAGAGGTTGCGCTCGATATTCGTCGCGTCGATTATATTGATGATGCAGTCGGGCTTCTGGTTGATGATGAAGTCGCGCGAGACTATCTCCTCCTGCGTATACGGGCGCAGGGAGTATATCCCCGGCAGGTCGACCACGGAGCAGTTCTTCACTCCCCTTACCTCGCCGGACTTCTGCTCGACGGTGACGCCGGGGAAATTGCCGACGTGCTGGTTCGAGCCGGTCAGGGCGTTGAAGAGCGTGGTCTTGCCGCAGTTCTGGTTTCCGACAAGCGCAAAGATCATTTTGAACCGACCTCCCGCACCTCTATCTTTTTCGCGTCCTCGATGCGCAGCGTCAGCTCATAGCCGCGCACGCGGATCTGTATCGGGTCGCCCATCGGCGCGATCTTCTGAAGCGTGACCTCCGTGCGCGGGATCAGCCCCATGTCCAGCAGGCGGCAGCGCAGCGGCCCCTCGCCGCCGACGGCGGTGATAACGGCGGAAGCGCCGGTCTTAAGCTCATCCAAAGTCATATATGCAGCCCTCGTCTTTATATTCTTTATGTATAATAAGTTAGCCTTAGCTAACTTTAAATGTTATCATCCGCATACGCCTTTGTCAATACCGGAAGAAAATTTCTCTATAAAAGAAAACGCACTCCCCATAACGTACAGGGAGTGCGCAAAAATATCTGCTCAGCTCAGCGCCGAGAACACGCGGGCGATGGGAGAATCGGAGGAGACGACAAGCGTCTTTTCCCCGTCCTTGATGGAATTGCGCGCCATGTCGAGCGCACGCATGAACTCATAGAAGTCCGCTTCCGCCGGGGTATCGTACACCTCGGAGAGGATGCGCATGTACTCCGCTTCGCCCTCAGCCTTGAGCTTCTCAGCCATTGCGTTTGCCTCAGAGAGTGTTATCTGCACGGTCTTGTCCGCTTCGTTGCGGATCTGCTTTGCCTCGGCTTCGCCCTCGGCGGAGAAGGACGCGGCGATGTTCCCGCGCTCGGAGATCATGCGCTCGTACACGGCGGCCTTGTTCTCGTCCGGCAGGTCGAGCCGCTTCGTCTCGATGGCGAGCACGGTTATGCCGTAGGCGTCGAAGGTGTCGCCGACGTTGTCCATTATCTTCTGAGCAAGCAGCCCGTCGCGCCCGGAGATCACGTTCTCCTGCTTCATGGAGCTGATGACGGTCTTGAGGCTGTTATAGACAATGGTGTCGATACGGTACTCGGCGTTCGCGATGTTGCCGGAGAGGGTCTTGATAAACAGCAGAGGATCGTCAATGCGCCAGAGCACGAAGCTGTCGGCGACCATGGATTTCTTGTCGCTCGTGATAACGTCGCTCACGGCGAGGTCATAGAGCATCTCGGTCTTGGGCAGGGTGCTGACCGACTGGATAAACGGCAGCTTCATGCTCAGTCCCGGCTCGTCCACGACCTTGACCACCGCGCCGAACTGGCGCACGATGGTGTATTCATTCGGCTGGGTCGTGTAGAAGCAGCCGCCGAAGAGGATGACCGCAGCGATCACGGCGATTATCGGGAGTATTATTTTCTTTTTCATCAGTTTTCTCCTCCCATGTCGACACTGGCAAAGGGGCTCAGCGGAAGCGCGGTCTGCACGCCGGTGTTCTCATCGACGATATAGAGCTTTATGCCGGGCAGTATCTCCTCCATCGCCTCGTAATAGAGCCGCTGCTTTGTTATGAGCGGGTACTTTTCATATTCGTCAAACAGCGATTTGAAGCGCGCGGCCTGACCGTTGGCCTCGTTTATCTTGCTTTCCTTGTAGCCCTCGGCGCTCTTGATGATCTGGTCGGCGTCGGCATTCGCGGCGGGGATGACCTCATTGGCGTACTTGCGGGCGTTGTTCACCGCGGTGTCGGCCGACTGCTTGGCTGTCTCGACCGCGGTAAAGGCCTGCTGCACCTCGACCGTGGGCGGCTCCGCGTCCTGAATGGTGATGTTCGTAAGCTGCAGGCCGATGTCCTCGCTTTCGAGCCGCGTCACGACCTTCTGCTTTATCGCAGCCTGTATCTCGCTCTTGCCGGTGGTGATGACGCTGTCGACATCATAGAGCCCTATTGTGTCGCGGATATAGCTCTGGCAGAGCATGCGCAGGATATCGAGCGGGTCGCTGGAATTATAGAGGAATTTTATCGGGTCGGTCACCCTGTATTCCACATAAAAGTCCACGTTCACAAAGTTATAATCGTAGGTGATCATGAGCGATTCGTCCTCGACCTCCGAACCGTCCGTGCGGTAGCCGAGGGGGAAGCCCTGTATGGTCTTTGCGACCTTGGTGACGCGCTGGATATACGGGATCTTCAGCTTGAGTCCGGAGCTTGAGACCATGCTGGGCTTGCCGAAGGTCGTAATAACAGCGTACTGATCCTCCTTAAGCGTGTAGAAGGAATCGAGCGCCGTTATCACCAGCAGCACCGCCAGC
>OIZI01001060.1_pt1 | contig 12529 bp, 15 predicted proteins | sample 1588441 | NCBI WGS metagenome assembly OIZI01 (sample SAMN03283284) | human gut metagenome | biome: human-associated habitat; material: feces | host: Homo sapiens | place: Peru | collected 2012
ATATAATCTGGTCTGGCACGCCTTTAAGTCTCAATATTTTCTTTTCATACAGAGTTTTGAGGGTATCTTGATTAAAGCTCGTTTCGCCCAACGGTACGTCTTTTAATTCAAAGCTTAAACTGTAATTTACCGAGCTGATTTTTTGACTTTCGGCAATTCCCGCGCTCAAAGATTGTTCGTCTTTGATAATCGTTACACTGTCAATACCTTTTTCCTCTTCATCGTCCATTGTGTGGCTAAACATATTGTTAGGATCAAGATTAAAAATCTGACCCGATACGTTTGTATCTTTGTAAAATCCGAATTTAAGCTTGCCGTCAGTGCCGATATACGCACAGCAAAGCCCCAGCTCTGCGATGTACTGAATTATATTGCGATAAGTTAAATTCTCGTCATCTGGGCGCACAGTGGCTTTTCTGTCACCGAGAGGATAAACGGTGTTAAAATTTTCCGCGTCAAACGGCACACTGCATTTTTCACAGCAAGTTGAAACAAGCGATTGAAATGTTACCGCGCCGAATTCGACGTTAGAGGCAACAGGACGGTCAAACTGCACCATGCGATCAAGCGCGGCTATTGATATAGTTTCAAGCATACGGGGCTTTTCATCGACCGTAAAATAGCCAAGCTTATATTTAACAGGCTCGCCCGTTGCGCTTTCGGTGATACTCGGCAGATATACTTCTACCATGAGTTCGGCGCCCTCAAAGCGCACGCCGTTAAATTTGCCGTCCGAATTATTAAGCTCACACGTCAGCTCCGCCGCTGCGCAAGTGCCGATTTCAAGAGAACTACCACTTTGAACGTATTTATCAATTTTAAACTGATTATCGTAAATATCATCATTTGTGATACATAGCTTATTGCCGACTATAGGTGTTACCGTCATATACAGCTGCAGCATTTCGCCGCTTTCTATCGCCTGCTTGACAGCGTTGTATCTTCCACTGAGGTTAATCAATTTATCACCCCCCTAAAAATTAACTAAGCTCCTCTCGATAAGAGAGAAGCTCACGTTTGACCATGTTCCATCATTTATTGCGGAATAAGTGGCTTTTCGATTTCCAACATAAAATTCTTGAACAACATTATTTTTTTTAAAAGGGTCTAAAATTTTTGCAAAAACATATTCGGGCTGCGCTGCTTGAAAAACCTTTTGGCACTCTTCATCACTGAGGTTAGTCCAAGTATATGTAGCTTTTCGGACCGTTCCGATTCGCTTTTTATACATTTTGCCAGCCTCTGTGCGCGTGGCATCGCTTTTTGACTGATCTTCGTATTCAATATCATACGCCGTCGGTGAGGGCATTTTCACAAGGGTATTCGAGCCCTTGCCAATTTGCAAATCAATTTCCATTTTTTTAAACTCCAATCCTTATAACCGTTTTGCCGTCACGCTGATTTTTGCGTTGCGCCGCTGAAATTATCTGCTCAGATGTAATGTTGCCTCGTTCGTCAACCAAAACAATATGCCAATCTCCGCCGAAAGCAAACTCAAACGCCGTTAATACTTCGTATACGGCTTGTTTGATAATTTGTTTCAAGCCATCGCCACTTATGTTGCTACCTGAATTCCTGAGTGCAAGCTCGACCTGCTCTCTTATTTTCGATTCAGGTGAAACAATTTCGCCCTCGCGCTTGTTATCGCCAACGATTGCGAGGCGCGGATTATTGGCAGCTAAATAGCCTCCGTTCGCGAGTCGTGGCAATGTAACTTCGGAAATCGTTTTTATAGGCGAACTTTTTCCGCCAAAATGCTCTTTAACGGAATTTATCGCACCTATTGCCTTGTTAATAACTTTAACAGCACCGTTTGCAACGTTTTCAAGACCTGCCATAATTCCATTTATCGGCAATTTTATAATATTTTTTAGCTGATTCCAAACACCCGAAAAAATATCTTTAACGCCTTCCCACGCTTTTTCCCAATTCCCGGTGAAAATTCCCGTAATAAACTTAACGACGCCTTTCAAGCAGGTTACGATGTTATTGAAACTATCAACAACAAAGTTTATCACCGGTTTGACAACGTTAAGTATTGATTTAAACGCAAAAACAAAAACCGGATAAACTTTTTCTTGAATCCATTTCACTAAAGGTGCAATAAACTTATTGTAAATTTCAAGAGCGCCCTGGACAAATTCGCCAACAAATTCGCTAACGTTGTCAGTGAGCGGTTTTAAATGCTCATCCCACAATTCATCAACGTATTCCATAACCTCATCCCAGCAAGGCTTTATAAGTCCGTTCCATGCGTTTAAAGCTATTTCCTTGACGTTTTCAATCGTCTCTTCAATTTCGTCAAATATAGGCTGTCCATAAGTTTGCCATTTTTCTGAAATGATGTCACACACATCACTGAATATTTTTGAAACAGTTTCCAACGCTTGCGGCATCGTACCAGACCACACTGTGTCAAATATTTCCTTGACCGCGCCAAAGCTTGTGTTAAATACCTCAACCAAATTGGTCATTACTTGTGTTAAAACCGGCAAAAGAGTTTCTGTGAACTTTTGCAATATTGGAAAAATTCCGATATTCCACAAATCCGAAAAAACCATACTTAAAGTATCAGCTATTCCGCCGACTACATTTAAAAAAGTAGAACATAAAGTTTGCAAATATTTCATGTAATCGTTTTTAAACCAGTTTTTTAAAGGACTGCCTAAGCTCTCAATATCTTTCCACACTTTTTTAAACTGAGCTTTTAATTTTTCGGCAGCACTTTTTATAACATTTAATTCATTTTGGAATTTAGAGGAAAAGCCGTTCCAAAGTCCAGCAATTTTCTCTTTAATTCTGTCAAGCTTCTTTTCCGTTTCCGTCATGGCAGTATCAACCGCCGCCATGTTTCCGGTGCCTAAAGCACCGGTTGTCGGTGAAATTGACGTAGAATCGGTATTGTCGTCGCTACTGTCTTTGTTGCCTAAAATATGAATTTCATCAATGTCAGCAAATGCGCTGTTTATCTTTTTTGCCGCTTTTTTTGCTGTTTTCTCGGTACTTGTTAAATCTTTGGCGGCCTGCACTGCCGAAGACGAAACGCCACTCATGGCCGTTGAGGCATTACTTTGATCTCTCAAGCCAAACAGCTTTGCCAGTGCGCTTGCAGCATTGTTAGCATAGCCTATAAGGAGGTTCAAGTTTTTCAAAAGTGGTGTAAGAGCATTTATCAATAGTTGTCCTATGCTTGATTTTAAGGAATCAAAATTCAGTTGTAAAATTCGCACCTGATTTGCCCAGGAATCCGACGTTCGTGCAAAATCGCCTTGAGAGTCAGCCGTGACACTTAAAAGATAGTTGTATCTCAACACTGCTTGACTTGCTTGCGACATTTTGCTATACGCCGTGCTTATACCTTGAGACAGCGCATATGCCTCAAGATTCGCTACGGACATATTTATGCCGAGCTGTTTTAACGGCTCAGTTTCGCCAGAAATTCCTGACCGTATTTTTTCAAAAGCCGTATCTGTGTCAAGGTTATAAAATGATGCCATGTCGCCCGCAAGCGAAGTTATATTCATTGACATGTCCAGTACTTTATCAGATGCAATACCCATCGATTTTAGCATTGCGCCTATAGTTCCCGAATACTGTTTTGCCGAGAGTTCGGAAATTCCGAAAGCTGTTGAAGTAGTCTTCGCCCACGAGTTTATTTTTTCAGAATTTTTTCCAAAAGTTACATCTACAACATTCTGTACTTCCGTTAAGTCCGAGCCTAACTCAATGCATTCTTTTGAAAATGCTGTTATCGCCTTTATAGAAAAGGCAGCAGCGGCAAGCGCACCTATCTTTTTTAATACCGGCGCGAACGTGCCAGATAGTTTGCTTGCCGCCGTTTTTCCTTGCTTTACAACATCATTTTGAAATGCTGATTTATTTGAAAGTTTAAGTTTAAGAGCAACGCTGCCTACATTTGTTGTCGTTTCCCTCACCTCCCCGCGAGATTGTTCAAAATCCGTTGAAAGTCTTTAACGCTCAAACATATTTCATTTGAATTTTTATAATTTTTCTTATTTTCACGTTTAAACTTCGCCCAATCGGAGCGAATTTTCTTTTCTTGGGACGTCATGTTTTTTATTCTGTCTTTATCTGTCGTACTGCGAATTTCAACAACGCAGCCAAGCGGAGTATCATCCATCAGTCCAACGAGTAGACGGCGGTACTCCGCCACAGATAAATCTTCTTTTAAAAGTCGGATCCCGTATTGCTTTGCGAACGACGAAATTATTAAAGCTTCGTCGTATTCTTCATCGTAATACGGGTCCTCATTTAGTTTTTTCTTTCTCTTGCTTCCTTTTTAAGATCTTCATAATTTTCGCCGGTTATGGCTGCCATAATATAGAAAGTAAGCTCGTTAAATCCCGAAAAAGTCAGTGAATCGTCGTTCAAAAGCTCGTTTGCTGCTTTTTTGCCAAGCGCAAGTCTGATAATCTCTTCGTCGGGCTCGACGACGCTCGGGTCTTCCTGAAGCTTTTGTATTTTCTTCCAAGTGCTTCTACGATCGTCGACCGTATAAAGCTTGTCTCCAATTTTGAGCTGCGGCCGTCCGTCACCTGATATGATTTTGCCTTCGGTATCAATGATTTTTGTCATAATCACGCCGCCTCCTTAACTGTAGGTTTTCCGTCTGAAGCCGCGTCCCATTCAAGTGGCATTACTTTCGTCGATTCACCGCCTCCGGGATTTTTGACTTGAACAACAATGGGAATATAATATTCTGTGGCGTCAGGGAAAGTAAGTTTGATTGTAGAATTGCAAGCCTGACCGTTTAACATCCATTTGCCTGCTACATAATCGTTTCCTGTGTCGCCGAAATTACGCTTGCCGCTCATGCTCAAAGAGATTGATTTAGCTGTAGCAAGTGCCCTCTGCCAGCCTTTGGTGTCAAAAGGTTGCCAAGTTTCAAGACTTGTTTCTATGCTGAGCTCCGCACTTTCAAGGTCTTTAATCTCTGCGAAAGTTCTTGAATCTGTACCGCCCGAAGAGGGGGCAGCAGTTCTCGAATCTACCGAAGATGTATCTATTTCAACTTTAATTTCATTAACGGGAAAATTCCCTGTTACTGCTGACATTTAATTCATCCTTTCAATATAAAAAGTAAACTCAAAAGAGTATTCATAAACGCCCTTTTCATCGGTTCCCAAAGAAATAGCCGAATCGTATCGGGAGATTACAAATACTCTTTTTTCGTCAATATAAAATGTTTTTTCATCGAAGAATTTATATATTTCTTCTGCTTTTGCTTCTGCCGTAACGGCATTTTTGCCGTATCTCAGCAAAATAGTTATTGCTTTTTGTTCACTGCCTGTGTTCTTTTTCCCTCCAAAAGCCGTGTTGTTTGTCGCCGGATTTTGCGAAGAATAAAAGCAAACGGCCTTTTCTTTGTCTTTGTCGATTTTTCCGACCGAACAGGAATCTGACCAGCTGAATTTTTCAATAAAATAATCGCGGATTTTCGAAATATTCATATGCCGCCCATCCTCTTTTTCATTTTACGAGCAAAGACTTTTTGCGGATAGTCTTTTTTGTCGCCGTTTATATAAGTTTCAAACCATTTACCGCCCGCATTTGAATTGTGCTCTTTATTAAAGTTATATTCCGGGTGAAAATACACTCGCCTTGCATATGGCCTATCGGAGACGATCAAAACCTCTTCCGCTTTTGAAGTATCAACGAAGGTGTATATGTCTTCCAGGTCGCCTGTTTTCCAAGGCATTGTATTTGAATGCTGAACGTCAACTCTTACCGCTTCGCCAGTGTCTTCAAGAGCATAAACGGCGGCAGACATCACTTTTGCCATCGCAACAGGGTCAAGCTTAAAACTTGCGCTCATTACATCACCTCAAATTCTGAATGATGTACTGTGCCATCGGGATTTCTCGGACGTGAAGCTTTTGAAATCGTAAGCTTGCGCTCAAAAATTTTAATCGTACCGCTCGAAATGTCAGAAAGATCCGGCGCAACATCACCTTTTAAAATCACAAGGGCGGTTGATATTGTTTCCTTTCCGTCTTTGGTAAGAGTACGGCGTGATTTTTCATCGAAAATACACTTTTGATTTTTGATAATTACAGTTTTTTGCTCGCCGTCTGCCGTGACATCAGTACTTTCAAGGAACAGCGTACACGGAGTTTTTAAGAGGAAATCCGGGAACGGTACCTTTTTTATTTTTGAAACCATTAAATCACTCTCCCTGTAAGCCCTGTACTGTCAAGAAGCTTTAAAGCAAGCGGGTCAAATTTCAATCTCTGTGCCCTTGTTTCACCGTTTGAAGCTGTAACCGATAAAGAACCTACCGTGTATGCCGAAATGCTGTTTTCGCCCTCTGTGCCGTTCTCAAGGGTATATTTGGCCTGCCTTATCACCGCTTGTTTAATCCTCTCACGCTGTGAGGGCGTAAGGTTTTGAAGCCCTGCGCCCTTTATTCTGCCAAAAGTCAGCTCATCAACTCTAAGACTTGCAAGTAAAAGATTTTCGTTTAATTCGCTGTCGTCAGCTTCTTTGTGAGGAAAAACAGCGTGGAAGTCCCTCACGCTCGCATATGTGTTCATCACTTCTGAACATCGACATAAAGGCTGTCAATTTTGCCGTCTTTGCCGTTCGGGAAAGTGAAAACATCTGAAAATGCGCGGTTCTGATAAAGATAGCCGTCGCCTTCTGTGTGTGCACCGGGAGCAAAATAATAAATGCTTGAAAGCTTCGGCACAAATTTAGTTGTGAGCGGCGAAGCAATAAGTACGTTTATTCTTTTTGAAGCGTCAACAGCTGCTTTTGTCATTTCATAGTAACTTGAAAGACTACCGGCGGCAGGCGATTTTACAACAGAATAAGTATAAGCGCCTTCCGAGCCTGAGCGGCTGTAATAGGTCTTAGAAGAATCAACAGCTGAGTCACTTGTAAGCTCATACTCTGCGGCATTGCCCTCTGCGGGCTTGAATCCGCCGTCTTTTGAATCAAAATCGAAGCTATCATAAAATACTTCATCGTCAATGACTTCCATAATCGGCACGCCGTCTATTTTTGTAACGCGCGTTTCAATGCCTGTGCCGCCTTCTGCTATCTGAGTAATTTCAATTTTTTTCTGAAGTTCGGTTGAACGCTCGAGCAAGTCCATTATTTCAGAACAAACATATGCTATAAGCGCACCCTGCGCTTTATAGCGGCGGAGCTTGCCTGCACCTATCATTGTTTTAAGCTTTGAAAAAGCATTGCCGGCATTCCAATCAGAAAGTGCACTCTCGCTGTGATAGCCGTTAAGGGCTTTCGCCTTAGTGGCGCAGCGTGAGAAAAACAGTGCGTTCGCTTCGGGCACGCCCTGCGTTTTGGTGAAAACTTCTGAAATATTCTTGATTGAGGCCGTCTCATTGCTCTCGTCAACGTCAAGTTTATCAATAAGGAATTCAACGTCACGGTCATGTGTAAGAGTAAAAGGAACGTCCGTCTGTGAGTATGTTCCTTTGTTCCATCCCCCGCTGCGGCTATGGTTCTGATAGCCTGACGTTGACATCTGTGTAAAGTGGAAAGTCTTAGCCGAGAGCCACTTTACGTTTGTAGTCATAAAAGGGGAAATAAGGGTTTCTTGCATGTAAATCGTAAGCAAATCCTTATTCCATGTTTCTGCGTAGTTAATGTTTGCCATTTTAAAAAAATCATCCTTTCGTTAATTAAATCTGTTCCAACTCTTTTGAGCCGTTCTTTTAGTGACTGTGCCGCCTGTTTTGCCCTCCGTGCCTGGCTGATTGCTTGCGCCGATAACGAAGCCCGCTCTATCCTCTTCTTTTTTGAGGACTATTTCAGGCCATTCTTTCAGCAGGTCATCAACTGCCGACTCGGCTTTTTTGCGGTCAAAATTTCCGTTATCATCTTTGCAAGCTTCAAGGTCTATAAGGCGGGCGGCTTTTTCGATTTTTTTGGGGTCTGCGGAACGTGTTAAAAAGATATTTTCAATCAAAACACGCTCTTTATCCGCTCTCTCTTTTAAGAGCATACCCTCAAAATCAGGCTGTTTGTTTTCGGCTACTTCCTCAGATGTACCGCCGCTGCCCTGCTGCGCGCTCGCAAGTGCCTTTTTTGCGGCTTCTCGGTCAGTGATTCCGTATTCTGACAAAAAGTCGTTTACAGCCTTTTCTTTGTTCTTTTTGATGAGGTTGTTAACATCATCATCGGTGTACTTCTTTTCCTTTGCTCCGGGATTCTCCGCGCCTTTTTCCTTTGGTTCGGTCTTAACCGGATCCTGCTCGGGATTTGAAGCAGTTTTGTTTTCTTCTGACATTTTCGCTCCTTTTTAACGGATAAGGACATCCGTCACCCGGTTTGTACGAACACCGGCAAACGAATTTTAGATATAAAAAAAGCAGCACCTTTTGGCACTGCTTGATTTATTGAATTTGGGTATAAAAAAGCACCTTGATTTCTCAAAGTGCCTAATTTTTTAAACTCGTGAGAGGTTTGCAAATCCCCTCCCTTACAAAACCGATTATTACGCAATGCCCATGTTGCACCCGCTTTTTCTCGGTTTTTGATATCAATTTTTACATTACTTTTCAAAAGACGGTTTGTATGCTTTTGGTTCTCCGCCATTATTTAAATACTTAGCATATAAACGTTGTTCTTTTTCAAACTGTTCAAGAGTCATTCCATCCCTGAAAAAAGGGTAATCTGTAATCAGCTCAGTACAGTCTTCTTTATACAATCTATTGTTCATGTTGACACCTCTATATATTCGCAATAATTTTCAAGCAAGAAACCCACTCTTTTAGCTTCCAGCTTCCTTGCATATTCTGACGGGGTTATTATACCACTTTTTAATAACACTCGCAAGTCTTTTGATAAAATGTCATCGTACATAAATGTTTCTGTAAGTGCCATTCCTTTTGTAAGCTTTTTCTTTTTTCCATATGCTATATAAATTTTACCGTTATGCCCAACAGCAATCATCGAATCGTAACAATTGCCGCTAAAGAATGTGTTTAGGTCTTGCATGGAAAGCATTTCTCCGCTCGGATGAGTATGAACAAAGACAAATTTTCTTTGTCTATTTGACTGAATAAAGTTTCCAAAATCTTCTCCCCCGACACTTTCGCTATCTCCTTCTTCAAAATACATAACTTCCCCATTGTCTTTGTCAACTAAGCATAAATTTTCATTTCCTGAAAGACTGCCTTTTTTAGCGAGCTGTTTACATAACACTGATATTTTGTCATTAAGTTCAGAATTATATACAGGTATTTCCACTTTAAACAATGCACTTTCGTTAAACGGCAAACTTCCTTTTCCGAAATCTTTTGCTACCGCCTTGTTTTTTTTCGCTTCCCACTCCCTAAGTTTCGCTCGGTACTTTGCAATATTGGCAGGGTCAAGACTTCCCTCCGACAGCCGCCTGTACCTTTGCACCATATTTTCAATATGCGCTCGGTTCAGTTCCTCATCGCCGTATTCGTTGAGCCGGTTGTCTGTTGTTTCATACGAGTTTATATCTTCAAGCTCGGGATAATATGTGCCGAGACCGTGACGGCAGCGCGGATGAAAGAGCCCCGCCGCCATTGCTTGAGAAAGGAGCATATAATCTCCGTCTTCCGCTGTGCCGCCGGAATAAACATCATCTATAAGTACTTTCCTTTCAAACGGCTTGCACTTTTCGCAAGATGTATTATGCTGTGAAATTATGACAAGTGTTTCACTGAGCCTTTTCCTGAACTCGCCCTCGCCTATCATATACGCTCGTTGATTTGCTGTTCGGACCGCCATAGAGGTGTAATCCGCTATATTCACGCGCCTGCCGTTTTTATATTCAATACAATTTATTCCGCGCGTCAGAAAGTCCTTTGTAGCCATATCTATGGCCTGCTTGCTTGTCATAACTCCGTTTGCGGAAAACATTCCCGCTTTAAAAATAACCTCTCTGTAAACATCGTTAGTCATTCTCAAAGCGGCGGTATTCGCTGTTTTGAGGTCGTTTTTTACAGCTTTAATCAAAGAATTAACTTTGCGCTCGTTTATTTTGAAAAAACTGTCTTTCATAGCGACAGCGGACTTGTAACCGTCTGCCATTGCTTCACGATACTTTTTCATTTCATCAAGACTACCCTGTGTCAATTCCTCTTTGATGTGCTTTGAAATGTCTTTAGGTATTTTATTCGAAACGCCTTGCAAAATTCGCCCGTTTTCACGCTGATAACGACGCAGCTCTTTAATTTTCATAGCTTGCCACTGTGGATAGTTAAATCCATATTCTCCCTCTTCTAAAGTGTGACGGGCTAAGTTCCTTTTCATTGACTGTATAATCTGAATTTCCATATCTCGATAAATTTCAGCTATGTATTTATCAAAATCGCGGTCAACCATATGTTATTCTCCATACAAGCTTAATTCAGGCTCAGGCAATTCCGCAATTCCGCGCTCTTGCTTGATTCGGAAAACCTCTTGCTTCTTCCACTCTTCGTCTTTATCATCGCCGTACAGTTCGTTTACGCTCGTCTCGATGCTCATAATGCTATACTGTGACGCAGCTTTGCCAACTGTTTCAACCTGCGCCTCAAAAGACGGATTCGCATACCCGCCGAAAGATATATTAACTTTTAAATCTTCGTCAAAATCTGTTCCGCGCAAACAGTCATAAAAGAGTAAGGTCTTTTCCACAAGCTCCGGCAAGACTTTTATGAGAACATTAATAACCTTATTTCGCGTGTAAAGCGTGGTCTTTTCCTTTTCGCGCTGCGCTTCGGCATTATCAAGTTTTTTTACGTCAATGCCGAGAGTTGAGGGTGAAATTATGCCTTGTAAACATAAATCAAGTGCTGTGCAGTATGTGGCAAGCAGTGCCTCATGCTGTATAGTGCCTTGCGTGGTTTCTATTTTTCGACTTGCGCCCTCGGACATATCATTTTCGATAGATATATAATCGTTGTCAAAATCATTCGCGCCTAAATATTCACCGTCAGTGCCTCTCGGCAATAACGCTTCGGGAATATACGTCTTTATTTGCCCTTTTCGCAGTGCCAACATCCATTGCGAGAATACTTCATCGAAGCTGTCAAAATCGTCATATTTGCCGCTGAATATAGATTTACCTCTGCCCTCATATTTTTTACTCTTTTTGAATCTGACGAAGACAGCCGGTATAAATCCACGCCTGTTTTCTATCGGCTTGTACTTTTCAAATTCCGCAAAGGAAGCCATATCGGCACGCTCGCCAGTTTTGCTTTCGAGAGAATAAGTAATACTTTCTTTTCGGTAATGTTCTTTAAGAATATAGGATTTGCCGTTTATAACTTTTTGAGTTTTAAACACAACGCAGCACAATCTGCCGCGCTCGTATTCTGTTTCCACTCTATCAGCAGGAAAAAATTCTATAATCGGATAATCGCTGATTTCAGGGTCATAAGAAAGTTTAAATGCTCCGTCACCTGTTGCTAATACATCTGACACACATTTTTCAACAAGATCTTCAAAATTATTTTCTTTCGCAATAGCGTCCCATTCATCTTGACGCTCGGAAAGTTCTATTTTTTGCAAATCGTCCGTGCAAACATCCGTCAAAGTGTCAACAATAAGACCCGGCAAGCCTGTGTGTATTTTGCGTATTTTAGAGCCTTTTGTAGGCGCAGCACTCCAAAAGTGATTGGTTCCCGATTTTGGGTCAATGCTCTTGTAAAAAGCCTCAAGCTCGTTCGATTCGCCTCTATACCACAAGATGTTTTTGAACACTTCCGCTTCATGGTCTAAAAGCTGATCGATATTGATACTTATTCCCTGCGGGTCGTTAATCTCAAGATAATTTCTTATTGCATTTTTTATTTTTTCGCTCATTTTCATGTCCCTTTTGCCCCTATTTTCGGAATATATGGAATAAATCCGTACTGTGATGCGTTGATTGTATGATCGCCCGAATCCTCAGGCTCGTTATCTTTATCTGTTTTCCACGAGTAATTTTCAAGCTCGCGAATATGATTTTTGCAAGTGTCAACAACTAAATAATCACCTGTGTGCAGCCATCCGAGCTGAGTGTTTATCCTGTCGATTATTTTTATCTTTTTATATGCGGGATTAAAAACGTACATACAAGCGTTATTCTTCCTGTACTTTGCGCACTCGGTTAAAGTTGCTTGGTCCGCCGAATCTATGAACACGTTTTTTGCAAAGCCCCATTCTTCACGATTACGGTCAAGGAAATCTACAAGGTTTTTAACCGTGTCAGACGGGGCAATAGGTTCTTTTAATGCCGCATTGTTATATACACGCTCGTCAAGAATCGCTATTTTTCCATCTTTGGTAATTCCCTGAAATAACATCGCTATAGTATCAGGTGACTTTTGAGAGTATGCAGTATCAACACCGACCGAAAAAATTGCGAAGTCAAGTTTTTTTGCCGCCTGCCTTGTAACAACATGCTTTTCTCTGCTGAAATTCGGAAAAACAAGTCCTGTCGCACGTCCTCTCAGTCCGAGTATTTTGTTTTTATATAATTTCGTGCCCGGCGGCACCATGCTTTCTATTTTTTGCCTTTTTTCGTCATCAAGACCTGCGT
>OIZI01001065.1_pt1 | contig 12479 bp, 10 predicted proteins | sample 1588441 | NCBI WGS metagenome assembly OIZI01 (sample SAMN03283284) | human gut metagenome | biome: human-associated habitat; material: feces | host: Homo sapiens | place: Peru | collected 2012
ATTCAACCGGGGGGCTGCCACACCAGTGACATCGGTCACTGGTTCGCAGCGACATACTTTTCTAACAGCCCCATGGGGTAAGTAGATTACCGTGCCAGCAGCTCACCGAGCATCAGGTCGGTCATAATGAGCATTCTGGGCAGGTGGAAGGGGCCCTTGAAGGTAGAGCCCTTGGTGGAAGGCTCCGTGGGCTTGCCGTCCCGGCGCAGGTAGCCGTACCACTCGCCGGCCTCGCTGTCGGAGAAGTGCTCCTTGCAGTAGTCCATGGTGCGGAAGTACCAGTCCAGGTACTCCTCCTTGCCGGTATCCCGGTAGAGCATCAGGGAGGAAATCAGGATTTCGTCATGGGGCCACCACAGCTTCATGTCGTGCTCGTAGGCCTCGGGAGGATTGCCCAGGCAGTCCACGAAGTAGAGAAGACCCTGGTACTCGTCGTCCCAGCCGGCCTTGATTGCCCAGTTGAAAATCTCCTCGGCCTTGCCAACCAGCTCCTTGTTGCCGGTGCGCTTGGCATGCTCCAGCAGGAACCATACGCCCTCGATGTCGTGGCCGGGGTTCACAATGCGGCCATCGGTGTAGTCGAGGTTTGCCTCGCCGTTGGGGCCCACGTTCTCCAGCACGCAGTGCAGCTCGGGATGGACATGGTACTTGAAGATGTCGTCCACGCAGCCCTGGGCGCGCTCCTCATACAGTGCCTTGTTCTCGGGGTCTACCCGCAGCATGACGGAGGTCACGTTCAGGTAAATCATGGGCAGACCGAAGGCCCGGCCGCTGCGGGTCTGGGGCTCGGTCTTGGGGCCCAGGCCGGTGGGGTCCTTGGCACCGTGCCACAGGTCCCAATAGAGATTGTAGGCCTTCTTGGCCCGCTCCAGGCACTCCTTCTCACCGGTCACACCGTAGTACTCGGCATTGGCGATGGCATAGAAGGCTTCGGAGAAGTAGTACCGGCGCTGACGCAGGGGCTTGCCGTCGGCGGTGACGGTAAAGTACATTCTGCCGTCGGCGTTGGGATTGATGCAGTACTTTTCCATGAAGTCCAGGCAGCTCTTGGAAGCCTCCAGCCACTCCTTCTTCACGCCGTACACATGGCACAGGTACGCGAAAATCCAGCCGCAGCGGCCCTGCATCCACACGCTCTTGTCGGTGGAGTAAACCCGGCCATAGCGGTCCAGGCAGGTGTACACGCCGCCGTGCTCCTTGTCCATGCCGTTTCTCAGCCAGAAATCCGCACAGACTGCCAGTTCCTTTTCGGTCCAGGCCTTGGCCTGCTGTAATTTAACCTTATCCATTTTGAAAACCCTCCTGTGGTTTTTGAAAGGCCGCCCCGGGGAGATTGCCAAATCCGACAAAAGCCCATCCCGAAGACTGCCGGAAAATGTTACATTTCAATAGTAGCATTGTAAGCGCCTTTTTTCAAGAGTTTTTTTCACCTTCTTCACATTTTGATACCTATTTTCTATGCCGGGGCACAGAACGGATCCGTGGAAAAGTTTTTTTGAAAAACAGGAAAATAATGCTTGACATTTTAACTTTGCGTGGTATAATACCCATGTTGCTTGTGAGCGACCACGAGCGACGGACAGATAGAGGATTTGTGTAACGGTAGCACACCGGACTCTGACTCCGTTTGCGGGGGTTCGAATCCCTCATCCTCTGCCAAAAAATCAGGATACCCTTTCGGGTATCCTGATTTTTTATCCAGTCGTGAGGGATTCGAACCCATCTAAATCCAAGTGCCCTGTGGGCACTTGGCGCAGCCAGTTCAAAAACTGGCTGCCACCTCACGTTCCGCCTCCCGGCGGAACGGCAATCGAATCCCTCATCCTCTGCCCTCAACTGGTGCCCCCGGAAGGGCAAATTGGGCTATGGATTGTTTTGGTATTCCGGCCAAAACAACATTGACATGGAAACGGCGGTGTGCTACATTAAATGTGTGGCTTCCCTTATATTTTGATGTTCTATCATTTGGGGGTATATCTATGTCTGAGGAATTCTGGTATTATGTGCTGGTTTATTGCGTTATTTTTGGTTTTACATGCTGTACCATTGAGAAAAACAAGGGCTATCGAGATGGCGTGGCATGGTTTGTTTGGGGATTTTTGTTCGGTGGTTTCGCCTTAATTGCGGTTTGCGCCAAACCTGTGAACCAAGCGGAAAAACCCAAGTCTTACGTTGGTATCCCGCGCATTTTTTATTGCCCCAACTGCAATGCCACTTACGGCGGCTTCAACGTGGAAAAACTGGTTTGCCCACACTGCGAGTGTCCGTTAGTCCCAACCACTTTCCTGCGAAAAGACTGGAATAAACTCTCCAAAAGAGAGAAAGAAGCATACCGTCAGCAGATGTACACAGGAAAATATCTGCTTTGTGACGTAGGCATCCCCTGTACTACAGTCAATGAGCCTATCCATGCCGCAAATGAAATCAAGCAATACAAGGAGCTTTTGGATATGGGTGCTATCACCCAGGAAGAATTTGAATCCAAGAAACGGCAACTGCTGAATTTGTAAACTGTCGTAAATTCTCTCTCATTTCAATGTCCTATCACTTTGGGGGTATATCTATGTCTGAGGAATTCTGGAATTATGTCACTATTTATTCCGTTATTTACCTTGCCGTTGACGCGTTGATTTTCGGATTCGCTTGCAGCATTGTTGAACGGAACAAAGGATACGAGGACAGCGGAGCCTGGTTTATCTGGGGAACCCTGTTTGGATTCGTTGCCCTGATTGTCGTTTGCGCCAAACCTGTGAACCAAGCAGAAAAGCCCAAGTCTTACACCGGTGTTCCGCGAATCTTCTACTGTCCCAACTGCAACTCCACCTACAACAGTGCACGGATGTCGAGGCTGATCTGCCCGGACTGCAAATTGCCGTTGATGGAAACTGTTTTTTTATCAGAGAAGTGGCAGCAGTTTTCCGAGGAACGCAAAGAAGAACTCCGCCAGAGAATGCGGGAAGGGCACGGCCTACTGGGCGAGGCGGAAATAATTCCGGAGGAAACGGTTGATGCCGCCCCCGCATTCAGTCCTGCCGACGAAATCAAAAAATACAAGGAACTTCTCGACATGGGTGCCATTACCCAGGAGGAGTTTGACGCAAAGAAACGACAGCTGTTGAATTTATAGACAGTATTGCACCCCGGAAGCTAGTAACTTCCGGGGTGTTCCATTGCAATAGAAGGAGAAACGGATTGCCACACCAGTCTGCGCTACATTAAGGTATGACTGCCACTGGCAGTCATTAGGATTTTGATTCGCTGCGCGGAGCACCACTGTCTCGCAATGACGTGTGTTATACATAACATTCCCAATAAATTCATAGGGGACGATGAGGGCATCGTCCCCTACAAAATAATTTCCTGCTGCCTGTAGAATTCAAAAAGATGCGGCAGAGAAAATTGTCCTTGACAAATCTGTCTACTTATTGTAGTATATACTTGTCTACAACAAATAGACAAAGGAGGAATCCCAATGGCAGACTATCATTTAGGCGAAATCGAATCCATTTTTGCGGACATTATCTGGTCAAACGCACCCCTGACCTCCCGGCTTTTGGCAGAGCTGGCGGAGCAGCGGCTTCGCTGGAAGCGGACGACTACCTACACGGTGCTCAAGCGGCTGTGTGATCGGGGGCTGTTTCAGAACCAGGGGGGCACGGTGACGGCGCTGGTCAGCCGGGAGGAGTTCTATGCCCGGCAAAGCGAACAGTACGTCCAGGATGCCTTCCAGGGCTCCCTGCCGGCCTTCCTGGCAGCCTTCGGCAGCCGGAAGAAGCTGGATGACCGGGAAATCGACGAAATCCAGAAGCTCATCGATTCCATGCGGAGGTAGCGTTATGACAGCGATTTTTGAAAGGGTACTCAATATGAGCCTGACAGGCAGCATCGTGATTGCTGTGGTGCTGCTGGCCCGGCTGCTTTTGAAACGGGCTCCGAAAATCTATTCCTACATGCTTTGGGCGGTGGTTCTGTTCCGGCTGCTGTGCCCCATTTCCCTGAGCGCGGGACTGTCAGTTCTGAAACCCCTGCCTGTGACGACTTCCCAGGGGCTGAGCACCGTCACCTATCGGCCGGTGGAGCCGGTCATTCCGGCCTCCGGGGAGCTTGGACAGGAAGCCGCAAGGCCGGAACCTGCCGAGACGGTAAAAACGGAAACCGGCGCTCAGGCGATGACGCTGGCAGCCGCCGTTTGGTTGACGATTGGCGGGGCGTTGGCAGGGTGCAGCCTGGTGCAGTACATTGTCCTTCGCCGAAAGCTTCGGGAGGCGGCGCCCTATCGGGGAGAAATTCTTCTTTCTGACAAAATCCGGACACCTTTTGTCATGGGCGTGCTGTCTCCGAAAATCTATCTGCCCTGGGACACCCCCCAGGAGGAGCGCCACTTTATCATCGCCCACGAGCGGCATCACCTGCATCGGGGTGACCCCCTGTGGAAGCTGCTGGGCTATTTGGCTCTGTGCGTCCACTGGTTCAATCCCCTGGTGTGGCTGGCCTTCTTCCTGGGCGGGAAGGATATGGAAATGAGCTGTGACGAGGCGGTTCTCAACCGCCTGGGGGAGGACATCCGGGCGGATTATTCCCAGGCGCTTCTGCGCCTTGCCACCCACAAGCGGCTGATTGCCGGTATGCCCCTGGCTTTCGGCGAGGGAGAGACCAAGGGTCGGGTGCGGAATATGGCTCGCTGGCGGCGGCCTAAGGTCTGGGTCAGCGGAATCTGCGCGGTACTGTGTCTGGTGGTGCTGGCCGTTTGCGCTCTGAATCCCCAGAAGGCGGACAGCACGCCCGTGGGTGCCGTTGTAACGGCCGAAAAGCCCCTGAATATCCGGGCGAAAGCCAGTGCCCGCAGTGCCGTTGTCGGCAGCTATGAGCCCGGCACAGCCATTACCATCCTGGAAAGGAAGGACGGCTGGGGACGCACCGAACGGGGCTGGATTTTCATGGATTATGTCACACTTTCGGAAAACGCCATATCAGGCACCACTGGCGAGGCAAGTATGGGCATCTGGGATCTGTATTACACCCTCCCGGAGGGCTGCGTCCAGATGACACTGGAAGCCAGCGAAGATCGAAATGAACAGGAGCTGCGGGAAGGAAACACGGTCATCGGCGGTGTCCGGGCTTTCAAAATCCCAAGTGACATCTCCGGCGCGGACTGGCTGGAGGAGCTGGTGTTCCCGGAGTGGGGCATGGAGAATGTGGGATATATCGCCAGCGGAACCCTGGACAGCGGCTATACGGTGGAATTTTTCAGCGACGTGCCCGAGGGTCAGCCCAAAACCCTTTTGAATCGACACAATGTCTATTTGTGGGAAAACAGGATTTATGACGTGTGGTTTAACGAGTATACTGTCAGCCCGGAAGTTGAGAGTGCCATCCTGAATACCCTCAGCTTCGGCAGTGAGACGGCCATTCCTTCGTCTCTGCCCATTGATCTGGCAATGCTTCCGGAGAATGTGAGCCTGAAGTCCGGCGAGAATGGCGCAATCCTCTTTGTGAAGGACGGGGAAACTGTCGGCCAAATTGACACCTATGACATTCCGGATTCTGTGGAGAACCCGTATGCGGATTTTGATTGGCTGGCAGAGGCCGGAATATCGGATGTGAATGACGATGAGTTGATTCGATCCGGTGGTTCCTCACTCTATGGCGACTGGGAGCTCCACGCAGAAAGCGATGTGCCGCCCGGTCAGCCCCAGACGGTAAAACGGATGCACATCTTCTTTATCGCTGAACGGAAGGTCTATGACGTCTGGTTCGACCTGACGAAGATTTCGGAAGGGGAATACCGGAACCTCATGTCACTCATGGTCAATGGAGAGCCGGAAGAGACCACCGTTGCCACCCAGCCCTCCCAGGAAGGCTCCGAGTATTGGGGCGAGAGCTTCCCGAGCGACGACGGCACGGTCACCTTCCAGGCGGATGTGTACTACGACCCGGCCCAGCTGACGGGGGAGGGTGTTATGACCCCGGCGGAACTGATCTCGGCGGTGAAGCGGGAGATGCAGACCGGAACCATGGACGGCTTCGGTCTTGGCACCAAGGAAATGGGCTACACCGACGTGGAATGCTTCGTGAATCTGACAGACCTGGTACTGGAAACAAGGAAGACGGACAGCGGCGAGGAGATCCCCCAGCTGATCGTCATGGGCTTTGTCATTTACAAGTTCTCTGATGGCAACACCATCGGTCAGGAGCTGGGCATTCACGAGCTGATGGCTCTGGATGCCAGAGACGGAAGCTTCCTGTCCGGCTTCGGAAGAGTGAGCTAAAGCAGAAGACCCCCGGCTTGCGCCGGGGGCTTTCTTCTATTGCAGACTTCCGAAAACCGTGTCATTGCGAACCAGTGACCGATGTCACTGGTGTGGCAATCCCCCGGTTGCCCGGAGACCATCGTACAACGCAATGACCGTGTATTCAATGGGCTTTCTATTGACAAAACAGTCGCATTGGAGTAAGATGCTTCCTATCGAAAAAGAGAGAAGGAACGCATATGTACGGCTTGGGAACGATCATCAACACGGGAGCCATTGTAGCCGGGGGCCTGGCCGGAATTCTGTTCGGCAGATTTTTGAAGGAAAACGTCCAGGACACCCTGAGCAAGTGCTGCGGCATCAGCACACTGATGATCGGCATTGCCGGGGCGTTGGAGAAAATGCTCACCCTGGAAAAGGGGGCGATTTCCAGCGGCGGCAGTATGCTTCTGGTGCTGTGCCTGACCGTCGGCGGGGTTATCGGAGAGCTTCTGAACCTGGAGGGAGCCTTCGAGTGCTTCGGTCGGTGGCTGAAGGAGAAGACGGGCAACGCCAAGGACAAGGGCTTTGTGAACGCCTTCGTCACCGCCTCCTTAACGGTTTGCATCGGAGCTATGGCCATTGTCGGCTCCATTCAGGACGGCCTGACGGGAGACGATTCCGTCCTTGCGACAAAAGCGGTGCTGGATTTCATCATCATTATGGTTATGAGCTGCTCCCTGGGTCCTGGGGCGGCGTTCTCCGCAATCCCGGTCGCAATCCTGCAAGGAAGCGTCACCGCCCTGGCGGGGCTTGTGCGGCCTGTGATGACGGAGGCCGCGCTGAACAATCTTTCTCTGGTGGGTTCGGTGCTGATTTTCTGCGTGGGCATCAACCTGCTCTGGGGCAAAAAGATACGGGTTGCCAATCTGCTGCCCGCCATCGTGCTGGCGGTAGCTGCCGCCTTTCTGTAAACAAGTCAAAAAAAAGTACCGGGGCGGTTCGATGCAACCGCCCCGGTGCTTTTTACTTTTCGAATTTTCCCTTCTTCACACTGGGAAGCTTGATGAGGTTTGCCAGGGCGCAGCCCAGGAAGGCAAACAGCGTACCAAGCACCATGGAAACCAGCACATCGGAGGGATAGTGTACATACAGATACAGCCGGGAGAAGGACACGGCAATGGCGATAATCAGCGCCGGAATGCCCATTTTCTTGCTGTATTTCAGCAGCACCACCGCCGCCTCAAAGGAGGCGATGGTATGGCCGGAGGGGAAGGAGAAGTCGCTCTGCTTCTTAATTAACAGGTTGATGGTAACGCCCAGCTGAGCCTGTAAATCATAGGGTCGTATCCGGGCAACCAAGGGCTTCAGGGTGATATTGCACACCAGAAGCCCAAGAATCAGGGCAAAGAGCATGGAAATTCCGATTTTTCGGGTTTTGGGGAGAATCAGCATGAGCACCGCCCAGGCAATCCAGAACACGCCTCCCTCGCCGAAGAGGGTGATGATGGGCATGATCTTGTCCATCAGGGAAGACTGGAGATTGGCCTGAATCCAGTCCAAAATGGGCAGGTCAAAGGAAAGGGCCAGTTGATTCAGAAAGGCTGCCATGGGTCACGCTCCTTCCGTTGCCGCGGTGGTTTCCACAGTGGTTTCGCCGGTGGATTCGGCGGAGGCCGTGGGGATGGTTGTCTGCTCACCGGGGTTCTGGAACAGGGCATACAGGGTCATAGGCTTCAGGGTCACGCCATCGGGGATGGAAACCTTGCCCTCGTCGTCGGGCTGGAACTGAAGGTTATAGACCTTGGCACCGTTTTCGTCCTGGTCGATGGTGACCCAGCCGGTGAAGACCTTACCCTCGGGGGTGGACACCACAGGAGTCACAATCTCCTTGGCGTCGGTGCCGTAGAACTGGCTGTGCACCTCGGTTTCGCCGTTCATGAAGGTCAGGCGCACCCGGCCTACGGGCTGGGACACGTCCACGTTGGTGGAGTTGAAGCACATCCACTTGCCGGCGTCGTTCTTCCGGAAGAACAGGCTGGAGGCATAGGGGAAGGTTTTGATGGTGCCGTCGGTACGGGTGACGTTCACGTCCAGAGTGACCCGAACGGAGAAGATATCCCCGTTGTACAGGGCGAAATCCGTGACGTTCATATTGTCCAGGGTGAAGCCGTTGTTGCTCTGAACCCACAGATTGTCTCTGGTAATGCTGGTCAGAGACTTGTAGGCCTCGCCGGTGGGGTCGAAAATCTGGGCGGCATGGCCACGGTCATTGTCCACAGCCAGCATCCAGTTGCAGTAGGTTTCTGCCGCTTTGACGGCGGCAGCCCGCTGGTCATCGTTCATGGTGTTGCTTTCCAGACGCTCGGTGAAGGTTCGGGTGGCCTCATCGTAGGTGACTTCCATCTGCGTGCCGCTCTTGTCGAAGATGGTGACCACAGGCTGAGCCATCAGGCCGTCCACCTGCTGGGTGCACATGCTGGCACCGGTGGTGCCCTCAGGCAGATAATCCTCCGCCCGGGTGGTGGCAACCTGGATGATGGTGTTGTCGTCCAGGGGAACGTCGTTGATAAAGGCGGTGTGCCCGTCCAGCTTGACCACATAGTAGGTGCCTGCCCGGTCAAAGTAGACCTCCACAGAGCCCAGCTGCCAGTCGGGAATTTTCTTCAGATCCTCCAGCTTGTCGGTGCCGGTGGCCTTGTTCTTGTCCGTCAGGGTGAAGGAGGCAACCTTTTCGCTGCCCAGGCGAACTACATACTTCTTGTCGCCGGACAGGCCTGCGGAGGTTTCCAGATACGTCAGCTTCTGATCGCCTACCTTGTTCTTCATGTAGGTGACGTAGGCGTCCTTACCCTCATAGGCGGAATCCTTGGCACCGGCAGATTCATACAGAGCGCCCCAGTCAGGATTGGTGAACAGCTGGGTGAAGACCTGCTCCGCCTTGGGGGCGGGCTGCGCCAGCTCAAAGTCGGTGAGCCAGCCGTGGAGCCAGTTCAGGCCGATGAAGGTGCCCAGGAAGAACACCAGAATGAACAGGAAATACAGGGTGTAGAAAATCACGCCGCCCAGCCGGGGGCCGGATTTCTTCTTCTGGCTGACGGGGGGCTCCTGGGTGGGCATAGGCCGTCTGGCGGCAGGCCGCTGAGCGTTGGGGCTGCCCGCCGGACGCTGTGCGGGCCGGGCACCGGGGGTTCCGGTGGGACGCTGGCCGCCGGCACGCTGGGCGTTTGCCGGATGGGGGGGCATACCGCCGCCGGGTCGCTGACCGCCGGCAGAGGCGGCGGGCCGCTGGGCGTTGGGGTTGACCCCAGGCCGCTGGGAATTGGGGACACCTGCCGGGCGGGAGGCCGGGGCAGGCCGCCGGACATTCTGGGAAGCCGGAGCTGTGGGGGCAGTCTGGGCAGGACGCCTGACCGGCTCCTGGGGGGCGGCGGGCTTTGCGGGCTCCTTGGCTTCCTCGGGATCCTCAATGTCGTCCAGGAAGCTCAGGTCGAAGTCCAGCCCTAAGTCCAGGTCGTTGAAGGAAAAGGGCTTTTCCTTGGGTGCGGGCTGGGTGTCGTCCATATCCAGATTCAGATCATCCATATCAAAATCATTGTGCTTTTTCATGGTTACACCCCCTTATTAAGATGCTGCCCGAACCAGCCAGTAGTTGGGCATCCGTCTGGGCTTGGACTGAATCAGAGACGGGGTGTTGACGAAAATGGCATCCTGGGAAGCGGTGCCCAGCTTGCCGTTCACATCCCGATACATCATGATGGAAGAAGAGCCGCCGTCCATGTTGCAGGCGTTGACGGCGCCGTACTCCTGCATTACGTTGACCATATCCGCGTAGGTAGCGCCCAGGGAGCCTACCTGACGGCCGTCGGCGCAGACGATAATCACGGTGCCGTCGCTGCGCTGACCGATGGCGGTTCTGGGATTCATGCCGGACTTGTCGTTGTAGGCCTCCAGATTCACCTCGCCGTTCATAATCAGAACGGGGCCGAAGCAGCAGCCGTCCCGGATTTTCAGGTTTTCCGCCTCGGACTGGCTCAGGTTGGTCTTGGAAACTACCAGAATGTTGTCCTCGTTGAAACCGGCGAAGCCCTCCAGACCGGGCTGCTTGCCGGAGGTCCAGACCACCTTGCCCTCGGATACCACAAGACCCAGAGGGGTGCTGCCGACGGCGGCACTGACCGTGCCGTCGTCAAAGAAGGCACCGGCGTTGATGGCGGCAATCACATCCGGATTTTCCTCCATGACCTCCGTCAGACGTTTGCCGGGGATGGAGGTGGAGAACTTTTCGGTGGAAGTGCCCATATAGACCTGAGAGGGATCCCGGATGAGCATAATGTGGGCGGTGTAGGTATCGCCGTACCGGGTCTCGGTGCGGACACCGTCGGGGTAGTTGTCCCACTCGTTGGTATTGCCGGTGATGACGTTGTTGGCCTGCACCACAATCTGGGAAATGTCGGTAACATCGTCCTCCAGTCCGTCGGAGACGCTGCTGGTGCGGATCTCGTCCACGGCGTCCTGACCGATGAACAGGGCAGGTACCCACTTGGTGGCACTGGCTTCGATCAGGGTCATGGTCAGGCGGTCACGGGCGGCAGGGGAAGGGCCGTTGAACACCAGGTTCAGCACCAGCACCAGAGCGGCGGCAGCCAGAATGACCACAGTGAACAGCACCAGGAAGAATCTGCGGATGATGCGGCCCAGCAGACCGCTGCCCTTTTTCTTTTTCTTCTTGGTCGGCATGGCACCCTCGGTGCCGGGAACCGGATTTGTGTTTTTCTTGTTCATAGACGTAACCTCTTACTTGGATTTTTCCGGAGCAAAGACCCAGCGCTGCTGGATCATATAACTGACAATGTACAGAACCGTCATCACAACGGCATACAGGAAGGTGCGCAGCCCATTGGAATTTTCGCTGATTCCCAGCAGAATATAGGTTTCCTCGGTCAGAAGCACCTGCAAAGCCATCTGGGGCAGAGCCAAGGCATAGTAGCGAAGCAGAGCCTTGCCGGTGCTGACACGGGTCTGGAAGACCAGCTTCTTATTCAGGAAGAAGTTCAGCAAAGAGGAAACCACTCTGGCGCCAACGCCGGCGCAGGTTGTCCGGGCAATGCCGGTCAGGGGCAGGACAGAACTAAGCAGGGAGTAGCCGCCGATGTCCACCGCCGCGCTGGCAAGAGAGCTCAGGGTGTAGCGGAAGAAATGGGCAAGAATCAGCTTGTAAATCCGCCAGGAGTCATGAATCACCCGGAAATGGGAGCTTTTGTTCTCCTCAATATAAACCGTGCGGATTTTCTGCTCGTCAAAGGGAATGCCCTGATCCTTGAAGGCCAGCAGCATATTGGTCTCATATTCAAACCGATCGCCGTAAACCTCCGCCAGCTGGTTGAGATAGCTTGCGGGAATGGCGCGCAGTCCTGTCTGGGTGTCGGAAATCGTCATGCCCACGAAGACTTTGAAGATAGCCGAGGTGGTGCGGTTGCCGAACCGGCTTCTGGGGGGCACGTCCGGCTGGGAAAAGTCCCGGCAGCCCAGGACAACACAGCCGGTTTCCAGCATTTTCTCACAGCAGGCGCGGGTATCCTCCGGATGATGCTGATTGTCGCCGTCCACGGTGACAACGCCCAGACTGTCCGGCCGGTTCTGGAGAACATACCGGAAGGCGTTCTTCAGCGCCGCGCCCTTGCCCTTGTTGACCTCGTGGTGCAGCAGGGTGATTTCCGGGTGCTGGGCTGCCAGGTCGTGGAAGTAGTGCAGATTCTCGGGCTTGCTGCCATCGTTAATCAGGATAATATCGGAAAAACCATATTCCAGCAGTCCGTCCACCACGGCGACCAGCTTGTCGTCGGGATCCAGGGAAGGCAGAACCACGGAAACTCGGGATAAGTCGTTCATATTCATACCGCCTCTTTCCAAATGCGCACAATACTTGACAATAAAGCTTATATAGTATAACACACAACTTGCCGTTTGCAAAGGGTTTTAAGAAAAAGTTAAAGGAAAAAGTCGTAAGATCTGGCTTTTGAAGGAAAGGGGAAGGACACCGCCCCACAAAAAAGAGGGCGGCCAATGGCCGCCCCTACAGATTCTATGGTTAGGGAAACTCTGAATAAATCGTCTGCGGCTGGATAGCGGATCTTTTGCCCTCAGTCTGCGGTTTGAAAAATGGGAAATACATACAGTATTCCTCCATTTTTCAAACCTTGCCTGAGAACAAAATCTCTCGCTACCAGCTCTTGCCGATTTAATCAG
>OIZI01001072.1_pt1 | contig 12396 bp, 6 predicted proteins | sample 1588441 | NCBI WGS metagenome assembly OIZI01 (sample SAMN03283284) | human gut metagenome | biome: human-associated habitat; material: feces | host: Homo sapiens | place: Peru | collected 2012
TGCCGAGTGCAGCTTTTCTTCTGCAAAGATACGACTTTTCCTCGTAACTTCCAAGGTTTTTGGGAAAAATGTAGGGATGATGATAATGAAAATGAGGGTTTCAACATAAAGTTACCTTCAGGAATAGCTTCTCAAAAATAACAATTAAAATTTCATTCTCCTTTCACAATCATCAGAATATACTTATAATCAGTTGCTTAAGTGTGAAAGGAGAATTCTCTGAAACAACAATAATAATCAGTAGATAGGACTATTCATATAAGGAGAAAGCAACTTAGTCTAAGGGAGAAAGCAACTATCACAAAAGGAATAGAAAAGGCTTCTTTGTATCGGATGACCCGGGTCATCCATATAGATGACGGGAGTGAGCCATATAGATGACCCGAGTCATCCATATAGACGAACTTAGTCGTCCAGCCGATAACTCACCCCTTTTCTCCTGCCAACATCTATCCCTCATCCTTCTGGTTACTATCCTTTATCCCAGCATTCATAACAAAGACACCCACTATTCATTATCAAAGCACCCACTATTCATTATCAAAACACCCACTATTCCCTATTGGAGCAAGGCACATCGCCATATTTAAGCTTAGCCATCAATTACCATCTCAAATTAAAGAGATTTTTCCTTTCACACTTAACTCTCTTATTTTCAATGCAATCCACATTTCGTGAAAGGAGATTTATGATTCACCTTAAATATTTCTAACTGTACGGTTGAAACGAAAAAAGGCAGCTCTCGGAATGCGAGAGCCGCCTTTTAATTATGAACACACACAACATATATGTGTGTACTGTTTGTACAAAATGTTATTTCACTTCAACGAAGGCATAAGCACCTGTGATATCATTAAAGTAGATATTATATGTACCTGCAGGAACAGAAATGTTGCTGCTGCCACCAGAAGTGATAAGAGTACCCTTATTCTCATAGTTCTGACCTTCAGCAAAACCCCAGTTTCCATCATCGCGCCACTTGTGATCAGCACGAATCTTCAAGCCACCAGCAGGAATCTCTTGCTTGGCAAGATACCAATTGTGAGGAGCCACTTGCTTCAAGTCGATGTCATCACCTTCTTTCCACTTGCCACCTACACCTATCAGACTAACATACTTAAACTCTGTAGGATTCTGGTTGGCAAGTTTTGTCCACTTATAAGTCATGGTAGAGAAGTCGGCTGTGAATGTATAATAAGCATCCTTCTCTGGGCAAACGATAGCACCACCATTGGCCTTCAATTTACCCTCAGCTGCACTTACGCCATCACCAGAAGCAGAACCAAAGGCATTATCCCACTTACCAAAGTCACTGCCGAGCCAAATCTTCAAGTTTGCATCACCTGTCCACTTCGTAGTAAAGTTCTGAACCATAGCAGTTTCAGCAGTCATCAAGCAAGACATGTTTTGGTCGCTCCAGCTTTGCAAAGCACCTACAAGATAGTATTCTGGTGCGATTTGTTTGATGGAATAAGTGTAGTCCATCATATTGATTGTCATCTGATAGATACCAGCCTTTGCAATCTTACCAGCGTTAGCCTTTTCACCCTTTGAAGTAGTAGTGAGAAGTGTACCGCTCATTGCGTCGTCACCATCTTTTTCTACACCAACAACACCCTTAGGATTGTTTTCTACTGCCCAAATATTACCTGCATCTACATTACCCTGAGGAATAATCTTCCAGTATTGGTTATCGTCTGTTGTAGTAAACATAATGGTAAATACTGGATCCTCATAAACGTCTGCGTCTGAGTGGGTGAATTTGAATTTGGTGTCCAAACTCCAATCTGTCATTTGTCCAACCAGATAGTAGTTAGTGTCAATGAATGGAGCCTTTGGAGTCATTACAAGGTTTATCTTACCAGCATCGATAAGAACAGCCTGACCATCTTTGACTGCGTTTACATAAACCTGAGCATCAAAAGTGCGGGCTGTAGGACGCTTGCCGTAAGCTGATTCTACAACAGGTGCGAGGTCTGCTACTGCACCCTTACCATTAAGGTCAGTATTGACAGTTGTCTTGGTTGCATTCTCTACACCCTGAGGAGTAAGCTCCAAGCGGGCATTTGCCAAAGTAAAACCTTCAGGAAGAGCAGCGCTGCTCAAAGAGAAGGTGTTGACACTATCTGTAGTCACACTGGCAAAGTCGATTGCCTGAGCTGCTGTTGCAGTAAAGCCAGGAATTGTGATGGCATCTTCCTGTGGGTTAGTCTGAGGATCTGCCCAGTCTTTGAAATCTTCGCTGCAGGACCCCATGAAGAGGCCTGCAAGTGCGATAGAGATATATAATGATAACTTTTTCATTGTCTTTCGATTTTAAATCGTTATTTACTTGATTTCACCTGTTCCCTTAGAGAAGTTGAGGTAAACCTTCTGACCTGCAGAACCTGCAACTCTAGCCTGGTCGCCGCCTGTTGCACGATACTCGATCTTATCGCTTAATACAACGAACTCAGAATGCCACCAATCGTGTCCAGGAACCTTAACGTACATACGTACACCATCACCATCACCACCAGGAACAGAACCTGCGAATGCTGGAGAAACGAAATCTCCGTCCTTGGTTGTAGGTACGGTGAATGACCAGCCTTCTGCTTCCTGTGCGTAATCGGTGCTGCCTGCAGCAGGGCCAATGAGCCAGATTGTTGGCTTGTTGAACTGAACGTCATAGTGGATTTCACGGTTTACAACAGATGTTGTTACGATTACCAGATACCAGCCAGGGTTCTTGGAAGCGATATTGCCTCCATTGTCAATGATGTCGTCCTTGCAGTCACCGGAAACAGTAATACCAGCATAACCGGCTTCGCTGCCATTCCATTTATCTGCAGAATTCAACTTGATACCGTTATCGTCGATATAGACAAGACGCCAGAAGGTATTATCGGTACCATAAACCTGAACCATATCGAAGCAATTGTCCCATTTCCAGTCGCAGAAGTTACCTACTACATATATATGGCTAGGCAAGTTGACTGGTGGCAATGAGAACAAGAGGTGAATCTTGTTGAGTGAAACTACATTAGAAAGAATCTCTGTTCCTTCTACAACATTACCATTGCTGGTCACAATGTTTGCCTTCAAGCGGAAGTAAGCCTTTACGTCCATAGGGAAATCAGCCTCTGTCTTGCCTTTTTGCACATAGATGTTAGTCAAGGTACTTGCCAATAAATTGGCATCAATTTCAACCTTGGCACTGTTGCTGGTTTCTGAAAGCTCAACAGCATCAGTCATATTTTCATCTGTTGCAACCTGTACTGTATATTGAACGCTAGCTGTATAGCCATAGTTAGGCTGTGAGCAGGTCAACATAATCTTAGACGAATTCGCCAGGTCGATTGGTGTATTCACCAATGCTGGAGTATTCAATGTGAACTCTGTTGGTGTCTGAATAGACGGATTAGAGTCATTGTCGTCGCTACAAGCTGTCATGAGAGTTAAACTCATGACAACGAGTAGAGCTGATTTAATTATATTTTTCATAATGAATTCCTTTTTATGTTTACGAATTAATATCCAGGGTTCTGAATCAGATTCTTGTTAGATGTCAACTCGTTGGTTGGGATAGCAAAGATATTCAAATCTTTAGAGAAGTTGCGACCTTCCTTGGTGCCGCCCTTCCACTGCCAGTTGTAGTTGACATTTCCACCATAACGGTTGAAACGGATCAGATCCATACGACGGCGCCCCTCGAAGTAGAACTCACGGCTCCATTCATCGCAGATATCGTTCAGAGAATAGCCCTTGTCTTTACGAGTAGAGGCATTTGCACGTTTGCGGATAGCATTGATAGCTGCGGTACCTTCCTCTGTAGTCTGATCACCATTGATGCGGGCATCAGCCTCTGCAAAGTTCAGGTAAGCCTCTGCTACACGCATCAGGAAGAAGTCTGCATCAGGGAATGTAGCATCATGACCTGCGCTACCGTCTGTCTTGAAGTTGGTGAACTTAGCAACACCGAAACCGCTCTTGAAAGTAGAAACGTCATCATTGTCCAATGAACGGTTTACACCGTTGAAGAGAGCACGGTCGTCACCGGCAGCTTCTGCAGTAGCATAGCTTTCAAGATTTGGAACGTTACCATTAGGGAAGAACTTCTTCACCAAGTCAGGACGAGCGCGGTTACCACCCCAAGCCTGGTCAGTACCATTGGTAGCTTTAGGGTTGTTTGGATTTGCGTGCATATCTTGATCGTAGGTAGAAGCCAACAGGAAGAGTGATGTACCCCAGCTTGTGGTCTTCAAACCATCCTGCAAGAGAGGGAAGATACCCTCGTAAGCAGCATCTGTCTCACCGTTATCGCCCATGAAGAGCATCTGGTAAGCACTCCAGCCGTTTACGCTTTTGGTGTTCAGCTTATAAGATGAATCCATTACCTTTTTGGCGTATTCCTTAGCCTTTGCCCACTGAGGTGTGCCTGTATATACTTCTGCATTGAGGTAGAGACGAGAGAGAAGCAACCAGCATGCAGCCTTATCTACACGGCCGTAACCGGCATCTGTTGACTTCTTTGCCTTTGCTTCAGAAAGACTTGGCTCTATTTCAAGAAGTTCCTTCTCGAGCCATTCGTAAACCTGTGCTCTGGTATATCTTTCAGGCTTGGTCAATGGCTGAAGTGTAAATGGGATGTTGCCCCATCCGTCCATCAAGCTAAAATATTCGTATGCTCTCAGGAAGCGGATCTCTGCAAGCTTGGTTGCATCCTGATCTCCTGCTTCAGCAAGATACTGGTTGCAATAAGCAATACCTGTTGTAATACGGGCATACAAACCTTGCAACATTGGGTTTGTGGCATTGTAGCTATTATAGCAGAAGCCGGCTATACCATCATCACCCCAACCGCAGATAGCCTCATCGGTTGGTAATTCGTTTGCATTGAACGTCTGGCGTACAAAACCAGATGTACCACCATCAATGCCATCAATGTCGCAGTCACCATTAGCACCACCATTACCAGCCATGGCAAAGTTAGCGTAGCACTTGTTGAAAAGTCCATCGAGGTTAAGGCCTGTCTGAATGTTCGGGTTGATTGGCTCAACGTCCAAATCACCGACACATGAGGTTGCTCCCATTGAAAGCAGGAGTGCTGCTACAGGAACAATATTTTTAATATATTTTTTCATAATGAATATCCTTTCTTATTAGAAATTCAAGCTAAGACCAACTACAACAGAGAATGGACGTGGGTAGAGGTTGTTGTCATTACCATCGCCTACTTCTGGATCCAAGCCGTCATAATTTGTAATTGTGAATACATTTGATGCAGTAGCGTATGCACGACCTGAAAGTCCATGCCAGCCGCTTGTCTTAAACAAGTTGTTGAAGCTGTAACCCAATGTGATGTTGTCGCACTTCAGGAATGAAGCGTTCTTCACATAGTAGTCAGACAACTTAGAAGTGATTTCGTAGGTCTGCCAGTTTCTCTCAACAGTACTCTTCAAACGGTTAGAGAAGTACTTCAAAGAGTTAGAGAACCACTCACCTGTATTCATGTTACTCATGCCCTGCTCAACATTGTTATATACATAGTTGCCGATGCTTGCACGCAAAGAGAAACCGAAGTCCCAGTTCTTGTATTCCAGGCGAGAAGAGAAGCCCATGGTTACAGGAGCTGCTGGGCTCTTGTAGAGATACTTATCGCTTTCATTGATCTTACCGTCACCGTTACGGTCAACTACGCAGTTCTCAATTGGCTTGCCGTTCTTGTCGTAAACCTGCTGGTAAACGTAGTATGAGTTCATAGCATAACCCACCTGGTTTGCCTGCAGATAAGCACCAGAACCATCACCTACCTTGATGCCTGTATTAACAACAGGAGCACCATTCTCAGATACACCATTCAAGTCGGTAATCTCGTTCTTGTTGTAAGTGAAGTTGTATGTCATGGTCCAGAACCAGTCCTTGGTCTGGATAGCACGCCAGGTAATAGCTGCTTCAACACCGGTATTCTTCAAGGAACCGATGTTCTGCCATGCCTGGTTCTTGTAACCTGCCATAGAAGAAAGTGGAGCATAGTTCAACAGATCGGTAGTCTTTCTGTAGTACCAATCTACGCTACCAGACAATCTCTGATCCATGATGCCCCAGTCCAAACCTACGTTGTAGGTAGAGGTTGTTTCCCACTTCAAGTCAGGACGGTAGTTATTTGGTCTGTAAAGCTCACCTGTACCAGTAACAGGATAGAAACCGTTTGTACCTGTGCTGATAGTATAAGATGGAATCCACTCATAATCGCCGATGGAACCAGCCTGCTGACCAGTCTTACCATAACTCAGACGGAGTTTCAAGTCTGACAACCAGTTAGCGTTCTTCAGGAATGACTCTTCGTTAGCCTTCCATGCAAAAGCGAATGATGGGAACCAAGCCCAGTGCTCCTTGAAACGTGAAGAACCATCATCACGGACGGTTGCTGTCAGGAAGTAACGGTCGAGCAAGGTGTAGTTGGCACGTCCGAAGAAAGATACCAGGTAGCTTTCGCTCTTCTCGCTATATGGAGTATGAGGACGCTCTGTACCTCTAAGACTTGCATCGTTATTTGTTTCAGGATAATAACCTACATAGTCATTGTTCTTACTGCGCCAGAAGTGCTGCCACTCATAACCAGCCATGATGTCGAAGTGATGAATCTTGTTGAAATCCTTGTAGTACTGAGCGTAAGCACTCAAAGAGAGGTTGCGCTTCAGAATTTCCTCACCACCGTAGCTGCCATAGTACAATGCGTTTGTGCAAGATGTAGCAAATGACTGGCTCTGGCGACCCTTTGAGATATCTGCACCCAAGGTAGCATGCAATCTCAGGTCCTCGAAACCGTGTACCTTATAGTCGATGTCTGCACTACCGATGAATGAACGGCTGTGAGCAATCTGACTGCCCTGATCCAGCAAAGACAGAGGGTTAGGCATCTGTGTGGTGCTGTCATAAGTGAAAGGCCATGTATTGTCACCAAATTCTGCTTTCTTTGACCACTGGAAATAGCAACCATAGTTGTAGAGAGTCTCTTTCATATAGCTGCCCAACTGATTCTTGTGGTATTGAGATGTAAACTTGTATGGATCCTGAGTAGGGTCCATTCTTACAGCTGATGATACTACAGAACCATCAGTATATAAGGTTCTGGCATACATACCCTTGGCATTCAGGTTCAATGTCAAGTGATCCTGGAAGAATGATGGGTTCAAGTTCAAAGATGCAGTAGCACGCTTGAAGTCAGATGTCTTCACGATACCCTGCTGGTCTGTATAACCTACAGAAACACGGTATGGGAGAGACTTAGCTGCGCCAGAAACTGTAATGTTGTGGTCGTGGCTGATAGCTGTGCGGTAAATCAAGTCCTGCCAGTTGGTGTTGGCTGTACCCAGTGCGCTATAAGCTTCACTGTCTTTGCCATACAGTCTTTCCACATTTGCACGGAACTCGTCAGCGCTAAGAACATCAACAGTGTTCTTCTTCTCGCTGATGGTTACGCTACCAGAGTAAGAAACGGTAGGCTTCTGACCCTTGCGACCCTTCTTGGTTGTAATGATGATGACACCGTTAGAACCACGGGAACCGTAGATAGCAGTTGCAGAAGCATCCTTCAAGACACTGAAAGACTCAATGTCCTGTGGGTTTACTACAGAAAGGAGGTTAGAAAGACCCTTTACACCATCGTTGTCCATTGCCAGACCATCGATAACGATCAATGGGTCGTTAGAAGCGTTCAAGGAAGAACCACCACGAACACGGATCTTGGCACCACCACCAGGAGTACCGTCGTTGCTGGTAATGTTTACACCGGCAACCTTACCAGCAAGCATATCCTGTGCGTTGACAATCACACCCTTGTTCTTAGAGTCTGGCTTGATAGCTGTAACAGAACCGGTTAAGTCTGACTTCTTAACAGCACCATAACCGATGACAACGACCTCGTTCAAAGACTTAGAGTCATCTGTCATTGTGATGTTCATGCCGTTAGATGCCTTAACGGTCTGTGGAGTCATACCGAGGTATGTAAATGTAAGGTTAGTACCAGGAGCTGCCTCGATAGAGAAGTTACCATCCATGTCGGTAATACCTACGGTCTTACCGTTAGCAGTAATGGTAGCACCCATGACAGGCTCACCAGAAGCATCTTTCACTTGTCCCTTAATAGCACCAGACTGTGCAAAGGAACTCGCTGTCAGGAGCAGACCACTTGCGAGGGTCAACGCTCTGAGAGGCAATTTAAATTTTACCTGCTTCATCATTTGCTTGATTTTTAAGTTAATGTATAATTAATGTTCATGTTTATTATTGTTTTTAGTCTCGGCCACACTTTAACTACATTTACCTTTACTTGCGGTTTCGTTAGGAAATCATTGTTTGTTAGGTTCTTTATATTTATAAGGTGGCAGAAAGCGGATTTGCATCCTCTTTGCATGCTTTTTTACGGCATTCTCAGACTTTCTGAGTGCAAAATTAAATTCTTTTTCGATACGTTGTACTATTTTTTAGTTAATTCCGTTATTTCTTTAGTGCAAACGTTTGCACAGCTTTTTCTTGATTTACATCAATGAAATGGTTCAACTTAACGGATATTTGTCTAATTTTGCATTGTAACTAAAAACAATTATGAAAGAAATTGTACCCATAACAATGAAAGATATCGCTCGCGATCTCGGATGTAGCATAGCTACTGTGAGTAGAGCGTTGAAGAACAGCCCTCGTATCAGTGCTGTTCAGAAGGAGCGTATCCAGGCTTATGCCAGGGCGCACAACTTCTATCCGAACGTGATTGGCGAAGCCCTGCGACATAGTAAGGTGCAGCCGATGAAGGTGATTGGAGTCATCGTACCGGAGTTCGTACATTATTACTTTATGTCTGTTGTCTCTGGCATAGAGGAAGAGGCACGTGCACGCGGCTATCGTGTGATGGTGGCGCAGAGTAACGAACGGTATGATAAGGAAGTGGCTATTTGTGAAGACTTCTATAAGAATAAGGTGTGTGGCATTATTGTCTCTCAGGCCAAGGACACCAAGCAGTATGATCATTTCCTGAAACTGATGGATAATGGTGTACCGCTCGTATTCTATGATAGAATATGTACAGGCGTGAATTGTTCTCGTGTAGTTGTAGATGACTATATGGGAGCTTTCACTGCCGTCACTCATCTGATAGATACCGGATGCAAGAAAATCGCATTCTATGGGTCGCCGATGAATATGGAAATTTCCAAAAACCGCTACAACGGCTATCGGGATGCACTCCTGAAACATGGACTGAAGGAAAATCCGGACTGGGTGAAGATCTGCGACAACCGTGCACAGGCTGAGGCGCTCACACCAGAGATTCTTGGAACAGAGGATTGCCCGGATGCGTTCTTTGCCATCAATGATGATACGGCTATCGGTATTCTCTATACTGCCAAGCGTATGGGGTATAAGGTGCCGGAAGAAATTAGTGTCTGCGGATTTACCAATGGTGACCGTGCCAAGGCTTCCGACCCGATGCTCACTACGGTGGAGCAGCGGGGTGTTGCCGTGGGAGAGGAGGCCGCCAATATTCTCATTGGACAGGTGGAAGGATCCATTCCTGTGGATGAGGTGGAGAAGAGAGTCGTCAGAACAAGATTGGTGGTGAGAGGAACAACAAGATAATGTTGAATGTTGAATTGGCATTCTTGCTGGCACCTTTTAGGGTGTTGTCTTAACTTCTGAATGAATATAAATTAAAACAAAAATAATATGACACAAAAACCTGATTTGAGTTTCTGGAAGCTTTGGAATTTAAGTTTCGGATTCTTCGGGGTACAGATTGCTTACGCCCTTCAGAGCGCCAACATATCCCGAATTTTTGCAACATTGGGTGCAGACCCACACAACTTGAGTTATTTCTGGATTCTCCCTCCGCTGATGGGAATCCTGGTGCAACCTATCGTCGGTACTTTGAGCGATAAGACCTGGTGCCGCTTCGGTCGTCGAATACCTTACTTATTTATTGGTGCTTCGGTGGCTGTATTGGTGATGTGTCTGCTGCCTAATGCCGGTTCGTTCGGATTGACGGTGAGCGGTGCGATGCTTTTCGGTTTGATAGCCCTGATGTTCTTGGATACAAGTATCAATATGGCGATGCAGCCTTTCAAGATGCTGGTGGGTGATATGGTCAATGAAAAGCAGAAGGCGAAAGCTTACTCCATCCAGAGTTTCCTCTGCAATGCCGGTTCTGTGGCTGGTTACATTTTCCCATTCCTCTTTACTTTCTTGGGTATCAAGAATGTGGCTGACAAGGGTGTGGTTCCTGATTCCGTAATCTGGTCATTCTATATCGGTGCTGCTATTCTGATTCTCTGCGTCATCTATACTACGATGAAGGTGAAGGAGTGGAACCCCCAGCAGTATGCGGAATATAATGAAGTGAAGAATGCTTCTGCTTCAGAAGAAAAGGCCGATTGGATTACTTTGCTCCGCAAGGCTCCTGCTACTTTCTGGAAGGTGGGTCTCGTGCAGTTCTTCTGCTGGGCTGGCTTCCTTTATCTATGGAATTATTCTACAGGTGCCATTGCTGAGACGGTTTGGAATACTACCGATCCTACTTCCGAGGCATTCCAGGAGGCTGGCAACTGGGTAGGTATCCTCTTTGCTGTTCAGGCTGTGGGTAGTGTGCTTTGGGCGGTTGTGCTGCCTCAGTTTAAGAATACCAAGATGGCTTATGCGGTCAGTCTGGTCATTGGTGGTGTCGGTTTCGCACTGATTCCTTTCCTGCATGACCCATATCTGCAGTTTATTTCATTCCTGATGATTGGTGCTGGTTGGGCAGCCATGTTGGCAATGCCTTTCACTTTTGTTACCAATGCCCTGCAGGGATATGGACACATGGGTGCTTATCTGGGTCTTTTCAATGGAACGATTTGCATTCCTCAGATTGTAGCTGCCATCTGTGGTGGTGCTGTTTTGAGCCTGGTGGGTTCTCATCAGAGTGACATGATGATAGTGGCTGGTATCTTGCTGATATGCGGCGCTTTATCTGTTTCCTTCATCAAGGAAAAATAAGTAAGAAGATAAGTAAAATGTATTAAATTGCAAAAAATGTTGTGCAACCGATTGCGCAACCTTTTTTGTGATTTTTGTGCAAAAAATGTTTGATTTTTCGATAATTAATATTACCTTCGCAGCGTAAATAATAACCTTTGTATCTTATGGTGTTTCATTTTAATATAGATTATAAAACTGTCTATGGCGAGGAACTCGTTTTGAATATGACAGTTGATGGGAAGGAGGTCCAGTATAAAATGGGGACTGAGGATGGCTCTCGCTGGTCATTCGATTGGGATGGTACCCCAAAGTCTAAGAACAATTCCTACTTTTACAGTGTAAGTAGAGATGGCTTTTGCACCAAGGCTGAATGGCAATTGGCGAGGCATCAGCTGAACTGTACGGCTGAGCGTGCCGGTGATTATACTTTGTATGACCGTTGGCATGATATTCCTGAGGATTCATACTTCTATAGCAGCGCCTTTACTGACTGCATTAACCATCAGCAACCAGGCAAAGTGAAGGAGCATTCCTTTGCTAAGACGATCCGCCTGATTGTTCGTGCTCCACAACTTCGTGAGGGTGAACATTTGGCAATCGTAGGTTCTGATCCTGCACTCGGTGCTTGGGATAAAAACCGTGCTCTGCCTATGGTTCAGCAGGATTACAATGAGTGGACTGCGGACATCAATGTAGAGGCCTTAGCTGTTAACTATCTGGAGTTCAAGTTCGTAGCAATCAATGAAAAGAAAGAATGTCTCTGGGAAACAGGATATAACCGCTCTATTGAAATCCCAGAGATGAAGAGCGGAGCGTTGATTTCTTATGAGTTGAGCCAGTCGTTCCTGGAGCGTTGGAATCGTAAGGTGGCTGGTACTTTGGTACCTGTCTTCTCACTCAGAAGCAAGAAAAGTGCTGGTATCGGTGATTTTGGTGATCTCAAGAGCATGATCGACCTGGTGGCTAAAACCGGTCAGAAGGTTCTTCAGCTTTTGCCTATCAACGATACGACTATCACGCATACCTGGACAGACTCTTATCCATATGGCTGTATCAGTGTCTTTGCTATTCATCCTCAGTATGCAGATCTTCTTGCATTACCAGAGTTGAAAGATGCCAAGAAGCGCGCTGAGGCTGAAAAGACGAGAGCAGAACTCAATGCGCTCCCTCAGATAGATTATGAGAAAGTAAATGATTTCAAGATAAACTATTTGCACCAAATCTTCGAACAGGAAGGAAAACAAATGTTAAAGAGTGCCGATTTTCAGGCATTTTTTCAGGAAACAGAACAGTGGCTTGTGCCTTACGCACAGTATTCTTACTTGCGTGACAAGTATGGCACTGCCGATTTCTCTCAGTGGCCAGACCATAAGGTATGGGATGAAGCTGAGCGTAAATCATTGAGCG
>OIZI01001073.1_pt1 | contig 12390 bp, 14 predicted proteins | sample 1588441 | NCBI WGS metagenome assembly OIZI01 (sample SAMN03283284) | human gut metagenome | biome: human-associated habitat; material: feces | host: Homo sapiens | place: Peru | collected 2012
GCAGCGGCTCGCCGCCGGTGATGGCCACGCCGTCCAGCAGACCCCGCCGCTTTTTCAGGAAGTCCAGCAATCCCGCGTCGTCCGTGACCGGCTCCATGCCGCCCAGCACCAGACCGCCGTTGTGGCAGAAGGGGCAGCGGAGGTCGCACCCCTGCAAAAACACCGTGCAGGCCACGCGGCCGGGAAAGTCCAGCAGCGTCAGCTTTTGCAGTCCGTGGATATCCATACCCATTCCTCCCTTTTCTTTCTCTCGCCCATTATTTCGGATAGACACCCAGATCACGGGCCACCTTGGTGATGAAGTCCTGCACATTCGTGACCATGGTGGTGGCGCAGAGACTGCCCCGGTCCCGCAGCTTGTTGACCACGAACTCGTCGGCATCCACGGCGTATAGGTACACGGGCCGCACCGTGCCATCCGGCAGCACCCGGAAGGAGGGCGTCATATTACCGGCGGCGATGGTATGCAGCATGGTGGCAAGGCAGATCACCGTGGTGGCGCCCCGCACCAGCGAACGCATGGCGTAAGCGCCCTGATAGGCGTCGGCGTACACCTCCGGCAGCGGGCCGTCGTCCCGGATGGAGCCGGTCAGCACAAAGGGAATATTGTGCTTCACGCAGCCGTACATAATGCCGTTGTCGATATGGTAGTCCTGAATAAACTGGGGGATCGAGCCGCTGCGGCGCACCCTGTTCAGCACGTCCAGATGGTGGTAGTGGCCGTTGGGCTGGCTGTGCTGGGTGTAGATGTCCTGTCCCAGCGCCGTATGGAGACAGGCGGCCTCCAGATCGTGGGTGCCCAGGGCGTTGCCCGCCAGCAGGCCGTGGCAGTAGCCGTTTTCGATCATGGCCTCCATGGCAGCCCGTGCCCCGGCGTCAAAGGCGAAGGCGGGCCCCATGACCCAGATGATGCGGCCATGGTCGCGCTCGTGGCGCAGCAGCGCCGCCAGCTGGTCATAATCCTTGGCGTAGGACGTTTCGCGGCTGCGTCCCTGACGGAACACGAACTGGTCGTCATTTTTCGCTTCCTCCTCCGCCGCGAAGCCATTGCAGTGCAGGTAGATGCCCTCCTCGCACCGCTCGGTGCGGCCCAGCAGCACCCGGTCGCCTTGCTTGAGATTCCGGGCCTCCACCGTGTCCAGACGGCCATCCGACCGCAGAACGATGCAGGCGTCCATGCGGCTTTCCTCCGCCAGACGCCACTGGCCGTCGATCTTGCAGTACTCCGGGTACATGGAGGTGCTGTGGAAATCCTCGGGGGCTATGCCGTCCCGCTCCGCCGCCTGCCACCGGGCGTCCGGCGCAGCGGTAAAGCAGAGCTGGGCAAAATCGGGATGGTGGTACACGGGCAGTTCAAAAGACATGATGCTCCTCCTCTTTCATTTTCCTTTTATACGTATACGTTTTTCGTTCTCAGGGTGTTGACGGTTCCAGCGCCTTCGCACGCTCTGTCAGCATGGGCAGCGCCCGCTCGAATTCTACGCCGTACCATGCCGCCTGGGGGTCGGTGCGGGTCACTTCGATGCACCGCAGGGTGAAATCCACCGCCAGACGGAATGCGTCCTTCAGGCTCATGCCCCGCATGATGCCGCCCACCGCCGTGGCAGAGAAAATATCCCCCGTGCCGTGGTAGGCGTGAGGCTCCCGGCGGTTGAAGTAGCGGTCGAATTGGCCGGTGGCGCTGTCGTAGGACATGAAGCCGATGGTGTCCTTTTCCAGCGAAACGCCGGTCAGCACCACCTTTTCCGCGCCCAGCGCCGCCACGCCCCGCAGCAGAGCCTTTACGTACGCCTCGTCATAGTCCTCCCGGTAGGGCAGGCCGGTCATCAGGCTGGCCTCGGTGATGTTGGGCACGGTGATCTGGGCCTTGGACACCACCTGCGCCATCAGCGCCGGGAACTCCGGGCCGAAACCGGCGTACAGCTTGCCGTGGTCGGCCATGGCGGGATCGACGAACAGCAGCGTACCCTCCTCCCGCAGCAGCTCCAGCAGCTCCAGCACCACCGCTACCTGCCGGTCAGAGGCCAGATAGCCAGTATACAGCGCGTCGAACCTCACGCCCTGCGCCTTCCAGTGGCGGGCCACCGGCAGCAGCTGATCCGTCAGATCCAGACAGTGGAAATCCGGAAAGCTGGTGTGCGTGCTGAGTACGGCGGTGGGCAGTATGGCGCACTCCACCCCCATGGCGGAGACCACCGGCAGCGCCACCGTCTGGGAGCAGCGGCCCAGACAGGACACGTCCTGTATGCTGGCAATACGTTTCATGAAACGTTCCTCATTTCTTTTTGTGCATTCATTTTATTATACCAGCTTTTGGATATCACTATATGACCAGTTCGTGCAAGACGGGTAATACCAGATGGGCTTCATGATTTTTTTCTTGTGCCGGGGCGGAGAATGTGGTATAATAGTATGGTAATATGCGGGTATGATGGAATTGGTAGACATGCGAGATTTAGGTTCTCGTGCTTTGCGTGTGGGTTCGAGTCCCACTACCCGTACCAAAAAGGGAGCACCCCATAGGGGTGCTCCCTTTTTGGTACGCAGCTGTATAGGACGCGAAACGAGCTCCGCTCTCTCACACCCGCAGGGTGTCGAGACCGGGAGCGACAGTCCACACCCGCATCAAACCGCGAATCTTTACAACTCCCTCTTGGAATCCTCACTCATTTATGGTAAAATGACACAAAGCCAAAGGAGGTGCGGTGCGGTGAACGAGGGACTTGTGTATGAGATCCTGTCAGTGGTGGCGGAGATCCCGGAGGGGCGGGTCTGCTCCTACGGCGAGATCGCCCGGCTCATTGGTCGGGAGAAAAACGCCCGGCTGGTGGGAAAAGTCCTCAGCAATGCCGCGCTGTACGGCGACTACCCCTGTCACCGGGTGGTGAACCGCGCGGGACGCACCGCGCCCCACTGGCCGGAGCAGCAAACGCTGCTGGAAGCGGAGGGCGTAGCCTTCCGGGCCAACGGCACTGTGGACATGGCCCGCTTTCTGTGGCGGGGCGAATAATAGAACGGAGGAGCATCACCATGAACGAGCACATTCTGACGCTGGCGCGGGAGAACGCGCCCTGTTACCTCTACGAATACGACATCATGAAAGCGCAGGTGGAGACGCTGCGCCAGACCTTCCCCCAATATGACCTGCTGTACTCCATCAAGGCCAATCCGTTCCCGCCGGTGGTGCGGGCGCTGGCGGCGCTGGGTCTGGGCGCGGACGCCGCCTCTGCCCCGGAGGTGCTGCTGAGCCGGAAATGCGGCATGGCGAAGGAGGACATTTTCTTCTCCGCTGCCGGGAAATCCGACGCAGCACTGGAAGCGGCATGGGACGGGGGCGAGATCATCGCCGACTCGCTGGGCGAGGTGGCGCGTATCGGTGCGCTGTGCCGCCGGAAAGGGCAGCGGCGAGCCATCGGTGTGCGGATGAACCCCGCCTTCGGTATGGGCGGCGGCGCGGGAACCAGCAGTAAGTTCGGCATTAATGAGGAGGATCTGCCTCAGCTGAAGGCGCTGCTGGACGACCTGCCCGTGACGGTGGAGGGCATCCACGTGCACCTGAAGTCCCAGAATCTGGACGCGGACGTGCTGGGCGGCTGCTACCGGGACAGCTGGGCGCTGGCCAAGAGGGTACAGGCGGCGCTGGACTGCGAGATGCGTTATGTCAACTTCGGCAGCGGCGTAGGCGTGGCCTATGACGCGGCCTTTGAGCAGCCCATGAACCTTGCCCACCTGCGGACGTATACCGACGCCATCGCTGCCGACAACGATGCCACGTGGAAAGCCCGGCTGATGATCGAGACCGGCCGCTTCCCCACCGTGCAGGCCGGAACCTACTGGCTGCGGGTGGTGGACAAAAAATTCTCCCGCGGCAAGACCTACGTGATCGCGGAGAACTGCATGAACGGTCTGCAAAAGCCGGCACTGGCGGCCATGCTGCGCCACGAGCTTGGCGGCGGGACTCCCGCGCCCTACGAGCCGCTGTTCACCTCGGAGTGGGCCTTCCCCATCATCGCCCACGGCGACGAAAGCCGGACGGAGACGGTGGACATTGTGGGCAATCTGTGCTGCGCCGCCGACGTGCTGGCGGAGGACTTTACCGGCCCGGAGCTGGCGGTGGGCGATCTGATCGAAGTCCGCAACGCCGGAGCCTACGCCTGCACCCTGACGGCCCAGCGCTTTTCCAGCCATCAGCCGCCCCGGGAGCTGCTGGTCTACGGCGACGGCAGGGTGGAAACGGAATAATAAAAAGCGGGATGCTGTGCATCCCGCTTTTTATTATTCCTCCGGCCACGCCGGGTAATCTTTCTGGATATACTGGCAGACCTCCTGCCGGTCGATGCCCAGTGCCACCGCCAGCTCGCCGTACAGCTGATCCTCCGCCCGGCGCAGATACCGCTCGTCCAGCTGGCTGACCTTGCGGCCCCGCTGCTGGGCAGCGCGGCGGCGCTGGCAGGTGTATTTTATCATGGCCGCCATGCGGCCGCAGTCATAGGACGTTACCACCGCGTGATAGTGATCCTTGATGGCCCGCTGGCTGGCGCCTGCGGGTTCCTCCGCCGGAAGCTCCGGCAGTGCCGTCAGGAAAGCGTCCGCCTCCGCAGGAGTCATCACCGGGCGCATCAGCACGCCGGTGTCCACCGGCGTCATCACCTGTCCGGTGCGGTACAGCGGGGACAGGGTGTAGTAGGCCTTCGTTTTGTCGATGCCCTCTGTCTCCGGCATTCCCACGCTCTCCACCCGGCAGACGCCCTCGCCGCCGTAAATGACCAGATCTCCTGCTGCAAACATTGCTTCTCCTCTCTCACACTGTAACAAAACACGGAAAAAAGCACGGCCCAACGGCCATGCGCCTTACATTTATTGCCAATAGTATAGCACATTTGAGGAGAAAATGTAAGAGGAAAATCAAATTTTGTTGAAAAAAGTGACCTCTGCCTACAGGCAAAGGCCGCTTTTTCAGGTAATTTCCCGTTTACTTGAACAGCCACCGGCAAATCAGGATCACCACGCAGGCACCGCCTACGCCGATGAGGAACGAGCCCAGCGAGTTCCGGGCCACCAGACCGACAGCGCCCGCCAGCCAGTTGCCTACGCCGCTGCCCACGATGCCCAGAATGATGTTGCGCAGGACGCCGCCCCTGCTGCCCATCAGCTTTCCGGCCAGCCAGCCGATAATACCGCCGACAATAATAGACCAAAGCATATCGTATTCTCCTTACTTTCCGCAGGCTGCCCGATCCTGCTGGATCAGCAGCTTCAGCGCCTCCACACCCACGGTAACGGCGGAGGTGGTATCCTCGTTCATGTCCTGATCCAGACCCGCGGCTTCCCGCTCCTGATTCCAGATCACGTGGAAGCAGCTGCCGCAGCGGCAGTTCAGCGCGTCAGCCACCACGAACAGGGCGGCGGACTCCATTTCGCTGGCCTTTACATGCAGGCGCTTCCACGCCTCCCACTTGTTCAGCAGCTCATAGGATACCGGCATGCGGGCCGGGGAATGCTGACCGTAGAAGGAGTCCTTGCACTGCACCACGCCCACCTGCGTGCGCTTGCCCAGCGTTCTGGCCGCCTGCACCAACGCGGTGGTCACCTCAAAATTCGCCACCGCCGGATACTCGATGGGCGCGTATTCCCGGCTGGTATGCTCGAAGCGGACAGCGCCGGTGGCGATGACCACATCGCCGCTGCGGACGTCAAGGTCGATGCCGCCGCAGGTGCCCACCCGGATAAAGGTATCCGCGCCGATGTTGTGCAGCTCCTCCATAGCGATAGAGGCGGAGGGCCCGCCGATGCCGGTGGAGCAGACGGACACCTTTTCCCCCAGCAGCGTGCCGGTATAGATGGTGTACTCCCGGTTCTGGGACACGAAATGCGCATCGTCAAACAGCGCGGCGATCTTCTCGCACCGGCCGGGATCGCCGGGCAGGATCACGTAGCGGCCCACATCGCCCTCTACGCAGCGAATATGAAACTGTTTTTCCAGCTTTTGCATAATACCCCTCCAGATGATAACAAAACGTTGTAAGCGTGTTTGATATTACAAATTGTATTTTCTTTAATGAATAGATTATTATTTTACCACAGCTCACAGCAAAATGCAACGCTGGGAGAAGTTACAGCCGGTAGTTTCGCCGAAAATCGACCATACTACACACGGCACGCAAAGCACTGTGCCCGGAAAATTTGATAAAAAGGAGGATGGGACATGATGAAAAAAGTGATGGCGCTGCTGATGGCGGCGCTGCTGATGCTGGCGCTGGCAGGCTGCGGCGAGAACAAGAACAACACCAACCGCCCCGGCAGCAACAGCAACAACACCACCAACGGCGACAAGAACAACAGCACCAACGATAACAATGACGCCGACAAGGACAACGGTACCGTGAACGACGGTCTGACCGACAGCAACGGCGCGGCTCGGAATGGCCGCAGCAGCTACGGCACGTACCGCGACAGGGGCAATGACGACGCCTTCAACAACAACCACGGCAGCACCTTCGGCGGTGTGGGCGAGGAACTGAAAGAGGATGCCCAGCAGTTCCCTCCCACGGTGTGGGACAGCACGACGGGGAACCACGGCGCCAGCGGCACCGCCACGTGGCGGCAAATGCTGGACAACGGCTTTGTCCATGACACGGACGGCTTTTTGCTGGACGGCGAAAACGCCTGCTGGTCATAAGGAGAACGGGCGGAGGGCATGGCGTGTCCCTCCGCCCTGTTTTCGTTCTGATTTTGCCGGACGGAACATATGCTGGCACGAGGTGAAGCATATGCAAATTCATGTGGTGCGGCCGGGAGAGACGCTGTACGGCATTGCCCGGCAGTACGGCGTCAGCGTAACGCTGCTGGGGCGGCTGAATCAGGTGCCAGCCGGGGGTGCGCTGGCGGTGGGACAGACGCTGGTGGTCTACGAGCCGGAGCGGGTGCATGTGGTGCGGCCCGGCGAAACGCTGGAGGGCATCGCCCGCCGCGAGGGCGTGTCGGTGCTGTCGCTGTATCAGAACAACTACTTCCTGGGCGGGCGATCCCGCATTCTGCCGGACGAGGAGCTGATCGTTGCGCTGAAAGGGGAAAAGTCCGGGACGCTGGGCGTCAACGGCTACGCCTACACCTTCATCCGGCAGGAGCAGCTGCGGACGGTGCTGCCCTACATAACCTATCTGACGCCCTTTACCTACGGCGTCACGTCCCAAGGAGGGCTGGTGGTTCCCGACGACGGGCCGCTGCTGGCCGCCGCGCCCCAGTACGGCGCGCAGCTGTGGATGCACCTGTCCACCCTGACGGACAGCGGCTCCTTCGACAGCCGTCTGGGCGGAGCGCTGCTGGAAAACGAAACGGCGCAGAAGGCGCTTATCGACGCCGTCGCAGCCAACATGGCGGAAAAGGGCTATCAGGGGCTGGACGTGGATTTTGAATATCTGGAGGGCCGTCAGGCGGCGGCCTACACCGCCTTTATCGACGCGCTGCGGCAGCGGCTGAATCCGCTGGGCTGGCCGGTGATCGTGGCGCTGGCCCCGAAATCCAGCGCGGAGCAGCGGGGACTTCTGTACGAGGCGCACGACTACGCCGCCCTGAGCCACGCGGCCAACGCCGTGCTGCTGATGACCTACGAATGGGGCTATACCGCCGGGCCGCCCATGGCGGTGGCTCCCCTGCCGCAGGTGCGGCGGGTACTGGACTACGCCCTGACGGAGATGGCCCCGGAGAAAATCTTTCTGGGGGTGCCCACCTACGGCTACGACTGGCCGCTGCCCTTCCGGCAGGGCATCACCCGTGCACCCTCTCTGTCGCCGCAGGAAGCGCTGGCGCTGGCACGGCGGTACGGGGCGGAAATTCAATACGACGAAACCGCCCAGTCCCCATGGTTCCGCTACACGGCGGAGACCGGCACTGTCCACGAGGTGTGGTTTGAGGACGCCCGCTCCAGCCTTGCCAAGCTCCGTCTGGCGGCGGACAACGGCTTGCAGGGTGTGGGGCTGTGGAACCTGATGCGTGACGCACCCCAGACCTATCTGGTGCTGAACGGCGCGTTTCAGGTAGAAAAACTCGCGTAAGTAAACCGCGCTGTGTTAATGACACGGCGCGGTTTTTCCTTGTCAAAATCATGGCGGCACAGTATAATGACCTCAAGAGATTTGATGCAAGGAGGCGAGCGCCATGGCGTCCCCCAACCGGCAATACGAGAGCATGCTGACCGTAGCGCGGGAGCGGCTGTCCCGGCACGCACCAGAGGCCATCGCCCGCCGCGCCGGCGTCACATGGGACGGCGGACGGCTGACCCTGCCCAGTCTGGGGCAGACCGTCACCGTGACAGTCCCGGACTTCGCCGTTTCGCCGGAGCTGGACATGTGGCACGCGCTAACGCTGCTGCACTATCTGGATCTGGCGGACGGCACGCCCCTGTTGGGGAAGATGATGGCCTTCGCCCAGTACCCCGACGGCATGGTGCGGGGCGGCGGATTTGACCGCCGGGCAGAGCTGGTGATCCGCCGTCAGCTGGGTCTGCTGCCGCCGGAGGAGCTGCGCCGCCGCTGCCTTGCGCTGGGCGCGGAGCTGCTGCCCTCCAACGCTGACCTGTGCGCCCGGTTCCCGTTTCTGCCCCGCTACCCCCTGTGGCTGCGGCTGTGGTTCGGGGACGAGGAATTTCCCGCGTCGGGACGGCTGTTTCTGGACGAGAGCGCCGCCCACTACCTGACGGTGGAGGATGCGGTAACGGTGGGCGGCCTGCTGCTGGAGCGGCTGGCAGGCGGCCCTCTACTGGGCTAGAAGAAAGGAGCAACTATGCGCAAATATGTTCTGATCCCGGATTCCTTCAAGGGCACGCTGTCCTCTCGTGAGGTCTGCCAGATCGTGGCAGAGGCCATCCGGTCACAGGAGCCGGAGGCGGAGATCTGCGCCATTCCGGTGGCCGACGGCGGCGAGGGAACGGTGGACGCGTTTCTGTCGGCGGTAGGCGGGCAGCAGGTGCCTGTGGCCTGCACCGGGCCATACGGCGAAGCCATCACCGCCTGCTACGGCCTGCTGCTGGACGGCTCCGCCGTGGTGGAGATGGCTGCGGCGGCGGGACTGCCCATGGTGGGCGAGAACCGCGACCCGGAAAAGACCACCACCTATGGCGTGGGCCAGCTGATCCGCCACGCCGCCCATCACGGGGCGAAACGGCTGGTGCTGGCGCTGGGCGGCAGCGCCACCAATGACGGCGGCTGCGGCGCGGCTGCCGCCGTGGGCGTAAAATTTTACCGTGCGACGGGAGAGAGCTTCGTCCCCGCGGGCGGTACATTGAAGGATATTCACCGCATCGACACGAGCGGCATGGATCCGGCGGTGCGGAGTATCCCCATTCTGACCATGTGCGACATTGACAACCCTCTGTGCGGCCCCACCGGAGCCAGCGCCGTGTTCGGCCCCCAAAAGGGCGCGGACGCGGCCATGGTGCGGCGGCTGGACGACGGATTGCGTCAGCTGGCGGCGCTGCTGGAGCGGGATGTGGGCCGGGACGTGCTGAACCTGCCGGGCGGCGGCGCGGCAGGCGGCTTTGGGGCCGGTGCGGCGGCATTTTTTGCAAGTCCCCTGCAAATGGGCATCGACGTGGTGCTGGCGCTGACAGACTTTGACCGGCGGGCGGCAGACGCGGCGCTGGTCATCACCGGCGAGGGCCGTCTGGACAGCCAGAGCCTGCGGGGCAAGGTGGTGGTGGGCGTGGCCCGCCGCGCCAAGGCGCTGGGCGTTCCCGTGGCGGCGCTGGTGGGCGGCAGCGATACGGACGTGGCCGCCGTGTACGGCGAGGGCGTCAGCGGCGTGTTCCCCATCAATCCCCTGCCCCAGCCCTTCAGCGAGGTCAGGGCGCACTGCCGGGAAAATCTGCGCTTTACCGCCGAAAACCTCATGCGGTTCTACCGTGCGGTACGGCGATGAAGTATGGCATTTTCGGCAAAATACAGGCAAACAGAGAGCGGCAGCCCCAACGGGCTGCCGCCTTTCTCATACTTTGGTATGATTTACATTTTCCGGTAATGGTATATAACAGAATTAGTATACTGGGATCAAACGGCGTGAGAGCGCTGTTTCAAACGAGGGAGGAACGACTATGGCGGGAAGCATTATCATAAAGCCCGCTGTCCAACAGCGGTTTGACAGTTTCATCCAGCGCGGCAGAGTGCTCTTTGTCAGCGCACCCTGCGGCTTCGGAAAAAGCACGCTGGCGGACGCGCTGCTGGAGGGCCGGAGCGTGCTGCGCCTGAGCGCGGGAGCGCCCGACTTCTCTCTTGACGCGCTGCCGGAGGCGTGGGACATTCTGCTGATCGATGATTTTCAGCAGATACCGGAGGGCAGCGAGGAGCAGACGCTCTGCCAGCTGATCCATTCCGCTTCCGCCAAGCACTTTGTGCTTCTCTCCCGCGGCGCACCGCCCAGCAACCACAGCGCAAACGTGGGATAACCTGCGGGAGCTTTCACCTCGGTGACGCGATACTGTGCGCCGATTTTGAGATCGTCCCACTTGGCGACGCCGGTCTTATCGGTAGTGATTTTGCTTACCTCCGTCCAGTTCTTACCGTCTGTGGAAGTTTTCAGCAGCAGCTCCGCACCGGCGAGGGGACTGCCGGTAACATCCACCTTGCGGACGGTAAGGCTTCCCTTCGCCATGGTGTTCGTCCGCATCTCGGTGATGTTCAGCGTTCCCGTGGTGATGGTGATCGGGTACTTGGTGTCGTCTACCACATACCCCTCCGGTGCGCTGATCTCCTGATAGTCCGGCTTCCCGTCAACATGCAATGTCATGCGGAGCATTTCATCCCTGCTCTCATCCCGCCAAGGCTCTGCCGGCGAAAGAGAGCTGCGGTCGATCCCCATATCTGGCGTCAGCAAGCTGCGGGCGTTGGGGACAAATGCACTGTACCGGGCATAATTATACCCCTGTGGGTCAACAAGGAAACCGTCCTTTCCCTCCGCGTCGAGGATGAGCAGACAGTGCCTGGCAGCCTCATCGTGTCGGACAGCGTTTTTGTTTTCTGCGATGAAATCGTAGTCAGCCAGCAGTGCGCGGCTGAACTGCTGGAACCGCTGGGCGGGCAGCTCAATTACCTTGTCAACACTGCATGGCTCACCTTCATACTCGGACTGTTTTCGCTTCAATTCCGCCTGAATGATCATGTCAGCCCTCCCATCGTCATGCGACTGTTCTGGTCGCCGTTCATAACTTCCTCCATGCTGATATAGCCCTTATAGGCGATATAGCCTCTATCTGTGAACATCCCGTCCTCCTCGCCCATGCGCTGGAGGCCATACTTCTCGTAATCATAGAACTCATCCAAATTCTCATCGTACTCGAAACGACCAGACTGCTGGATCATGTACTTGCCGTATTCCGCCGGTGTATGCGCACCGGGGGCGGAATCAAACTGGTCGAGATTCTCCGCGAGATTTTTGATCTGTTCCGCATTCTGCGGCTTTGCCATAGTCACAACGGCGCCCAACATCTTGAGGTCATCCGTGGAAAGAGCATCCGCTGCTTGTGCCAGCGCGTTGAGGTCTGAGATGTTTTCCCGTTCCGTGTCCAGCAGCACGTCCACTTCATTTGGCAGTTGACTGTGTTCCAACCGAAGACGGGCATCCGCAGGATCAGCGATACCCGCCCGTTGGAGGGCACGGTCGATCTCCTCCTGCACCACGGGAAGGTACAGCCATGTGATATGCTCCGTGTCCTCTGGCTCAGACTTGGCGGTCACCGCAACCGTGATGGCATTCGGCTCATAGTAGTAGCCGGGGAAGAATCGACCGTCATAGACCGGCTCCAACTTCATGCCGTTGTCATAGACCACACCGTAGGGCGTGACAGCACCGTTTCCATTTTCGATGAGCTGACGAGCCGTTTTCTCACCGTCCAGCGCATCCAATTCCTCTGTCTTGGCACATCCTCCGTGCAGATTCATGTAGTGGTTCCGGCCAACAGCGGAGAGGTCAGAAAAATCTGTGATGACCGTAGCCTGTTGGCAACAGAAGGTCAGGTTGATCAGATCCTTCAGCTCGAAAAGCTCCAGCTTGTGTGCCATCGCCTGAAACTGCGCGGCTTCGCCGGTGTCGAAACCATCCAGCCATTTGGCGAGGTAGTTCAGTTCCTCCACATTGACGGTAAGCATCTCTGTGCGCTTGAGCACAGTGTAAAAGCTGTCGATTGCCTGTACCTTACAGTCGGCTTTGACCGCGTCGCCAATTTCCAGAGCCTCCAGCAGTTCCATGCAGCGGGCGTACTGGTCGTGGGGGATGGGGAACGGGATGGTTGCCACGCCATATTCCGGGTGAGATGGGTTACTTAAAACTGCTCGAATCATTCTTTCGCCTCCGTCCTATTTCCTCCATATCTGTCCGCAAACAAGTCCCGTCCCGATGCCA
>OIZI01001075.1_pt1 | contig 12384 bp, 12 predicted proteins | sample 1588441 | NCBI WGS metagenome assembly OIZI01 (sample SAMN03283284) | human gut metagenome | biome: human-associated habitat; material: feces | host: Homo sapiens | place: Peru | collected 2012
GCATCGACACGGACTGTACCCATCGTTATTCCGCGGCTCAAAGAAATCCTGCCCAAGGACGACGGTTATCTTATCCGGTGCTATTGCAACACCCCAACCATCCAGATCAACAGATTGTGCCGCAGTTTCGTGAGTAAATTCGTGAGTAAATTTGCAGTTTTAAGCCTGATTTTTAATGTTCAGGCCTGATTAGGACTGCTCACAAATTATGCTAAAAAAGTTCAGGTTTCAATAGTAAGCAGCAGAAAATCCCAGACAAAATAACGTTTGTCTGGGATTTTCTATGGAACACCCAGCCAATTTTGAGGACAGGGAAAATATTCTGATCGTTTTGCTCCGCAGATTGTTTTATGTCTTATAAGCATTTCTTGATTCAATGCCATATGCGGAGTCTATATAATACAGGCCTTTTTGTAAAAATCTCTTCTATCAATTATTATCACAGGCCGAGCTCCGAGTATACTCGGTCAGTCCGTGACATTTCCTCATAATATCTTGCCAGTATACGCAAAATCTCTGCAGACTGCGGATAGTCAATTTCTATTCTCCTTGCTTGCTCTCTATAAGCAAGAGCTTTCTTATATTCCGCTCTTCCATCACATACACTTCGAAAAGAAGCTGCGGTAAATTTCCCGCTTGCTACCGCTCTTGTTAGTTCAACATCATCAGCACGCTCTAACACATCCCGCACTGCCTCATGCGGGAAAATGCCATCGCTTGCCATTGGTGCTTTGCCCAAAACCTCGCCAACAAAACGCTTCCCCCCTTCGCCAATGTCGGCAATTGTCTTTACCCATTCAAATAACATACTACTGTTTGAAAATGCCTCTTCTGGCAGTTTGAAATAATGGAAGTCAATTCTGTATTTACTATTCTTTATGCTCTCTATCAGCTCAAACGGTTTCCTAAAAAAATACCTTCTTAAACACATCGGCAAGCTATCATATTCACGCTTTAAAAGTCCATTGCAATATAGGCGCAAGCATACTTGAGCCCATTCGTCAGAATAATGTTGTTCATCCACTTCATGCACAATTAATGGCAATACCTGAATGCCAATAACATATTCACCCTCCGTTAATGCGTTGAATACTTCGAGCACTATTTTCATATTAAGCGTGGGTCGTTTCATATCAATGTATAACCAGCGAAGTATACCACTTGGATTGTACCTAAGTAGCTTTTGGTACACTCTGTCATCATATTGCTCCATTGTATAGTGGCTCCAGAATAAGCGTTCCAGTTTCTCACTCGTTAGCCATACATCTATATCGCTACGCCTAATGTACGCAATGACGCTATCTTGCATTTCCTCGGGAAGGGTCTGAAACACTACTGTTGCTAATTTCAGTCCCCCTTTATTTAATAACCCCACCAATATATTCTCTTTCCCTATAGAGATTGCCTCGTGTGCAAACAAGAGATAGTCATTTCCATCTAAGCATAAAGCAAGGAACTCTCCCCACTCTTGGCGATCCTCCATATATGAAAGCAGTTTTAGTGTTTCTTTTGTGCCATATTCATCCCGCATTTGTTTTAGTTGATCTGCGCGGAATTGCTCAGCTTTAGAGAAATATTCTTCATCAAACAGCTCGCCTATCGATGATACTTCATCAATTGGCATTTCGTAATATTTGTAAAATGTCCATGCTGCACTTTCAATTGGCCCTTTGAGCGAGGTACTCTCCCTCCATGCAATCAGCGCTTCAAATCTTTTGCCCTCATTAATATTGCTTTTATTTCGTGACAGTTCTTCTCTTATGCGAAAGTTGAGTTCTAATATTTCCGCAGTTGAATAATCCGATGCAGAAAATATCTGGGCATAACGAATTAGCATTTCAGGCTTTATATTGTAGCATTCCGAGATTAATTTTTTTAATAAACCAGCGCTTTTTCTTTCTATGGCAAATTGAAAAGCAATACCTGCTATCTCGTTAAATGCATCCTGGTATTCTTTTTGATTATATGTAATTTCACGTTCGGGTTCACTGCTCCAGCTCTCGCAAATAACCAAATCTTTTGTTATCACCTCAACCGCAAATGGGACTCCCCAATCTGGGTACTCTTTCATATATTTGACAATGATCTTCCGTTTTTGATCGATACTCAATGCAGTATGTCCGCTCCAAAGGCACAGTATATTCAGCAGCCTTTCTCTAGCTGCCAACGAGTCATTATCATTCTTTCTTTCAATACAAAATTTCAATAAAATAGTACATGCAGCCACACAAGTGTCATCGAACCTAGTCAGTTGCTCAATTGCCCGCAAAAAATGTCCTGCGGATACCATCTCATATAATTTTTCTTTCTCAATAGCTCTTATAAACTTAAGAACCACCTCATGTGCAGCCTCTGAAAGAATTGACAAATTATCCAGCAGCACCTCAGAGCTTGCCAGATTCATAAAACATTTTAGTAATTCGGTTATATATGTATTTACGATATGCTGCGCGCCTTCGTTTTCTGAAAGAGCGATATAGTTAAACAATAATTGCTTACAGCGTTTTTTCGCATTTTGCTGCTCAATCCAATCCATTGTGTCGATTTGAGATATAAGCTCAAGCGTTTTGGCATGCATTCGTTTAGATGACTCATCAGAAGCACTAATTCCAAGCGCTTCCCAAGCTTCTTCTCGGTTCACAATAAGATACTGGTCATCAATTTGTTTAATTGGACTATCTTCTAGCTGCAGCAATTCTTTGTATTTGCTTTCTACAACAGGATATTCCGTACCAGCAAGATATGCAACAATTTGTCGATCTTTTTCACTTGTGGAACAATAGTGCATCAGAAGAACAAGCGGACGGAGTAAATTAATGTCATTCACGCTAAGCCATTTTGGGTTACCATTTTCGTAGCATCCAGGTATCCTACGAACTATCGGCCACAGATTGCCATGGGATAAGTAATATAACTTTTCTGCCTGAGTATCCGACAATCCCATGTCGCGTAAAGCTTGTACAAATTGGCTTTTCCAAAGAGGCGGCAGAATTATTGAGTTTAAATCAGACACCGTTTCTCGTCCGTAGCAAAGGATAGTCGTGTTTTGATTCGATATTGCTCCATAGTGTTGATACAACAGTAGGAATTTTTTCCCTTTGCATACCTGCGAAAGATATGAATATGTATGTTCATCTCCAACCACTATTAAATTTTCTGTTAACTTGGGATCTTGCATTATTGCAGATAAACAAAATCCGTATGAATCAATTTGTGTCTCCGCTTTTACTTTGCATACTTTTCTATCACAGCATTTAATTAATTCCTCAATTTGTGTGCTTCTTCCTTCGGTGAAAATCATATGTGTAAATGCTGGCTGCGTTCTTCGTGAAAATTGTTCCCATGCTCGTTGAACTGTGTTGATTTTTACTGGCTGAGCTCTGTCTGCATAGGATTCAAGTAGCCACGCACAGACATCAGGTTCACAATTGAGCCAATCACATATAACCGTAATATCGTATATTTTTACCCTTTTCCAGTCTGCACTGTGCATGGTTTCCCATTCTGCAATAAGAGTCTCATATGCCCATACTTTAGAACTAACAAGATAAAAAGTTGTTTCCGCTTTATTTACTCCAAGAGACTCCCTTGTACGTTTTTCGTAATCAGAGTTGATTTTGCTCAGGGAATCTGCGGCCGTTCCAAACTCCCATACACTATTTCCCGCTGCCACATATCTGCTTCCGGTTTCCGTTGATACAATACCGTCATAACCCGGTGCCCATATATCATCTTCCTCAGGAATTCGTAGGTTCGCATCCGGGCAACTGCTATTTATCAGGCGTTTAATAAGCGCAGGCAATAGTTCTTCTGTTTTCCTCTTATGCTCAGCAAAAATTTTTTCCAGTGTTCCTGCAGAAATCAGTTCCATCTTCCACGGCTCCTTCGTTACTATCTTGATATATTCTCGTCATCAGCAAAACAAGCCACTATTCTATATACAGTATATTCGGAAAACTGTGAAAATTCAACAAATAACACTTTCCGTTGCAAAATCTTTATATTACCTGTAGTTTTAATATTGACCAAAACTGCTTACACGCGCAAAAATGTTCCACCAATATTGAAGCACGCTAAACGTTAAGGATATTCCGACTCCGTACTATAACGACGGGATTCCTGTCATGAGCATCTATGATTTCCTGCTTAGCGAAAAATGTCCGGAAAACTAATTGCAGTAATACACCCAAGCCGCAAAAATCAGTCGATGCTTGGCAGCTTGGGTATATTTATATGCTATATTGAATTTTTATGCCATTCTTCTTGCGTATACGGCCCGTCTAGCAGCTCACGCCTCAGGCCATCCATATATGCCTATATGCATATTTACCTGTTGTTTGACTTTGGTGTCCATTTTACAACGGCAGCAAAATTATAGAGCTGCCACGAAAGATGCTGACCGCAGCGATCACAATACCGCTGGTAATCTCTATCTAACGTGCAATGGCATCTTGGGCAAATTGGGAAAGAGCTGCCGCTTTGAAACTCGAGTATCTTTCTCACTCTCATCGGGACCCGATATCTATATGCAGTAAGTACAGAAAACCTACGCGGCTTTGTTGCCGCTGGCTTCAAGCGCATCGCGGAGCTTCCTGAGAAATTCAGACGCATCCGGGCACACATAGATCAAGAACAACGCCAATGTTAGTCCGCTGCATCCGTTATTACCGCTTTTCAAATCTGCATAGCTTCGGGTCGACATTTCCAAACGATCTGCCATTTTATCCAACGTAAGCTGCTGGTCTTCCTGACATGCAGAAAGGCTTTCGCAAAAGAGGCTCTTTAGTATCTTTGTATATTCTTCTCTCACGGTTTTAGACTCCTGTGTTGCTAATTTCTTCGTATGATTTTAGCAAGTTCAGGAGCCGCACACCATGAGGCACGCCTCATACAGCTTTATTTAATTGTAGGTTTTGCTTTTGATCAACTCATATCTGCCCTACACTTATTATTGCAACTCGCCCCAAAATCTCAGATTTCTATGCCGTTTCGGTGTATTAACTGGACACTGCACGTTCAATTGTCTCTGCTTCATAAAGCCTGAAAATCACAACATTGTGTTCTGTACTGTATTTGCCTGGGACTCGGTATGACCTTTCTCTGTTCCACCCATGCAGTTTCGTAACAAGTGTGCAGAGCCGCAGACTATTGATCTCTAATGATGACGAGCCCGCATATACAGAATCCGGTACCTCATGTGATTTAAAGTCCTTCTGTGCATATGGTGCAATTAAAAGAGTCCTTCCGTTTTCTTCGATCATAAAGCAGATTCTTTTGGGGCTGCCTATGCTGCGCAGCGTATCCATAAAAATATGTATACGATTCGCCTTTAAGTAAAAAGAAATATAAACGTCAGCCATTCTATTTTGCCTTGCTTTTTGCTCGCCAAGATTCCGCATTGCTAAAATCGAATAAAAGAAGAACCTTCTTATCCGCGGTAACTATTTTACCTGCAGCAACGTAGATACACGCAGAATCAAGCCCCCACACTTCGTACAATTGAGTAGCAAATGCCTTGCATTCGATTTTCCTTGCGACTGGATCTTTTACGCCCTTTGTCCATCTGATCCCATCCTTATCCTGCGCTGTTACCGGGAATAGCAGCATACCCTTGGTTTTAGGATTGATTTCTATCCGGATCCTTTCGCAATTGTTGAGCGTCTGCAATGCCATTTTGTTGAAAGAAATGCTCGTGGGCCATAACGTGCAGGCTGCCTCGCTTTTCCTCGGAAAATGTATGAACATTTCTCCCTTTACCACTTGGTAGCCATCCAAACTGATTTCCGGTATTCTACTATAATGCGCCATAGTCGGGTCTCCTTATACTTTATCTGTGGTGATGTAGCCATCCGCAAGGTCGATTTTATAAGAGTTTTCATGCTCAGCAGCCGGGATGCCAAAGTATTCTCTCCACTCCTTTGGCAGGTACGAATCTCTTTTCCCGCCTCCAACGAAAAGCTCAAAGTCAGTAAGCTTAAAAAGGAAGAGCATTTCATTATTGTAGGCAGCAGGTTTACCCATCATTTTATAACGGTACTGCTTGTCCCAGTTCATAAGCTCAAATAGCTTTGCAGCAAAAATTCTACAAATCAAATCTCTGTTTTGTAAGTCCTTTTCGCCTCCACCCTTCGCCCAACGCAGCGAATCAGGTGCATCTGGTTTACACGGACGTATAATAAGTCTTTTCTGTTCAGGATGGATCAGTATTTGAATGTGTGTCACGCCGGGAAACCTTCGCAGACAGGCCATGTTGAATTTCAACCGATTACACCATACCGTGACTGCCGGTTCTCTCGTATGGGAAAAGAGTTCAGCCTTTGTGACTTGATATCCTGCCAAGTCGATCACTTCTGTTTCCTCGGTAGATTCATCAATCAAGTTCGCTTTTTCCACCATATCGTCAAGCAGATGATTATCATACATTTCCATTGTCATCACGCCTCATAATAGTTTCTATCCTGAGCTGCACATCTTTCTGTGTCGGAACCATGTATTGCTCTAAGCCTGGTGCAGGAATGCTCGGTGCCGCTGTCTGCCAATCGGCATCAGGTGTCAAATAATAAAATCCATTCTCAAGCACATGTTCATAAAACTCATCACCGAAATCATCTGTCCATTCATCCGGGCACATCTCGACACGTCGTTTAGCCCCGGTTATATTGCCATCATTAGTCACTATAACAGCAGGCACTCCATTAGAAAGATTAAATACAATAATCTGCTCGCTGAATCGTTTAGCCCAGATCCCTCGGATCTTGTAGAGATAGTCGGGATTCCATCCCATGATGCAATACAGAGCGCTTCCAAAATGCGGGCAGCTCAGTGATTTTGAGTAGAAAGGTTTTTCAGGATCCAAACGCCATCTTATACTGTGCGTATCCTTTTCCCGGCAAGGACGTATAGCAATTTTTCGCTCCGTGGGATGCAGCAGCAGTTGAATATAGCCGACGTCAGAAAACTTCTTCATACAAAAGATGTTAAAGGTGATTCTATCATCGGATATAGTGATAGATGGCCCTTCGTACCGTACTTGAGTAAACTGATTCCTTACGACCTGATACCCTTCCAAGTTGAATGCACTCAATTCTCGCTTATCGATTTTCCGTACTCGCACATGTTGGTCTATACTGTTGGCGATATCGTAATACACCTTTGGATCATTATTTATCCAATGATGATTGATAGGTATAAATCCCCTGAAAATTCCCTCGTCTATGACGTGAAGCAGAGGAAGCGAACCATGCAAATGGTGTTTTCTGTTTTCCAGCAGTGTCTGGACTAACTCGAATTTTCCCAATGAGACAATGGCGTCATGACGCCCCATGTAAAGGTACTGGTCCCTGTCCTTGCAGTTACGCTTATGTTTATGCTCGAACAAATCAGCTGTGAAGGTTTTCCACGTCAGCACATTGCCGCAGTATCTTTCGTTCGTAAGAATATATCCGATAGAACCGCTGTTCCAATCTTTACTGCCGGTCTTTGTTTCACAACCGATGTCTGTAAGGAAAGCAGCAATCTCTGCTTGCGACCAACCGGAAAGATACGCATCATATATAAACTGTACGATTTTCGCTTCCGGCTCGTTAATTTTTAATGGAGCGTATTTGATATATCTGCCTGTAACATCTCTGGGTCTGTCATATCCGAGCAGAGCGGGTGTAAGCAGTTTTCCATCTTTGAATCGCTGCGCTAATGACCAGTTCATTGCCTCACTTTTTTTGACCGACTCCTCCTGTGCAAATGTTGCAAGGAACGACAGCATGAATTCATTATTTTCACTTAGTGTATTCACATTATCCGTCTCAAAATACACACCAACAGGCTTCGCCAGACCTTTCAGCATACGAATAGTAGAAATACAGTCAACAAGGTTCCTTGCAAAACGAGAAACACTTTTGGTCACAATAAGGTCGTATTCCCCTCGCTTGCATGCTTCTATCATCGCTGCAAACTGCTCTCTGTTTTTCAATGATGTGCCCGAAATACCCTCATCCGCGTAAATATGCTTAAGGTCCCAATTAGGATGGTCCTCCATAAGGTGCAGATAGTGTGCCTGTTGAAGCTCGTAAGAAGAGAGCTGCTCATCGCTGTCCGTAGAAACACGGCAATAAGCGCAAACTCGGAAAAATCTATTGCTCTCATTGGGATCTATCTTGGGCCTCGCTGGAATGAACGTCTTTTGCCCATTATCCTCTCTCTGATATATTTCTCTCAGCTTTTCCCGGCTATCATAATTTTGCATCTGCCTTCCTCCAATTCAGTGAATCGGTATCATCATTCAGATGCCACAGCCATACACCGCCTTTGCGGTAGGAGGTTATACCGAGTTCTTTTTTCACCGTATGAATTGTTCGTTCCGAAATACCCATCGTCTCAAACTTTTTCAAAATATCCGTACTGTAAACATCCTGTTCACTTAGTAGTTCAGTAAGCATCCTCGCAGCGAGTTCTCTTTTACTCTCGCTCGATTCGTTTTTCTGAAGTGCTTCCTTATTTACATAGCATTGTCCAAGCCAGACAAGCCCTAATTTGCGGTTCAGGGTGAATCCAATTGCTGTCCCCTCTGGAGCAAGGCTCGATTTCACCGGAAACATATATCTTACAGTAGGATCTGCCTTGTCCCTTGAAATCATCAAAACGCTGCGAGCAATAGCAGCAATGTCAATACTTCCAAGCCCTCGATATAAGTTCTTCTCTCCACTGGTTTTATTCATGTGGCCAATAATAACCACCGCGCATTTGTACTTAGCGGCGATATCGGCAATCCGCTTTAATTGCCCTCGCATTTTCCCCGCGCTGAACATATCTGAATCTTGGGTCAGATACGCTTGCAGGGGATCAAGTATAAAAAGTCTCGCTTTGGTCTGCTGAATAACCGATTCAATTCTGGAGTCCATGAGCGTCAGAGGTTCTTCTTCGTCCACAATATACGCAATTCTGTTACAGTCTGCACCAGCTGCGATCAGCCGCGGCTTAACAGTATCCGCCAGATTATCCTCGGCTGTTTGGTACACAACCTTTTGCGGCTCTTTCACCTGATAGCCATCCGGCATATTCTTACCTCTTGTCAATAGTGCCGCGACATTCAGCATAAAAGTCGATTTACCCTCGCCTGGGTCTCCTTGTAAAATAGTAAGTTTACCGTAAGGGATATATGGATACCAAAGCCACTCCACTTTGTGCTGTGTAACAGAAGAGAAGTATTCATACTGAAAAAGGCCATTAGACATTATGCACCGCCACATCATCCCAATTCATTAAGTCGTTCGTTCTTTTGTGTCATGATCGCCACTATCTCCGACACCGCTGCTGCTTCTTCGTCGGTCAGCCCGCTCAGGTCTAAAGAACGGCAGTCTGTTCTGCCAAGCAGATAATCTGTACTGACACGGTAGAGGGTGGCCAAGCGAACAAGTATTTCAAATGATGGTTGGCGAGTATTGTTTTCATACGTTGAAATGGCACTCTTGTTCACTCCAATCAGATTTGCGACCTGTTCTTGCCGCAGATTCTTATTCAGTCGCAGCTGTTTGAGTCGAGAAGCAAATGTTGGTATCATTGATGTGAATCACCTTTCTATGCTCTGATTTATTTTAGCAGTTGAAGGTTGACAGTTGGGCGAATATACTTGCCGAATTGCAAACTTGTCATAAATGAAGCTTGCAACATCCCACAAAACTGCAGTCTTAAGCATTATAAAATTGCTGTTGGTCTCTGGTACTGCAGTGTTTTTTCACATCTGATGCTTTAAAACAAATAAAGAAGGCAGCTCACAGGAGTCTCCCGTGACGTTGCCTTCTTACAATGTTAAATATTAATACTTCAAATACTTCTAAGTTTCTTTGCTCCGTTAATGATCCGCAAGATAGTCAGAAAATGTTGCATACCCAAGCTTTCTCCGCCTTGCAATCATGTTTGCCCAAATGACATTTCCTTGCGCTTCGTCAATATATCCCTTATCAAGCGCCATCTTCATTATGTCTCCAGTCGTAACATGCAAAAGCCCATATTCTTCAACATACACTGATATATCTTTAAGATTATTGCTGGCAAGAATACCGTTTCTTTCTTTAGCAAGCGATATAGACGCCGCTTCTCCACGCCCTATAACTCTATGACCCGGATCTGGACTATTGGTAAGCTTCCTGTATAACTTATATGTATCTGTCCCAACAACAATTGTTTCGATTGTTGCCGCGCCGCTTCGAACCATTATATCGACCTGTGCCTTTAATCCTTTAACTCGATTCACACCGGGATGAGACAGTTCGTCATACACTTCCTTTGGAATTATAACTCTCCCTGGAAACAATTTTGAAAGTATACTTTCATTGTTCACCCAAAGAAACGCCGAAATGCAATCTGTATCAAAGAAAAGCGGTTCAGTCAATTATTTCACCACTTTCTTCAATTCCGTAAACAATATCGTCCCTAAAAGCATCCAGCAACAGCTCTTCATATTTTCCTTCGGAAACTGTTCCATTTTTCAGCAGTTGCTCTGCCTGGTCGATGTAATAACCGTAAGTCCCATACTGCTTCTCTTCGGGTAAAGGCCTGTACAAATCAGAGCTGAATCCCATCGCCTCTGCCTGCTTTCTTACCCCAGTTTTTAGCAGTACATTCATGTCTTCACTATTGATATAACCGCAATTATGCAATTGATAAACAGCAGTCTGATGACTTACGCCGAAGTATTGTTCAATTCGAATAATATCTTGAAGGTTTAATTTTTTATTACTGCTATTTCTGCGCAACCTATCCACTGTATCTTCCAGTGCAGCCCTAGGCATCAAAAAGTATGCAGCGAATGCATCTGCGTTCTTTTCGATATCACTTCCATTTCCAATCGACTTTGCACAGACTGCCCTCATATTGTCATCATAAAAAAGGTGATAAAACTCATGGGCAAGAGAAAAGTGCTGGCGACCTAATGTCATAGCCGAATTCAGAGCAATTGTACGCTTTCCATCCGACCCTTTAACACACATTCCGCTAAGCGTACTTCCCATCGGATAATAGGCGATCGTTAGCTTCTCGATTCTTTGAGCCATTGAAAAAATATCCACAGGGGAGCTGTTATCCTCCCCTAACTGTTTCCTCAAACGCTCAGCTTTGGTCATCAGATTCGGATAATCAATCATGTGTTTACCTCTTTTAATAATCCACCCATGAACTCCGTATTAAGCGCAATGCGATTAATGGCACTGATTGCGTTCATGTCATCGACTGTTAAGCCACTTGCCCTAAATGCAAATGACAGATTTGATGCTTCAATCTTGCCATTTTCAATGTCTTCTACAGTAACTCCAAACAGACACGCAATCTTTTCCAGCATATCAGACGATATGTTGCGCTCTCCCTTTTCGACTTTCGAAATCAAACTCTGACCTACATTCAGGAACTGAGCAATGTTAGTCTGACTAAGCCCCATTCGTTCTCTGAGTATCTTAATATTCTCTCCAATAATATTCGTCATAGTATCTCCTCCTTTTTTCGCTTATATTATACACTACGTTTGTCATATTTTCAAGGTATTCTGGTACTGTTTTTATGACAGCGTTTCGATCTATACCTTGGTGTCTGTCCGACCTGTATTGTAGTTTATTCAAGCTGTCGTTCTATATTATGCAGAATCAGTGCACATCCCCCTTTAACATGCCCCTATTACATCAGGGGTATGAGAATAATCATTCGAATTTTATAACATTGATTGTTCAATTAGGACGCCGTTCTTCAAGATTACTGTGCCACACGCTGGTTCACCTCTCTTGCAGTAACACACCATACTACAACGTCTGACTGCAAAGTATCAGTGGGACAAGATTCATCCGAATTTTCCATGTTTATATTCCGCCCATCTCCATACGGTCACTCTGACTGCCATCCATGACTTCCTCAATGCTGAAATATCCCTTATATGCAATATAACCCCGGTCGGTAAACATACCGTTCTCGTCGTTCATGCGCCGCTGGGCGTAGCCTTCGTAGTCGTAGGAATCGTATAAATTTTCGTCGAACTCATAATGGCCGGACTGCTGGATTATGTACTTTCCGTACGCTGCTGGAGAATGTGCATCTGGAGCGAAGTCAAACAGGTCAAGATTCTCCACGAGATTCTTGACCTGTTCCGCATTCTGAGGCTTCGCCAGAGTTACCACAGCACCCAGCTTCTTGACGTCGTCTGTGGAAAGCGCATCTGTTGTCTGTGCCAGTGCGTTGAGATTCGCAAGACTTTCGTGCTGCACATTCAGCAGCAAATTCACTTCATTCGGCAGTTGACTGTGTTCCACCCGAAGCCGAATATCCGCAGGATCCGCGATTCCTGCACGCTGGAGAGCACGGTCAATTTCCTCCTGTGCCATAGGGAGATACAGCCATGTGATGTGC
>OIZI01001079.1_pt1 | contig 12358 bp, 22 predicted proteins | sample 1588441 | NCBI WGS metagenome assembly OIZI01 (sample SAMN03283284) | human gut metagenome | biome: human-associated habitat; material: feces | host: Homo sapiens | place: Peru | collected 2012
GGAACAGCAGGATGATGGCGATGATGATCCAGCAGCAGCTGCTGCCGCCAAAGCAGGAATTCTGATTACACATATCGTATAACCTCCTATGAAAATTTGACCGCCATGTCGGTCTCATTCCCATAGTATGCCGGGGCGGGGAAAGTGTTACTGCCGGGAGATGCGGTAGCTCAGGGTCAGCAGCGTGTCCACAAAGTGGATGTCCTCGAAGAACACGCCTTCCTCCTTGGTGGACAGCTCCACATTGGTGAAGTTCCAAAAGCCGCGGACACCCAAGCTGATGAGCCGGTCAGCCAGAGGCTGCGCCACGCTCTGGGGCACGGTCAGTACCGCCACATTGGGCTGGTAATTGGCCACATATTCCTCCAGTTCGTCCATGGAATGGACCTTTACGCCGCGGATCTCCGTGCCAATGAGGGCGGGGGAGACGTCGAAAGCGGAGTCGATGCGGAAGCCGACCTTCTCAAAATCAAAGTTTTGCAGCAGCGCGTGGCCCAAGTGGCCCACACCGATGACGATAAGGCGATGTCCCTTATCGATGCCGAGGATGTGGCCGATCTCAGAGCGCAGCTCGGCCACATTGTAGCCGTAACCCTGCTGGCCGAACTCACCGAAGCAGCTCAGGTCCTGGCGGATCTGAGAGGCGGTGATGTCCATTTTTGTGCCAAGGGAGTTGGAGCTGATACGCACGACGCCCTTGTTATACAGGTCATCCAGATAGCGGTAATACCGGGGGAGGCGGTGTATCACCGCGTCGGAGATTTTTTGCTTTTTCATAAGGAAACCTTCTTTGGTTTGGAATATAGTGCGGCGCACCGAAATGTTGTGACTATTCTACAACAAGTTTCATGAGTTGTCAACTTTTTTAACAATCTTTTCTATAAAAATCTTTTTGGAAGATTGTCAAGGCCAGCGCGAAAAGTTTCTTATAAATCAACTTGTGGGGGATTTTGCGAATTAGCGAGTTCTCGTTCAAAGAGTTCCTGAGCAGTACACCAATCGAGGATTTTACGGGGCATGGCGTTAACGCTGGCAGCGACCTTGTCACAGTCCTTTTGCGTCAGTCGGTTCATGCTTTTGCCCTTGGGGAAGTAGCGGCGAATGATACGGTTATTTCGTTCGTTTGTGCCACGTTCCCACGAGCTGTACGGGTGGGCATAGTAGACGGTGAGACGCTTGTTGCCCTGCTTGTCATGCTCCATGCCGTAGCAGTCTTGGAACTCTGAACCGTTATCCACGGTGATGGTTTGGAATGTGCCTTGTGGGAATTGACGGATAATCTTGTTGAGGGCATAGACGGTAGCGGCGCTGGTTTTTGCCTGTGCGCGGAAAATAATTTCAAATCTTGTTTTACGTTCGGTCAGTGTGAGTATTGATTGCTTTTGTCCCTTGGCCTTGCCAATGACGCTATCAAACTCCCAATGACCGAACGTTTTTCTATTCGCTATGTCCTCCGGGCGGCGGTCTATGGGCAGACCTTTAGGCGCACGGGCAGCCTTGACGGTGTTTTTCTTACGCTGCTTGCGGTGCGGCTTTTCGGGCAGGTGCTTACTGGTCACGCCGGGGATATAGCCACGGTCTATGTAGCGGTACAGGGTGGTGGTACTGACAGTCCACTGACCGTTTCTCTTTTTGACGTTCACGATGGTATCTATGGAGATGCCCAGCTTGACCTTTTGGGCTATCTCTTTTGCGTATTCGTGGTTCTTGGATAGCTTTATATCCGCGCCTTTTGCGGTGGACAGGTAGTCAGCATATTCCTGCGCGATCTGCGCGGAGTAGTGCCACGGGCGCTTTGTAGTTTCTGCGCCCATGTGTTCATACAGGCCATGCTTTATTTCACGGTAGATAGAGGACGGGGCAAAGCCGAGATGCTTTGCTATGAGACTACAGGTATTGCCAGCGTTATACAGGGCTTCAATGCGGAGACGGTCAGACCAATCGAGACGGCGATACTTTTTCATGGCGGCTCTCCTTTTTGAAAGTGTATATTCAAAAGTCCTATAAATGCAACGAACGCCGAGGGTTTTTAGCCCTTGGCGTTTCGTTTTGCCTATTTTACCACACTTTCTACGTAACTGCAAGTGCGGTGTCCGCTGCGGCGGGACGGGAGCTTTTCCGCTGCGGCGGGGTAGCATGGGGAGTTCAGAGCGTCAAGACCAGTAAAAAAATGACGCTCTCTGTTGCAGGAAAACAGCCGCCAAGGACGACCGGCGGCAGTTTTCCTGCTGCCGCCAAGCGACATTTTTTTACCGCGAGTGACCGTCTCACGGGGGACGGTCAGTCTTGACGTTCTGCCCTCTCCCATGCGTTTTGCAGACACCGTAGCTCGCGAGCGAGCTACGCTACGCACACAGAATATTTTGAGAAAGGACGGCGCACACATGAAAGAAACCATCAAGACCAGCAGGACAGCGGGCTACCTGGAGAAGATTTTCCGGGCGGTCAATACGGACTGGTTCGGCGGGGAGCTGGAAGAGCCAATTATTACCATTCAGTCTACCCCACGGGCCTACGGACACGTCACCGTGTCTAAGATTTGGAAGCGGAAAGGAGAGCAGCGGCACGAGCTGAACATAGGCGCGGAGACGCTGCAACGGCCCATTGAGGAAGTGGTAGCGACCATCGTACACGAAGCCGTACACCTGTATAACCTCGCACACGGGGTACAGGATTGCAGCCGGGGCGGAAGCTACCACAACAAGCGGTTCAAGGAGGAAGCGGAACGGCGGGGGCTGGTGATCTCCCATCATCCAACGTATGGGTGGACCATCACAGAGCCAAGCGAAGCCTTGATAGACTACATCATAACGCAGGACTGGTCAGAAATTCAGATGAACCGGGGCGGCGGCTGGACACCACCACCCAGCGCAGGAGGAAAGGCTGGGAACGGCGGCACACAGACAGGCGGCAGCACAGAGCCGCCGAAGCGCAGCAGCACACGGAAGTACGTGTGTCCCTGCTGTAAACAGAGTATCAGAGCAACAAAGGCGGTCAACATCATCTGCGGGGACTGCATGGAGAAAATGGAGGTGGCGGACTGATGAAGAAAGAATACGCCATGAGCATACGGTGTTACTTTCCGGGGACGGCCAACAACAGAACGCAGCACTACCCGGTCATGCCGCTAAGGGACATACCGAAGTGGGTGGAAGCGTACCAGTTTACACACCCCACGGCGGAGAGCATCACGGTCAAGATTTGGCTGAAAGACGAGGGACAACAGGCACTTTGAAAGTGCACATTCAAAAGCTGACCTATCAGCTACACGGGGAGAAAGGACAGGATATGAAAGGCATCAACCAGCAGGGACAGGCCGTGTATTACAACGTGGTAGAAAAGCACGGCAAGGTACGGTATCAGATACAGGCGGCCAGCGGGCAGACATTACAGGGCCGGGACAGGCAGAAGCGCAAGAGCAGGACGTTTGCACAGGAGCATCAGGCGGCAGCATGGCTGCGGCGGAATGGGTACGAGATATGCGGATAGGCTTTTACCGTGGGTAAAAACTCGCAGGATAGGGACAGGGGGTATATCCGTATACCCCTTGTTTCTATCGTGGCACAGAGGGCAGGAGAAAAGCCCTCGCCATAGGGCGGGGGCTTTACCATGTTTCCCATGTCTTTTCCGGGAGGGGCTTTCGGGACAGCGTGTTGAACAGCTTCCAAAGGGGCGGGCAGAAGATGAGCTTTGTTCCACCGGCGAGGAACGGAACAAAAAAGTATTCGTCACAGATCTCTTTGGTCATGTCGTTGATACCGACCTTACGGCCTATCTCTTTCCGCTTGATGAAAAACGGGAGCAGAGAGGGCTTGATGAGATAGATATGGCGGGCCAGCTTTCTGATTTTTATATCCACGTCCAAGCCTTGAGAAAAAAAGTCCACATCAAGCTGGTAATGACGGTGGTACTTGAAAAAGTATATCTCATCGTTGGTCATGGCCATTTTGCGGTTGTCATACTCCAAACCGGCTTCATCAATGATAAGACGACCATCACACATCATGTACTTGCCGAAGTCGGATTTTTCGCATTTAAGAGCGCCGGTGATACCGAAGTTAGACCAAACCTTTCTACCACGTTTCATATCCTTTTGAGCGAGGTAGGCGGCAAAGGTGGATTTACCAGCGCCGGGGATGCCGAAATATAGAGAAAGCGCCACAGGCTTGGCGCGAGGTTTCAAAATCATATCATCACCATTTTTTGAAAGTGTAGTTTCAAAGAGAGAGAACGGGGGTGTGCGGCGAGCGCACGCACACCCCCGGTTTTGTTAGGCGCGGGCAGACAGCAGGCGCTTGAACAGGCCAACGCCAAGACCACACAGGGGAACACCCACACAGGCCAGCAGCAGGATAGGCTGGGCGGCGATGGTGGAGGCCACAGTACCGACCCAACCGATGGCGGCGGTGAAGATACTGGTAATGGCAGCAATAATCTCAGTCATAGTCATGCAATTCCTTTCGTTAGATTTTGCAGGGGGGAAAAGAGGGGTTAGGCGCGGGCGGACAGCAAACGCTTGAACAGGCCAACGCCAAGACCACACAGGGGGATACCCACACAGGCCAGCAGCAGGATGGGTTCATCCGCGATGGTGGAGGCCACAGTGCCTACCCAGCCGATAGCGGCGGTAAACACAGAGCCGATGGAGGTCAGCAGAGAGCTGACAGTGACAGCAGCAACCTCAGTCGTTCAGCAACGCTCCTTTCATTAGTGATTTCTAAGTAAGCTCCTGACGATGGACACGACCACCGCGAAGCAGATTAGACCAAACAGGTAGAAGATGGGCGGTTCAATGAGAAAATCGCAGATAGCACCGAGGATAGCGGTGCAGAACTCTATCATTTCATTCATCGCTTGAACACCACCCCGAGAAAGCGGAAGAACGACCACAAAACGATAGTGAACAGGAATACGCCGGAGAGCCAGTACCAGTCCAGCCCGGCAAGACCGGGAACGGGTTCGGTGCTGGTGGTAGCCGTACCGTCCGCAGAAGTTTCCGTGACGGTTTGCGTGCGCTGGTGGTAGTCACCGAACACGGAGCGCACCACGGCGGGCAGACCTGCCGTTTCCAGCGTGGGCGTGTCCAGCGTGACGGAGCGAACGGAAGCGGTGGCAGTGTCATTCTGCATGACAATGACCGGGGCAGCAGTCTCGCCAGTCTCCGGGGTATCGGCGGTATTAGCGTTTGAAAGTGTATTTTCAAAATCCATAGGTATCACCTCACATCTAATTGACGGCCCGGAGAGATACGGTAGCGGGCAGAGCCGACAGACGTATACGTAGCGGGCAGGTGCAGACGGTCAAGGACAGAGAAATCCGCTTCACCGATAGTATGGCCCAGCATGATAGACAGGAAGCGGAAGCATACCGGGATAAGAGCAAGACCGACCGCAAACACAGCAAAGGAAATATCCGTACCGGGAACGTCCGTTTGAGAAAAGAATTTCCAAGCGTTCGTCAGCAAAGTCTTGATGCCAAGCATTAAATCACTCATAGGAAAAGTCGCACCACCTTTGTAAAAATGCCGCCAAGGACTTTAGCGAGAAAGTCTACCAAGTCAATGATGAGCTTGATAACCTGTACAGCTACAATGATAAGGAAAATCGTAATAGTCGCATTGACCACGATTAAAAGGGGCGTGGGAAGCCATGTGAAGCACTCACGGATAAAGGAGAAGAACATAGGCCATCACCCCCTATTGACCAGCATACGGAGCAGACACAGAAGCATGAAGCCACCGAACGCAAAGAAGATAAGGATTTTAACAGCGAGAGGCAGGAAGTCAAACATATCACGCCACAGCTTGAAAAAACCGTCCAGGCCGGAAAACAGACTGGCAAGTTTTGTGATTATGAAGCCCATACGTCCACCACCTCACTTACAGTATCATCCAAGCCTTGTGTTGCCGTCACAGGTTCTTGACTGGTAAAAAAGTCCTCAAAGCCGCTGAAATCATCATCCACACCGCCGAGAGCATCCGCAAACACAAGACGGTACAGGAGAGACAGGAGCTTACCACTTGCGCCGGTCAAATCACCTGCAAACTCCGTGATAGGCTGCGTTTCACCATTCACATCTGTAATGTAGAACACATTGAACTTATCATTGTCATTGGTGATGTTGACAACCGTGTTATTGACATTGACAGCGGCATCGTCCAGCTTGTCGCAGATTTTTGAAAGTGTAGTTTCAATGGTTGACAGGTCTACCGTAGAAAAATGTCCGCCATTAGTTGTCAGCGTGGTATTGATAGTCTCCAACCACGTGACCACGGGGGAGTTATCGACTTGCAGCTGGCCCTCAGCAATGACGGAAGCGATGGTGGTATTCACACCGTCCACGGCGGCCTTGATGGTGGGCAGCTCAGCCAGCTTATCCAGTTTACCGAGAGCCGTCACCACGGCGGAGTTATCGACTTTCAGCAGCCCATCAGCAATGACCGAGGTCAGAGCGGTGTTGACGGAGGTCAAATTGGTTCTCATGCTGCTGGTGTAGGACTTGATATTCTTTACATTGGAGTTGACGGTGGTCAGTGCGGTGTTCATGCTGGACAGCAGCGCTTCCGTCCGGCCTATGCCGGATATAATGTCCGCTGTCTGAGTATAGCTGTCGTAAGTCTCATACTTGCCGGTGATCCGCAGAAGGTCAGCGGAAATAGTGCTGTTGCCCTCCGGGATGGCGATGGTCATGCGGTTGTCCGTACTGACAGGGGCAGCCATCCAGGTGCTGGCAGCGCCGTCCACATAATAGAGCGTAAAGGGATGGCCGGCATTATAATGGCTTTTCAGCCAAGCCGTCCACTGAGAAACGGTGGTGAAGCTGGTGGACGCAATGCAGAACATACCGTTGGCATACGTGAAAGTGCAGTCCCGGATAGATTGCGAGGTATCACCGCTGGAAGATAGAGTGCTGTCAAAGTTGACGAAGGTGAAGTGACTGGAACGGGCGGCAAGCTGACCGTCTCCGGTATAAAGACGGTAGTACAGCACAGAGCCTTTAGAGCGGATACGAACGCCGTAGCCGCTTTCCGAACCGCTGAAGGACAATTCCTTAACACGCTGGGTATATACGCCGGTGGAGATGTCCAGCGTATCGGAAATGTTATAGGTGCTGCCGGAGAGCCATACACCGGCCAGCAGAACGGGGTCATTGGAGATATAGGACGGAATGGACGAGCCGAGGGGGACGCTGCGAAGAACAATGGTATTACCGCTGGGATCGGTGAACGGGACATTTGTGGAAGCGCCGTTCAGGGTGTAATTGATGCCAGATGAATACAGACGCAGGGACGAAACGGTGGAATTGCCCCAGAACACCACGTCTTTCAGTTCACCGCCGACTGCGCCGGTGATCTGACCACCGTTGACGCTGGCCGTGTCCAGCACCACACTGTTGACCTTGCTATACATGGAGATGAGCTTGTCCAGGCGGGCTTCCAGGGGAGAGGTGTTTACCTGGAGTTGGCCGTTGCGGATGACAGAGCCGAGCTGAGAGGTTACAGACGATAGATGCTCATTCAAAACGGAAATCAGGGACATTTGGTTGCTCGAAATGCCTCGGATAGCGCTGTCAATGCGGTTCAGGGATTTAAGCTGCTCAACACCTGCCTCCGCAACGATCAAATCGATCTCCGCAATGGTATGCATTAGATCATAGACGTTGACAGCCATCCAATGCAGAATAGTGTTCGTGAGATCCTGATGACGGATCATGAGTTCGATGCCGTCTGACAAAACGTCCAGCCATTTCAGGATATTTCCCAAGCCCTTATTTATTGAGGCAACCGTTTTATCCGCACTGCCGACGATGGTGCTGATGTACGTCTTATTCACCACGGTCTGCTGATGGATAGTAGTGCTATTATCGATATTAGTCGTGCTGGTAGGACTTTTAGAGCCAAGAACAAAACCGTTTGTTGTGCCTAAAGTGCAATACTCATATCCCCCGTTTTGAGAAACAGTGGGGACATAAGACACCCTGACAAAATAGGCGTCCATATAGGCGTTATAAACAACAACACCAGCAGTGCGACACTCGTTAGACAGGTTAGACAAATAATCATAAGAAACCCAGGAAACATACTGGACATTACCCGAACTGGGATTTATATCGAGTAACGTAATGTCGGTTTTGCTCCTTAATAGCGCAAGGATTTGCTCGGGCAAGAAAGCCCGGGAATGCAATGCATATCCCTCATTTGCAAAAGAAAATGATATGCAACACGGAAGCATACAAGCAACGAGCAACAAAGAAACTATGCTTTTTTTCACGGCTTGACACCTCCAAAAAAGAACGGTATAATCATAAAAACGCCAACAGGAGAAAGAAACATGGAGTTTATTGTAGCAGTATTAGCACTTGTTGTAACCACTGAATATTCCGTATATAGACGGAATACAGGAGACAAAAGTGTCCAAGGCTTCATCGAATACCTGAAAGAGAAATTTTACTATAAGAAGGACTGACCCCTAATCCCTCGCCGTTGGCGGGGGATTAGGTGCGTTTAGGGGACTTTTGAAAGTGTACTTTCAAAAAGCGGAACAGCCACCGAACATTGTAAATGAAGCCATCCGCAATCATTGCACCGAAACGAAGCAAAAGGCCGAAACCCATAATCGTACCAATACATTCACCGAAAGAGAGGTTATCAAACATGAATGAACTCCTAACCGCTGCCAAAGCAGCATGGCAATTTTTCTATGGCGTTTGCATCAAAGGCCTAATCAATTTCGACAACCCTGTAATGTCTATTGTCGATTACTTTCTATGGGGTAATGCAATCGTTAGCCTGTTGCGGAAACTAATTAAATTTTACCGCCGGTAAAAACAGCACAGGGACGACCAGCGGGTATATGCGGGGACGGGGTGTTATACCTCGTCCTTTTCGCGCTTCCTACCGGGCTTGAATTTCTCCGGGAACAGGGAACGCAGCAGCTTGATAATGACCCACAGCATAGCCGAAGCCAGCAGGGCGAAGATGAACACGAACACCAGCACAAAGGCGGCGGTAATGAGAAATTGTATCATGCTTTATACCTCGGTGTTTTAGAATGTGGAGGCGGGGGCTGGATTTGAACCAGCGGCGCCGGAAAACGAAACCGGTATGTTACCACTACACCACCCCGCAGAATTCAGGGGACGTTGACCGTGTACCATGTGAACACGGAGAACGGAAGAAAGCTGTCCGGAACAACGTTGACAAGGCTTGCCAGCGCTTCCACCGGGGACTTGCTGGAAATCACGTCATAGGCGGCCATCTGACCGTTATGACCTTCCAGCGTAAAACGAAATACCTGCATCTTGTTCATGTTGAAATACCTAAATCATGTTTTGGAAGTAGTGAAAGAGAAAGCGACCCAGTGCATAGGCGAAGCCGCCAATAACGCACCACTTGAAGTGGTCAAAATGTTTTATAGCCATATAGCGTTTACGTTTCAGCCTGTACCACCAGCGGCGCAAACGGCGATAGCAGTACATGAAAAATTGAAAGTGCATATTCAATGAACGGCCCTATGATAACCGCCCTTGGACGGGCGGTTATCCGGGCTTATACCTTGACAGCGGGGAACGTTACGGAGAACTCCGGGCGGCCTTTCTTACAGGTGATAGATACCTTGAAGCTGGCGCAGGTGGGATAGGGATAACCCATCGTTTCCAGCTGGTCAAGAACGGTCTGCAAGCCATCCCTGAGGTCTTGCAGCCGGTAGGTATTATACTCGTACATGAAATACCTCACAGTCTGATGGTCACGTTATCGTTCGCCCAATCGTGGCGGTGAAGATAAGCATCTACACCGGCGTAGTCGAACACATGGCCGTAATCGTCATATTCCCGGACGATATTGATACGGCGAAAGAACGCTTTGCGTGTCTCCACGTCCACGGAGGTATACTGAGCGTCCGGGGGAATGTTGGTAATGATAAAGACCTTGGTGTAACAGGCCTGACGGTTGAAGTAACGGCACGGGAGCAGCAGCGGATAGCCGTCCAAATAGTTCAGCATATCGCCGTGCTTTAAGCCGCCGCGAAATTCCTCGAAGATGATAACGTCCTGCCCGTCATAGGTATCAAACGGGTGCTTGTAGTCGGTGACACGGTAGACGTTGGCGTAACCATAACTGTCCATGACGGAGCGTGTCTTGCCGCTGCCGGTCTTGCCGAATATGTAGGTGACTTCCAATTCACGCCAGCTGTCCTTGAATTGAGCGTCACGGTACATGGAACGGACACGCTCCACCTTTTCAAGGTCACGGTATGCGGAAGCAACAGCGTCCACAATTTCCTCGTTGGTAGCGCCGGACTTGACCAGCTCCACGATTTTGTCGGCATCACGGCTTTTGCCCTGTTGCTCAACGGGCATCTCGCCGCCTTCCTCAAACGTGTCGGAGAAGTTGATACCCTCGTGCAGGTGGCCGCCAGTGTCCTTGTAGGAGTACGAACCATCTTCCTGCTTATTGAACTTCTCGCCATCCTTGAGGACGTAAGCGCGGTTTTCCTTGCACTTGCCATAAGCAATGTCGCGGTGGAAAGAGGGGAAACGAGCGTCCACCTGCGTGTGGGTAAGCTGGTTCTGACAGACGAAAAAGACGTGAGTATGGAGCGTTTCGCACTCGTCACCCTGTTCGTCACAGAGACACCAGTAGAGAATACCGGGTAAGTCAAGAACAGCGGCTCTTATACGGGCATGGTCAAAGCCGTGTTCTGCGGGGTTGTTGATGGTGATAAGCCATTTTCTCGAACGTGCAACAGCCATAGCGACCTCACAAGAGTTTGACAGTTTTTGTCAAACATTCTCAAATTCTCAGAAGTTCCAGGGGGGTAATACTGACCCCCCTGGGCAACGGCCCGCCCCTCCGGGGCGGGCGTTGCGCTATGGGGGCTTGTGAGGGGAGAGAAATGGCGGGAATGGATATGGGGACATGGCCTTACTTGGCGGGAGCGAAAGCGACCACATAGCCGCGATTGTCGAACTCGACATCGTACTCACGGCCCACCTCGATACGCTCAATGGGATAGTCAAAGCTATCCAGCGCCAGCGTCAGGGCAGCCTGTCCCTCGACACCGCGGGCCTTGCCGAGGTAGTGAACCTGATTGAAGTTGTAGGGATTGCCGGACTTCTTGGCGACACCTTCCAGATGGGCCTTGCCATAAACCTTGATACGCATTTTGAAATACCTCACTTTACTAAATTTCGTGTACGGATTGTCCGTCACACGTTTGCACTGAGAGTGTAAATCAAAACATGCCCTTTCGGCAGAATTTTCGGTTGCAAAACCGGCGGCGGTGTGGTACAATGACCCGGTAAAGTGAACAGGCAGGGTTGGTATATCGGTATTACAGCGGCTTCCCAAGCCGTTAAGGCGGGTTCGACTCCCGTACCCTGCTCCAAAAGAAAAGACGCCGAAAGGCGTCTTTTCTTTTGGAGCAGGGTACGGCGATTTTGCTTCGCAAAATCGGTCGCCTTGCAAAATCCGGTGCGGTCGGGTATAATCCATTGCAGAGCACACCTTACGGCAAAGGAGGATCTTCCATGTCACAGGTCACCAAGCGGGCACTGGAATCATCGCTGAAAAAGCTGCTGCTGGAAAAGCCGCTGCACAAGATCACCGTCAGCGACATCACCGACGACTGCGGCATCAACCGCATGACGTTCTACTACCACTTCAAGGACATCTATGATCTGGTGGAGTGGTGCTGTCAGGAGGACGCCAGCCGCGCACTGGCGGGGAAAAAGACCTATGAGACGTGGCAGCAGGGGTTTTTGCAGATATTTGAGGCGGTGCAGGAGAACAAGCCCTTTATCCTGAACGTCTACCGCTCCGTCAGCCGGGAGCAGGTGGAGAACTATCTCTATCAGGTCACGTACCGGCTGCTGGAGGACGTGGTGGAGGAGCAGGCCCGGGGGATGTCCGTGCGCCCGGAGGACAAGGCCTTCATCGCCACGCTGTATAAGTATATGTTCGTGGGGCTGATGCTGGACTGGGTGAAAAGTGACATGAAGGGCGATCCGCAGGTCATCGTGGATCGGCTGGAGCAGGTGATCCACGGCAGCATCCGCGCCGCGCTGGAACGCCTGCGCACCGACAAGCCTTTATCAAATGCGGCCGAATGATAAAAAACTGAACAGCTTATGCCCCGGTGATAAGATTTTTATCACCGGGGTCTTTCTGCTGATTGAACAAAATCTCCGGGGGATGTATGCTTTCACCATCAAAGGAAAACATACAGTTTACAGGAGGTTTGCATTATGTATTATTCCAGCGGTAACTATGAAGCATTTGCCCGTCCCAAAAAGCCCGAGGGCGTGGACAACAAATCCGCCTATATCGTGGGCAGCGGCCTGGCCGCGCTGACCGCGG
>OIZI01001084.1_pt1 | contig 12329 bp, 6 predicted proteins | sample 1588441 | NCBI WGS metagenome assembly OIZI01 (sample SAMN03283284) | human gut metagenome | biome: human-associated habitat; material: feces | host: Homo sapiens | place: Peru | collected 2012
CTAAACCACTAGATCCTAAGTCTAGCGCGTCTACCAATTTCGCCACAAGCGCATTTGTGACTGCAAAGATACAATAAATATTCGAATAAAAAGAAGAAAAGAGCAGAAAAAAGCAGTTTTGTTTGTTTTTTACGAGAAATAATTGTACTTTTGCAGACAAATGTTATACTTTACAGGTAAACTAAAAATAATCATGATGAAAAAAATGAATTTGTTATTGATGGTAACCATGCTGAGCGCTGTTGTCTTCGCAGGAAATGGAAAAACTTCTACCACACTCCCTATCGAAGGAGAAGTGATGAAGGCATCTCATCCGATGATTCAATACATGGGACGTGTAAGCTTCGGCAAGAATCCAGATGTGGCTAGCTTTAATTACCCTGGTACTACTATTGAAGCAAACTTCCAGGGTTCTTCCTTGAAGATGATGTGTCGTCCGATGACGGGATATTTCATGGCACAAGTTGATGGCTGTGAACCTTTTAAGGTAGGATTCAATGCAGAGCGTGATTCTGTGGTTACACTGGCAACAGCCCTTTCGAAGAGTGTGCATCATGTGAAGGTGATGTACGTGATAGAGGGATTGAATCGCACTCCTGAGTTTCGTGGATTCGTGCTGGATAAGGGATGTTCTCTTGTTGAGGCTCCTGCCTTGCCAGAGCGAAAGATAGAGTTCATCGGCAATTCCATCACCTGTGGATATGGTGTGGAGAGCATCGAGAAGAGTGATCCGTTCGAGGATGAGACGGAGAACCACTGGCTGACTTATGCCAATATCGTGAGTGATAGCTTGAAGGCGCAACATACCTCGATTTCTCGCAGTGGCATCGGTGTGTATCGCAACTATGATGGTCCTAAGACGGGTTCTGCTGAGAATATGCCTTGGCAGTATGAATACACCTTATTTAATAAGCACGATGAGAAATGGGATTTCGCCAAGTATCAGCCACAGCTGGTTTGCATCAACCTGGGTACCAATGACCTTTCTACGAATAATTATGATATCCAGCTCTATGAGAAAAATTACCGTATGTTCCTTACTACCGTGAGAAGTAAATATCCTGCTGCCAAGATAGTGCTCCTGACAGGACCTATGCTTGGAGAGAAGGAGAGTAGCGAGCAGAGAACTGTGCTTGATAGAATCTGCGCTGATGCCAATAAAAGCGGCTTCACTTTGGTAAATAAGACGGTAGTGGATAAAAAGGGCAAGGTGAAGAAGGTGAAGAAAGCGAAAAAGCAGGGTGATAAGGAGATTTATCGCTTCGACTTCTCGTTCCAGAAAGGCGATTTGGGATATGGTGCCAGTTGGCATCCTAGCAAGTTGCAGCATCAGAAAATGGCAAAGGAATTGTTGCCATTCCTGAAGAACTTGATGAATTGGTAGATTAAAGACCATTGGTAGCGATTTCTCTTTTGGTTTTGATAAAAATAATCGTATAAAAATATAGTAACTATGAACGCAAAGAATCTATTATTGTTGGCATCTCTTGCATTTGCGATGCCATTGTCTGCGCAGACTCCACAGGAGGATTTCAAGAGAGATATTACGCTCTCGGCAAGTAACTATGTGGCTTATCGTGGTCCTCAGAAGCAACTTACCCCTGCTCCTAAGGGATACAAACCATTCTATCTGAGTCACTATGGTCGCCATGGCTCACGCTATATGATAGGAAAGAAGGCCTACGATGTGCCTTACTTCTCTTTGCTCAAGGCGAAACAGGAGGGGAAACTGACTGCCAAGGGTGAGGAAACATTGGAAAAAGTAAGACTGATACGTGATGATGCTAAGGGTAGGGATGGCGAACTGACGCCGCTCGGAGCTATCCAGCATCAGGGAATTACCAAGAGAATGATGGAACGATTCCCGGAGATTTTCGCAGGTAAAACCAATATCGAGGCGAGAAGTACCGTTGTTATCCGATGCATTCTCTCGATGGAAAACGGTCTGCAGCAGATGCTTCGCATGAATCCTCAACTCCATATCTTCCATGATGCCAGTTATCACGATATGTATTATATGAACCTGTCGGATAAGCGACTGGACAGTTTGAAGAATTGTATCGGAAGAAAGACGGTGCAGGAGGAATTTACCAAGAAGCACGACTGCTATGACCGCGTGATGCAGGAACTCTTCAACGATCCGTACTGGGTGAAGCAGAATATCAATCCGCGCGACCTCAACTGGAAACTCTTTGAGATGGCTGGGGCTATCCAGGGTACTGAACTGCGTGGCAAGGTTTCTCTCTACGACCTCTTCAATGAGGAGGAAATCTATCAGAATTGGGTGGTAAGCAATTCCTGGTGGCAGATGTCATACGGATATTCTCCTTATACTGGTGCCGAACAGCCTTATTCTCAGCGCAATCTCTTGAGAAATATCATCGAGAAGGCTGACAGCTGCATCGCTCTTCAGCATCCGGGTGCTACGCTGAGATATGGTCATGATACGATGGTGACTCCGCTTACCTGTCTGCTCAACCTGAATGGTTATGGTGCGCTTATCAAGGACCCAGAGAATATTGCCAAGATGTGGTTTGATTATAAGATTACTCCGATGGCAACCAACCTGCAGTTTGTCTTCTATCGCAATCAGAAGAAGCCAAATGATGTCTTGGTGAAGGTTCTCCTGAATGAGGATGAGGCTACCTTGCCTATCAAGAGTGATGTGGCTCCTTATTATCATTGGAATGATTTTAAGGCATATTGCATGAAAAAGCTGGACTCTTATCCAATGCAGAGAGACGACAAATAAATCATTAGATTGAAATAGGATTAGAAGAATTTCTATTCTCATAAGATATTATAGTTTATGGAACTATCAATTTGTTTTGCAAGCCCGGAGATTTACTATTCCTTGGCTTGCTTTACTTATATTTTATCAGGTGTGTTCGGCGCCATCATCAGATGGTGCCACATGTGTCATCCTTATAGTGAACAAGGCGACTACTTCTACCCGGCACGCCGCCAAGTAGCCTTCTTTTATGGAGCTATAGCCTTACAATTTCCATACGTGCTATGCCCGTCAGATCCTGACGCTTGGTTTTTCGCACGAAGTTTCGGAATCATCTTTTACCCTATCTGCTTTGCAGTTTTGTTTTTCCGATATTTTCGAAAGAACAACATAGACAATACTCAAGATTTGAATAAGAAAGCTCACTACCTACTCTTTATTTTGTCCTTTTTTCTTTTGATTGTGATGTTTTTCTTGGTAATATTCCGTAATGGTGATGTCTTGAACACCTATCAAAAGGAATGGGAATATGGATTGGGCGGCTTAAGCCTTTTACTCTCCTACAGCTTTATGAGAGAATGTTGGTGGCTAAGTCGTAAATTGGACGAGTTCAACATACAGAACTACTCCAATGAAGATGACTTTCCTTATGTTTTCGCCAAGAAAGTACTTTGGCTTCCACTCATAGGTTTTATTATCATGTGGATAGTCTTTCTTTCGGAAAGTCGCGAGATCTATATGGGGGTAAATATCCTCATGGCTGTGTTCATGGTGTTTTTTCTTTGCCAGATTCTTCATCCCAACAAAGCCATGCGCTCTCCTTTGGTGAAAGAGGAATTGGAATGCATGGAAAAGAAATGCCTTGATAACATAATGCAGCGAAACGAGGATTTTAAAACAGCAAATCCTACCTCGTCCGAAACAAACGAAAAAGTAAGTTCTTGTCAAAATGTAGTTTTAAATAAGGGGGTGAGCGGTGGCATCGACAAGGAAGCCCTGCTAAAGCAGATGGCAGAGAAGGATTGGGAAGCTGTAAAGAAAGAGGTACTTACCATCGTGAGCCGTCGCTACTTAGAGCCAAGTCTGAAACGAGTGGACGTCATCCGCGATGTCACCTTGATGAAACATACTCTGGCAGGCACTTTCATTACCCAGGTGGGGTTTTATAAGTTGGTAAATGCCTTTCGTGTTCGGCATTATGAGAGATTGATGGAGACATCCAACTCAAACCTGAGTCAGGACATGGCTGCAGAGATGTGTGGATTCAAGAACCGTTGGGCACTTTCTAACGCTCGCAAGCGTTTGGAAGGTTTTGACTATAGCTTGATAGAAGAATATTTTTCTTAAAAGATATTTGACAAACTATGTTTTTTTATAAAAGGTGTGGTGTTTGCCGCACCTTTTTTGTGTGTTTGTTTTGCCACTTCTCGCCACCAAAAATTCCACCTATATCTACATTTCGATGAACTTTGACTGTGAATGTGAGGTGGATTTAGTTAAAAGATGTATAATATTACGCACGTTCACGTGGAAAAACTGATATTCACGAGAAAAATCTGACGTTCACCGCACTTTGAGATTATTTTCATAAATTTGCAATCGTTGACTATGACACGACAAAGGTCATCAATAAACACGACAAGGTCATAAATAAAAAAGTACCATTATTAACTTTGCTTCTGATTGCTTTATATTGAGTGGATGTAATTGTTAGTTATTTATGTTTATAATAATGTATAAGTAAATGAAGAAGCTTTAAACCTATAAAAATATGAAAAAGAAAATTTATCCAATGCTATTTGTCGCAGCCTTGAGTCTGTCGGCATGTACGGAGGTTTTAGAACCTAATGTGGACTATGGTGGAAACACATTCATCAACGACTATTCAGCGTTGGTCGATGCAGTGAACAACCTAAACAAAACTTTACAAGAGCGTTTTGATGCCCTCAATCAGCTGCTGAAAGGCAATATGGTAGATATCAAACTTGCTATTGACTCCAACACGGGTGCCATCAAGGTACTCAGCGAGAAGACAGAGCAAGGATTGAAGGACGTGAACACCTCCATATTCAATGGATTCACTACTCTTTCAGGCAAAATTGACGAACAGGGCAAGAGCATTGTTGTTGCCATGAACAACAACGGTGAGTTGCTGCGTCTCCAGATTGACGAGACAGGCAAGTTGCTCTCTACCTCTTTGTTGAACTCAACGGATGCCATCGTGAAGGCCATCAACGACCAGACGAAGTCGTTGGAGGAGCGCTTCGCCATCTTGGACGCTTCCTTGAAGGCTGGCTTTACCGATGTGAAGGTCAGCGTAGATAAGAATACAGGCGCCATCACCTTGTTGGATAAGAATACAAACGCAAGCCTTGAAAAGATTAACGGTTCGTTAACAGATGGCTTTAAGTTGCTCAAAGAGCAGATTTCTACGACAGGCAATGATGTCATCTACGCATTGGACAACAACGGCAACTTGCTCCGTGTTGAATTGGGCAAGCAGCAGGAGGCTCTCAGTGCCACCATCGTAGGTCAGACAACCAAGCTCATCGCTGCCATCAATGACCAAACCAGCACTTTGGGCAAGCGCATTGAAGCCTTGAGTACCGTAGTGGAGACTGGTCTGAAGAATGTAGTGGTCAGCGTAGATAAGAACACAGGTGCCATCACGTTGCTCGACACGAATACACAGGTAAACCTCAACGGTATCAACATGTCCTTGGGTAAGATTGACGGAACTTTGATTTCTGGATTCCAGGCTATCAAGACAGAGATTTCTACCACAGGTGGTAATATCATCACAGCATTGGACAAGAACGGCAACTTGCTCCGTCTGGAACTTGACAAGCAGCAGAAACTTCTCAGTGCAACAATCGTGACTCAAACTAACAAGCTCGCCAAGGCTATCAACGATCAGACAGCATCTTTGAGTAGCCGATTTAAAGCACTCACCCTTGCTCTTTCTACAGGTTTGGTAGGTATCATGGTGGAGATTAACAAGAACACAGGTGCCATCAAGACCTTAGATACACATACACAAGCAAGTTTGGGTACTCTCAATACGACTATTTTGAATGGCTTCAACAAATTGAACGAGACCGTGGACGACAAGGGCAACAAGATTGTCACAGCCATCGGTACACAAACTGATGCCATCGGTACACAAACAGAAGCTATCAAGAAGCAAGGTAAGTTGCTGCGCATGACTATCACGAAGTCTGGTAAACTGATAGCAGCAGAGATTGTAGGTAGCATCGATACATTGAATGCAACTCTTGAGAGTCAGAATGCCTTGTTGGAATCCAAGTTGGATGCTATCAACACCGCCATCTCAAGTGGTTTGGCAAAGGTGACAGCACAGGAAAGGAGGATCAACAGGACGCTCGACTTGCGCTTAACTGCCATCGACACCCAGTTGCAAGGTACCAACACTGAGTTGCAAAACGCAAACGCTCAGTTGAATACACTGAACACCACCTTAAAGAAGCTCAACAAGAACTTAGTATCTGGCTTCAAGACGGTGGGGAACAGCATCAATAAGATGTCTGGTGAATTGTCTGTCAAACTTGCCGACAACACGACTGCTATCGTCAATATGGAAGGCAGCATGAAGGATAATCTCAAGAGCCTGAAGGACGCTGTAGATAAGCAGGGAGGCGATATCGTTACCGCTATCGACAAGAACGGCAAAGTAGTTGTTGCTGCTATCGACAAGAACGGCAATGTTATCAGCACGGCCATTGCTGGTGTCGTAGATGCTATCACAAAGCAAACCGCAGACCTCAACAAGGCTATAACAGATGGTACTGCTTCCGTGGTTGCTTCCAATGGTAAATTGAAGACTGCTATCGAAGATGCCATCAAGTCACTGGAGAATAAGCAGGACGCAAACGCCAAGACGCAGATTGACCTCTTGAAAAAGATGCTGGCTGACAATGGTATCTATAAGATTCCAGGCGACAACTCTTCCATCTATGTAGATCCAAGTTTGTGGCAGGTAATCCAAAATACAGATCTCCATAATGTCATAGCCAAAATGCTGACTCTAGCAGAAGAACCATCTCTTACCTATTCTGCCGCATACGCTGTACGTGATAATGAATGGGAGAATGTATCCACCATGGTTTGGGCAGAAAAAATAGAAAATGGTCCTGCTACATTAGCTGCTGGAACCCTCCAACCAATGGATTTGGCAAATGGCAAGCAGGTAATACGAGTGACCAAGGTTATTTCTTATATAAGATATCGTTTTATTTCCTTTGACAAAAATATAGAGAGGATAAATTACATTGATTCTAGGGGAAAATTAGGAGCGACTGCTTCTAGTACGAGTGTATCAATGCCATTCTATACATACGTTAATGGCATCATCACCTCTCTTGTGAAGTGCAACATTTATCTTGAGCCAAATGCGACTGTAACCAGCATACCAGAATATACTTGGCCGGAGTAGAAACTTAAAGCTTGGAGATTATGAAAATGAAACGTTTAACTATAGTGGCGGCCGTCATAGCGACGGCTACCACACTTCAAGCCCAGACTTACAATGATACGGTGCGAACCCACACCTGGTCCATCTACGGACAGGGTGGTGTAAGCTACTATCATGGTATGCGAGGAGCGGATGTCTCGGATTCGAGAAGACCTATTTCGCCCGACGCAGCGGTAGGCTTGAAGTATAACATCAAGCCATGGGTGAGAATTGGCCTGAACTTGGAATACACCATGCTAAAAGCTACTGGCAAGCATGTGGCTTCCTCTACTGTCACAAAGAATGACTTTGTGATAACAGACCCTTCTACAGGCAAAACTTACCCTGCGCCATTGGAGACAAAGATTGACCGCATACAGAACCGCTACAATATGCACTATGCGATGGCCGACCTCAACTTCGATTTCAATATCATGGAGTTTTGGCACAATCGCAAGGCACAGAAGTTCAACTTGTGGTTAGGAGTGGGAGCGGGTTACCTACATGGCTGGAGCCGATTCTCTGCCACTACTTCCTATAGGGAGTTGGCAGTAGCGAAGGGCGAGGGATATTATAATGTCTATAGCCACAACTACCTGACGTCTGATGTGGAGAAAAAGCAGGTGAATGCTTTGTACATCCCAGTTTCCCTGAGCTTCGAGTACGACATCACGCCTCGTTGGACCATCGGTTTGATAGGACAGTACAAATACTTACCTCTCGACAACGACCTCACGCCTAAGGGCATAGTCAGTGGTGGACTGGTTCTTCGCTACAACTTTGTGGGCAAACGTATGCCAACCAACAAGGCACTCTATTACAACACGCTTGCTGAACAGCAGGAGATGAAGGACGCTTACGAGCGACAACTGCAGGATAAGCAACGTGAGAATGACGGTTTGCAAAGCAAGTTGCGCAAGAGCCAACAGGAGAATGCCGATTTGAAGGCATTGGTGGAGGATTGCCAAAATGCTAATGCGAAGGTAAATGGTCATGATGTCTATTTCCCAGTCAACAAGACCAAAATTATCGAGCAGGAACGCATTCGCCTAAATGATTTCATTGCTTCTCTGAAGGAGCAGAAGAACTATAAGTTGACCATCATCGGTGAAGCATCATCAGATGGTCCTTCTTCCAAGAACTTCAAGCTCAGTGAGGGGCGTCTGAACAATGTCGTAGATTATCTCAAGAAGAAAGGCATAGAGGACTTCTCCATCAAGTTGGAGAAAGCAGTGGGAGACAGCAATGGCTGCCCAGACGTAAAGTGTCGCAGAGTTCAGATTACTGTAGAGTAAAGTCCTCAGTAACATGAAACTCAAGGTTATGTAAATTTTTTATATGAATAAGCCGCCTCAAATGGAAAATTAAATTCCTTTGAGGCGGCTTCTTATTTTTCATAGTAGTAACACCTTGATAGCGCAACTACTTTTTTTCTTCGTTCTTCAACGATTCATTCTATTGTTTTTTCAACCAGTCTTTATCTTTCTCATTCTCTTCTGTGAATCTTTTGTCATCGAAAAGGCTTGTCTGTCCCGTCAACTCGTCGATAACCTGCTGTTCACTCTTGCCTGCATCAGGATCAAGATTCTCACGTGGTTCCATAGTGGTGTTTCCTGAAGAATTGTCATCGTTCCCGCCACTTTGAGTACCCTTAAAAGAATCATCTACAGAACCTTCTTCCTCCCCACCTGTTGGTTCAGGGAATCTCGTTGGCTCCAGTTCTTCGATGCTTTCTATCTTCCAGGTAGTGAGACGCTTGCCTTTCGCCTTGAAACTCTTCTGTCCGATAAACTGTTCTGCATCGATTTCCTCGGCAGGTCGGATCGCATCCACGCCGCCATAGGTAACCTTGATTCTCGGATAAACCGTGTCGGTGAGCAGAATCAGCTTGCAGTTAGGATTTTCACCCATGAAGTTCTGATGACGCTTGATGGCATCCATCGTGAAACGCTTGATATAAGGATAGCCCTGATTGTCGGCATCGTAGAGAATGGCGGTCCAGATCTTGTGCTCGTCCCATTTTTCCAGACGGAGGATATTGTCCTCGTAATGGTTGTTCGGGTCGAAGTTGGTGATGTAGAATTCGCCATTGTCAAGTACTACCAGGATGCTTTCATCATCATTGAATTCACCGAGGAATCTTCCGTTCTCATCATAGTTGATGCGGTTTACGTCTGGGTCAAACCACACCTTTCTTCCTCCCAAGGTGCTGTGACCGTGACTCTTCAGTCCGATGCGTTTGATGGTACGCTTGGTCAGGAGATTTCCCTTGGCAGCACGTCCCTTGATGAGTATTTCGGAGAAATCCTTCTCCAGGAAGATGCTCTGTCGTTTCTTCGACAGGTCTGGCTCCATAGTTATCTTGATGATTTCCGCTTCGCCATTAGGGTTGGCGGTGAAGTAGATGACGCGGCTGCCAGGAGTTCCCTGGGTGATGTCGTACAACTTGTCGCGGGTCATCGCCGTCACGTTGAATCGCTTGATGAAATAATCACCTTGTTTTCCGTCGCGATAAACGCAGTTGTAGATGGTGCGCTTGTCGTTTTTCTTGAATACCTGTACGTGGAGGATGTTCTTTCCTACGAATATCTTGTCGGCCACCTTCATGACCTTGAATTTTCCGTCTTTATAGAAGACGATGATGTCGTCGAGGTCGGAACAGTTGCATACGAATTCATCCTTTTTGAGTCCGGTTCCTACGAATCCTTCCTGTCGGTTGATAAACAATTTCTGGTTGGCTTCTACCACCTTGGTCACCTCGATCGTGTCGAAGTTGCGTATCTCGGTCTTGCGAGGATGGAACTTGCCGTATTTGCCTTTGAGGTATTCAAACCAGTTGATGGTCACATCGGTCATGTGGGCAAGGTCATTTTCAATCTCAGCCAGTTCCGCCTTGATCTTCATCAGGAGATCATCCGCCTTATCCTTATTATATTTAAGAATACGCTGCATCTTGATTTCGAGCAGTTTGAGAATATCTTCCCGGGTGATTTCGCGATGGAAAGCATACTGTACCATTCCCTTGCCATCCACCTCGGCAGTAAAGAGCTTGTCCTTGAAAGGTTCCAACTTTGAGTCGATGAATGCCACTACCTCATCCTGGCTCTTACTCTGTTCAAACTTGCGCTCCTTGTAGATGCGCTCCTCGATGAAAATGCGCTCCAGAGAGGAGAAGAAGAGCTGTTCTTCCAATTCGCCCTTGCGGATCATGAGTTCCTTGCGGAGCAGTTCCATCGTGCAATCTACGCTATGCTTGAGCACATCGCTGACGGTGAGGAACTTAGGCTTGTTGTCCTCGATGACGCAGCAGTTGGGTGAAATGTTGATTTCGCAGTCGCTGAAGGCATAGAGGGCATCCATCGTCTTGTCTGACGAAGTGCCAGGAGCCAGATGGACGAGAATCTCCACATTGGCAGAAGTCACATCATCTACCTTTCTGGCCTTGATTTTACCTTTCTCTACAGCCTTGGTGATAGATTCGATGAGGCTTCCTGTAGTCTTACTGTATGGAATCTCGCTGATGATCAGAGTCTTGTTGTCGAGCTTGTCTATCTTGGCACGAACTTTCAGCACACCGCCACGCTGACCGTCGTTGTATTTGCTTACATCAATGGCACCACCCGTAGGGAAATCAGGATAAAGCGTGAATGGTTCGCCCTTCAGATAGTGAATGGCAGCATCGCAGAGATCATTGAAGTTGTGGGGCAGCACCTTGCTGCTCAAGCCTACGGCGATACCTTCTGCACCTTGTGCAAGGAGCAGAGGAAATTTGGCAGGCAGGGTGATAGGCTCTTTGTTGCGGCCATCGTATGAGAGCTGCCAGTCGGTAGTCTTCGGGTTGAATACTACGTCGAGTGCAAACTTGGAAAGTCGTGCCTCGATATAGCGGGGAGCAGCCGCACGGTCGCCAGTGAGAATGTTTCCCCAGTTACCCTGTGTGTCGATGAGCAGATCTTTCTGTCCCATCTGTACCAGGGCATCACCGATGGAGGCGTCACCGTGAGGATGAAACTGCATGGTGTGCCCCACGATATTAGCCACCTTGTTGTATCTGCCATCATCCATACGTTTCATGGAGTGGAGAATGCGTCGCTGCACAGGCTTCAATCCGTCCTCGATGTGAGGCACGGCACGCTCCAGAATTACGTACGAGGCATAGTCGAGGAACCAGTTCTGGTACATACCGCTGAGATGGTGTACAGCGGATGCATCGAATCGGTTCACCGGCTTATAATCGGAATGCTGTTCTGTCTGATTTTTCAAATCATCCTTTGCAGAATCCTCTAAGTCGTCCTTTTGCGAATCCCCCAAATCTTCTTTTGAGGTGTTCTCCAAGTCGTTATTTTGAGAATCTTGCAAGTTGTCAGGATTTTGACCTTCCATTCCGTCTTTATCTTTAATTTCGTCGCTCATAGATAGCTTTTAATACTTATTTTGATAATTTATGGCAAAAATACAACAAAATTTCGAGAAAAAAGCGTATCTTTGCCGAAAATTTGAAAAAAATAAGTTTTTATCATGGCACAGGAAGATGTTTTTAAGAAAATCGTAAGCCATTGCAAAGAATATGGCTTTGTATTCCCAAGTAGTGAAATTTATGATGGCTTGGCAGCTGTTTATGATTATGGACAGAATGGTGTTGAGCTGAAAAATAATATCAAGCAGTATTGGTGGCAGAGCATGGTATTGCTGCACGAGAACATTGTGGGTCTCGACGCAGCCATCTTTATGCACCCTACTGTTTGGAAGGCTTCAGGTCACGTGGATGCGTTCAATGATCCATTGATCGACAACCGCGACTCGAAGAAGCGTTATCGCGCCGATGTGCTCATCGAGGACCACATGGCCAAATACGAGGAGAAGATCGCCAAGGAGATCGCCAAGGCTAAGAAGCGCTTCGGCGACAGCTTCGACGAGGCTCATTTCCGCGCCACCAATCCTCGCGTCTTGGAGAATCAGAAGAAGTTCGACGACCTTCATGCCCGCTACACCGAGGCCATGCAGGGTCCTAACCTCGAGATGCTGAAGCAGATCATCGAGGACGAGGGCATCGTATGCCCTATCAGCGGCACCAAGAATTGGACAGACGTTCGTCAGTTCAACCTGATGTTCTCTACCCAGATGGGT